>Ga0209640_10002068_pt1 | contig 17390 bp, 12 predicted proteins | sample RifCSP10_1_FD_184018 | JGI IMG/M metagenome (GOLD analysis project Ga0209640, IMG submission 184018) | Soil microbial communities from Rifle, Colorado - Rifle CSP2_sed 10_1 (SPAdes) (version 2) | ecosystem: Environmental > Terrestrial > Deep subsurface > Rock core/Sediment | place: Rifle... | reverse complement strand
TACTTATTCAAGAATTTTCGCGACGACACCGGCGCCGACAGTACGGCCGCCTTCGCGAATCGCAAAGCGCAGCCCTTCTTCCATCGCAATGGGCGCAATCAAGACCACGTTCATGTTGATGTTGTCGCCCGGCATTACCATTTCCACGCCTTCCGGCAGTTCCACCGAGCCGGTCACGTCGGTGGTGCGAAAGTAAAACTGCGGACGATAGCCCTTGAAAAACGGCGTGTGACGCCCGCCTTCTTCCTTGCTCAGCACGTACACTTCCGCTTCAAACTTGGTGTGCGGCTTGATCGAGCCCGGCTTGGCCAGCACCTGGCCCCGCTCCACTTCCTCGCGCTTGGTGCCCCGCAGCAAGATGCCCACGTTGTCGCCCGCCTGGCCTTGGTCCAGCAGTTTACGGAACATTTCCACGCCCGTGCAGATGGTCTTGAGGGTGTCTTTGATGCCGACGATTTCCACTTCGTCGCCCACTTTGACGATGCCCCGCTCCACGCGGCCGGTCACTACCGTGCCACGGCCGGAGATCGAGAATACGTCTTCCACCGGCATCAGGAAATCGCCGTCGATGGCCCGTTCCGGCATCGGGATGTAGTTGTCCATGGCGTCAACCAGTTGCAGAATGGCGGGTTCGCCAATCGCGCTCTGGTCGCCTTCCAGCGCCTTGAGCGCCGAGCCTTTGATGACCGGGGTCTTGTCGCCCGGGTAATCGTATTTGTCCAGCAGTTCGCGGACTTCCATTTCCACCAGGTCCAGCAGTTCGGCGTCGTCCACCATGTCGGCCTTGTTCATGAACACGACGATATAGGGCACCCCGACCTGGCGCGCCAGCAGGATGTGTTCCCGGGTCTGCGGCATCGGGCCGTCGGCCGCTGATACCACCAGGATCGCGCCGTCCATTTGCGCCGCGCCGGTGATCATGTTCTTGACGTAGTCCGCATGGCCGGGGCAGTCCACGTGCGCATAGTGGCGGTTCGCCGATTGGTATTCCACGTGCGCCGTCGCGATCGTGATCCCGCGCGCCCGTTCTTCCGGCGCCGCGTCTATCTGGTCATACGCCTTGAACTCCCCGCCGTATTTCGCCGCCAGCACTTTCGTCAGCGCCGCCGTCAGCGTCGTCTTCCCGTGGTCGACATGGCCTATCGTGCCTACATTTACATGCGGTTTCGTTCGATCGAATTTTTCTTTGGACACGGTGATTACCCCTTTCTGCTCTATCTAGTCATTGAACGATTGATTTAAGAAGCCTTTTTAATTACGGCATCCGCCACACTGGTCGGCGCCTGCGCGTACTTTTTGAATTCCATGGAATACGTTGCGCGGCCTTGACTCATGGAACGAAGGTCGGTGGCGTATCCAAACATTTCCGCCAATGGCACCTCAGCCCGAATATTCTTCCCGCTAACACTGTCTTCCATACCCTGAACGATTCCACGGCGGCGGTTTAAATCACCCATCACATCGCCCATGTAAGCTTCGGGGGTAACAACGTCTACAGTCATGACCGGCTCTAATAGCACGGCACCGGCCTCGTAGGCACCCTTCTTGAAAGCCATTGACCCGGCAATTCTGAAGGAGATCTCATCGGAATCGACGTCGTGATAGGACCCGTCAAAGATCGCGACTTTTGCATCCTCGATAGGAAATCCCGCCAGAACACCGTTCTGCATCTGGTCTTTCACCCCGGCCTCAACCGCGCCGATATATTCTTTGGGAACCGAACCGCCGATGATTTCATTGCGGAACTCAAATCCACTGCCCGGCGCAGCAGGCTCGATACGCAACCACACGTGCCCGTATTTACCGCGGCCACCGGATTGCTTCACGTATTTTCCTTCCACTTTAACCGTCTTGGTGATCGCTTCACGATAGGCGACCTGAGGCGCGCCTACGTTCGCTTCAACTTTAAATTCACGCCGCATGCGGTCAACAATGATTTCCAAATGCAATTCGCCCATACCGGAAATTATGGTTTGAGCGGATTCCTGATCGGTATGCACCCGGAAAGAAGGATCTTCCTGCGCCAGTTTGGAAAGCGCAATGCCCATTTTTTCCTGATCCGCTATGGTTTTCGGCTCTATCGCGACGGAAATTACCGGCTCCGGGAATTCCATTTTCTCCAGCATGATCACATGGTTCGGATCACACAGCGTGTCACCGGTAGTAACATCTTTCAACCCAACGGCAGCCGCTATATCACCGGCCCGTACTTCTTTAATTTCTTCCCGGTGGTTGGCATGCATTTGCAGAATTCGGCCAATGCGTTCTTTCTTGCCTTTTATGGGGTTGTAGACCGGGTCCCCGGAATTCAACACGCCTGAATACACCCGAAAAAATGTTAATGTGCCGACGAACGGATCGGTGGCAATTTTAAACGCCAACGCCGCAAACGGTTCGTCATCGGACGAATGGCGCTCCGCAATGGTTTCGTCCTTATCATCCAGATGACCCGTAATGGCCGCAACATCGGCCGGTCCTGGCATGTAATCAATCACCGCGTCCAGCATGGCCTGCACGCCCTTGTTTTTAAACGCGGATCCGCACAGGGCGGGCACAATATCGTTCGCCAGGGTGCGGATGCGAATACCTTTTCTAATTTCCGCTTCGGACAACTCGCCCGATTCCAGGTATTTTTCCATGAGTACTTCATCGGCTTCGGCCGCCGCCTCGACCAGCTTCTCACGCCATTCCTTGCACAGCGGAAGCATTGGCGCGGGAATCTCTTCCAGGCGGTGTGTCGCCCCCAAGTCGTCTTCATTCCACAGAATGGCTTTCATACGAATCAGGTCCACCACGCCTTTGAAATTTTCCTCGGCGCCAATTGCCAATTGCACAGGCACCGGATTCGCACCCAAGCGGTCTCTGATCTGGGCCACCACGCGCAAAAAGTCGGCGCCGGCGCGATCCATCTTGTTGACGAATGCCAGCCGCGGCACATGATATTTGTTAGCTTGACGCCAGACCGTCTCGGATTGCGGCTCTACGCCACCCACTGCGCAAAATACGGCGCATGCGCCATCCAGCACACGCAGTGAACGCTCTACTTCAATCGTAAAATCGACATGCCCGGGCGTGTCAATTATGTTAATGCGGTGCTCGGGGTATTGCTTGTCCATGCCTTTCCAGAAACAGGTTGTCGCCGCCGACGTAATGGTAATACCCCGTTCCTGTTCCTGCTCCATCCAGTCCATGGTGGCGGTGCCATTATGTACTTCGCCAAGCTTGTGAGAAATACCGGTATAAAACAAAATTCGCTCGGTGGTCGTGGTCTTCCCCGCATCGATATGCGCCATGATACCGATGTTACGATAACGTTCTATTGGGGTTTTGCGCGCCACGACTGCAATCTCATCCGACCCTTTAGTTAGCTGTTTGCTCTATTACCAACGATAGTGGGCGAATGCTTTGTTCGCTTCGGCCATACGATGCACGTCTTCACGTTTTTTCACGGCGGATCCCTTATTGTCCGCGGCGTCGAGCAATTCCCCGGCGAGACGGCGATCCATGGATTTTTCACCACGCTTGCGGGCAGCATCAACAATCCAGCGCATTGCCAAGGTGGTACGGCGATCAGCGCGCACTTCGACCGGCACCTGATAGGTGGCGCCACCCACACGGCGGGATTTCACCTCCACCATGGGACGCACGTTATCCAACGCTTTGTTGAGCGTTTCAACGGGCTGGCCTTTTAATTTGCCCACCACTTGTTCCAATGCGTGATATACAATTTTTTCAGCAATGGACTTTTTACCGTTTAACATGACTATATTAATAAACTTGGCAACCGTCCCGTCCCGATACTTAGGATCGGGCAGGATCGCCCGTTTTGCTGCTACGCGTCTTCTCGCCATTTTCGATACCTGAAATTTATTGTTAAATTCTGTTAATAATTCTGTTAATAAATAAATGAATCTTGCGTATTCGCCGAACTTGCAACTTACTTACGTTGTTGTTACCTGGTTTATTACTTGAGTTGAAACTTAATGTTGTAACACCCGTGTAGTAATCTGACTTGCCCGCTTAGGTTGTTACTATTTAGTTGCTACTTTGGTTGCTACTTTGGTTACGACTTCAGTTACGACTTAGGCCGCTTGGCGCCATATTTCGAGCGCCCCTGTTTACGATCGGAAACTCCCGAGGTGTCAAGGCTGCCACGCACGGTGTGATACCGTACGCCGGGTAAGTCCTTTACACGGCCGCCACGAATTAAAACCACGGAGTGTTCCTGCAAATTATGTCCTTCGCCACCGATATAGGTGGTTACTTCCTGGCCGTTGGTCAGACGGACACGCGCAACTTTACGTAATGCGGAATTCGGCTTTTTAGGCGTTGTTGTATAGACACGGGTACACACCCCACGACGCTGAGGACACGATTCCAGCGCCGGCACATTGGTCTTATCTACTTGTTTTACACGTGGTTTTCGTACCAATTGGTTAATCGTAGGCATTCCTATCTCCGACCAAAATAAAAGACAGGCGAGACAACTCGCCTGTCAGGGAGCGCGAATTCTAGGCGTAAGTAGCGGTTCTGTCAAGTCTACGGCGGGTAAGCGCCGGCCCAGCCCCCATGTCTCACCAGGCGGCCGCTAATGATCAAGAATAGATGCGAAAACAAACGACTATGCCCGATACGTCAATAACACATTGTTCAACTCTCTGGCCTATCGCAGTTCAGACTGGTCTTCGCGTCCGTAGGCTTGCTCTTCGCTCAAGCCATAGCTACGGCTATGACTTTCGCTCCAGAGCGTCGCCTACGAACACGAATCCTGCGCCTGCTCCCGCGATCCTGGTGAGACATGCGGGCTAGGAACTGACGATTTCTTCCTCACCGCTACTCGACGGGGATGGCTCTTCCATGACCGGTTGCCGCGGAATCATTATCTCTTCCACCGTCGGTTGTTTCTTGCGCTGGCGCTCGAGGTGGTAGGCAAGACCGGTACCGGCGGGGATCAAACGCCCAACGATGACATTTTCCTTGAGACCCCGCAGGTAATCAATTTTACCGCTTACCGATGCCTCGGTTAACACGCGGGTGGTTTCCTGGAACGAAGCCGCCGAAATAAACGATTCCGTGGCCAAAGAGGCCTTGGTGATACCCAGTAACAGCGGATTAAACCTGGCCAATTCCTTACCCCTGGCCTTGAGTCCGTCATTCGCATCCAGCACCTGGGCTTTTTCCACCTGTTCACCCTTAAGGTATTTGGAATCGCCCGCGTTCGCGACCTCTACCCGGCGCAGCATTTGCCGCACAATGACTTCGATGTGTTTGTCATTGATTTTTACCCCTTGCAGGCGGTAAACCTCCTGTACCTCATTGGCGATATAGGTGGCCATTTCCTCGACACCCAACAGGCGCAAAATATCATGCGGATTGGGCGCGCCATCGGCAATCACTTCACCTTTTTCCACATGCTCACCTTCGAACGCGGTGATGTGGCGCCATTTCGGGATCAACTCTTCGTAGGCTTCTCCCTCGTTCGGGGTAATCACCAGGCGGCGCTTACCCTTGGTCTCCTTGCCAAATCCGATAATCCCGGAAATTTCCGCCAGTATCGCTGACTCCTTGGGTTTACGCGCTTCAAACAACTCGGCAACCCGCGGCAAACCACCGGTAATATCACGCGTCTTGGATGACGCTTGCGGAATCCGCGCAATCACATCGCCCACTTCGGCTTTCGCGCCGTCCTCCATAACGACAATTGCCGCCGCTGGCAATACATAGTGCGCGGGCACTTCACTGCCGGCAATACATAAATCCTCACCACTCTCGTCAACCAGTTTCACCATCGGACGCAGGTCCTTGGCGCTGCTGCCACGTTGCTTGGGATCCGTAATCACCAGACTGGACAAACCCGTCACTTCATCCAGTTCACGTTGTACCGTCACACCTTCAATGAAGTCGTTGAACAGGATAGTACCCGCCACTTCGGTAATCACCGGATGTGTGTGCGGATCCCAGTTGGCAACAATCTGTCCTGGATTCACTGGATCGTCGTCACGCACCGAAATTTCAGCACCATACGGCAATTTGTAGCGTTCACGCTCGCGGTTATGCGCATCCAGCACGGTGATTTCACCGGAACGGGATACCGCAACCAGGTTGCCGTTTTGGCGCTGCACCGTCTTGATGTTGTGCAAACGAATCGTACCTTTTGACTTTACCTGGATGTTGTTGGCAGCCGCTGCACGAGACGCCGCACCACCGATATGGAAAGTACGCATGGTCAGCTGGGTGCCGGGTTCACCGATACTTTGCGCGGCGATAACACCCACCGCTTCACCGATATTCACCTGATGGCCACGGGCCAGATCCCGGCCGTAACAGGCCGAACACACGCCATAGCGGGTTTCACAGGTTATGGGAGAACGGGCAATCACCTGGTCAACGCCTTTCTCCTCCAGCAGACTAACCAGCTTTTCGTCCAGCAAGGTGCCTTTGGCCGCCAATACTTCATCGCTGCCAGGCAACAGTACATCCTGGGCGGCAACCCGGCCCAGCACGCGCTCACTGAGTGTTTCTACTACGTCGCCGCCTTCAACCAGGGGTTGTTTCAAAAGTCCCCGGTCCGTACCGCAATCCGGCTCGACAATCACCAGGTCTTGCGCAACATCGACCAAACGCCGGGTTAAATACCCTGAGTTTGCGGTTTTCAGCGCCGTATCGGCCAGACCTTTGCGCGCGCCATGGGTTGATATGAAGTACTGCAGTACATCCAGTCCTTCGCGGAAGTTCGCCGTGATGGGTGTTTCAATAATGGAACCATCGGGTTTCGCCATCAGGCCACGCATGCCGGCAAGCTGGCGAATCTGCGCCGCACTACCCCGTGCGCCGGAGTCCGCCATCATAAAGATGGAGTTAAAGGATTTCTGTTTAACTGTATTGCCTTTAGCGTCGATAACATCATCGGTACCCAGGCCGTCCATCATCGCCTTGGCGACTTGATCGTTGGTGTTGGACCAGATGTCCACAACCTTGTTGTAACGTTCGCCGTTGGTAACCAAACCGGAGTTGTACTGATCCTCGATTTCCTTGACCTGCGCTTCGGCTTTGTCGATGATCGCATGTTTCTCATCCGGCACGACCATATCATTAATACCGAACGATACCGCCGCCTTGGTTGAGTAATGGAAGCCCATATACATCAACTGGTCGGCAAAGATAACCGTTTCCTTCAGACCGACCTGGCGATAGCACATATTGATAATATTGGATATCGCTTTCTTGGTCATGGGCTGATTTACCGTGTTGACCGACAATTGCTTCGGTAGTATCGCCATAATCAAGGCGCGCCCCACGGTGGTATCAATCAGGCGGGTGACCGCCACGCGCTCGCCACTCTCATTGAGTTTGACGTCACGAACGCGCACCTTGACCTTGGCGTGCAGTTTCGCAACATTGTTCTGATAAGCACGCTGCGCTTCCGCGATATCCGCGAATACCATACCCTCGCCCGGTACATTCACCGCCTCGCGGCTCATGTAATAGAGACCCAGCACCACGTCCTGTGACGGCACGATGATCGGCTCTCCGTTCGCGGGAGACAGGATATTGTTGCTGGACATCATCAAGGCGCGGGTTTCCATTTGCGCTTCAATGGACAGCGGCACATGCACCGCCATCTGGTCGCCGTCGAAGTCCGCGTTAAATGCGGTACAGACCAGCGGATGCAATTGAATCGCCTTGCCTTCGATCAATATCGGTTCAAACGCCTGAATACCCAGACGATGCAGGGTCGGCGCACGGTTTAACATGATGGGGTGTTCGCGGATCACTTCTTCCAGAATATCCCAGACTTCAGGGCCTTCGCGTTCCACCATCTTCTTGGCCGCCTTGATCGTGGTGGCCAGGCCACGCAGTTCCAGCTTGCTGAATATAAATGGCTTGAACAGTTCGAGCGCCATTTTCTTGGGCAGGCCGCATTGGTGCAACTTAAGCGTTGGTCCAACCACGATAACCGAACGGCCGGAGTAGTCCACGCGCTTTCCCAGCAGGTTTTGACGAAAACGGCCCTGCTTGCCTTTAATCATATCAGCCAGTGATTTCAGCGGCCGCTTATTGGAACCGGTAATCGCCCGGCCGCGGCGGCCGTTATCCAACAGCGCGTCGACGGATTCCTGCAACATGCGTTTTTCATTACGCACGATAATATCCGGCGCGTTGAGGTCCAGCAGGCGGCGCAGGCGGTTGTTACGGTTAATGGTGCGGCGATAGAGGTCGTTCAGATCGGAGGTGGCGAAACGGCCGCCATCCAGGGGCACCAGGGGCCGTAACTCCGGCGGCAGCACGGGTAACACCGTCATGACCATCCACTCCGGGCGGTTGCCGGATTCGAGAAAAGCCTCCACCAGTTTCAGGCGCTTGGTCAACTTCTTGTATTTTGTTTCCGATTTGGTGGTCTCGATTTCTTCACGCAGGCTCGCCATATCCTTTTTCAAATCAATGCTGCGTAACAATTCATAGACCGCTTCGGCGCCCATGCGGGCGTCAAACTCGTCGCCATACTCTTCGATGGCGTCAAGGTATTGTTCATCCGTCAACAACTGACCGCGCTCGAGTTGAGTCATGCCGGGATCGATGACCACAAACGCTTCAAAATACAGGACGCGCTCGATATCGCGCAGGGTAACGTCGAGCAACAGGCCGATACGCGACGGCAGCGATTTAAGGAACCAGATATGCGCCACGGGACTGGCAAGCTCGATATGCCCCATGCGTTCCCGGCGCACTTTTGCCAAAGTCACTTCCACACCGCATTTCTCGCAAATCACCCCGCGATGTTTTAACCGCTTGTACTTGCCGCACAAACATTCGTAGTCCTTGATGGGACCGAAGATCTTGGCGCAAAACAAACCGTCGCGCTCCGGCTTAAACGTACGGTAATTGATAGTCTCCGGTTTTTTAACTTCACCATACGACCATGAACGAATCTTCTCGGGTGACGCCAAACCGATGCGAATGGCGTCAAAATCCTCGGATTGACCTTGGCTTTTCAGTATCTTAAGTAGATCTTTCATTGTATCTCCTGCCGCGCGTTGCGGGATGTAATCGAGTTACCTGGCCTGAACCTGTTGCTTAACCGCAATTACTCTTGCTCAAGCTCAATATCAATACCCAGTGAACGAATTTCCTTAACCAGAACATTGAAGGATTCAGGCATGCCCGCATCCATCCGGTGGTCGCCGTCAACGATGTTCTTGTACATTTTGGTCCGGCCATTCACGTCATCGGATTTGACCGTTAGCATTTCCTGCAAGGTGTACGCGGCGCCATAAGCTTCCAGCGCCCAGACCTCCATTTCCCCGAAACGCTGACCGCCAAATTGCGCTTTTCCGCCTAATGGCTGCTGGGTTACCAGGCTGTACGGACCGGTGGAGCGGGCATGCATCTTGTCGTCCACCAGGTGATTGAGTTTCAGCATATACATATATCCGACGGTAACCGGCCGTTCGAACGATTCACCGGTCCGGCCATCGCACAAGATCGTCTGGCCTGACTCCGGTAAGCCCGCCAGCGACAACATGCGGCGAATTTCACTTTCACTCACACCGTCAAACACGGGTGTGGCCATGGGAACACCGGCAATCAAATTACGCGCCATTTCAACCACTTCATTGTCGGTCAATGATTTTAGATCGACAGTGACGCCTTCACCCTTGTTGTAGATATCATCAAGAAATGCCCGCAACTCGGCGACGCTTCTCTGGGCTTCCAGCATTTGATTGATTTTCTTGCCCAATCCTTTAGCCGCCCAACCCAGGTGCGTCTCCAAAACCTGGCCGACGTTCATCCGTGACGGAACCCCAAGCGGGTTCAGCACGATATCCACAGGTTCGCCATCCGCTGTATGCGGCATATCTTCCACGGGAACGATCATGGAAATTACACCCTTGTTTCCATGGCGGCCCGCCATCTTGTCGCCCGGTTGTATGCGGCGTTTTACGGCGAGGTACACTTTCACCATCTTCAATACGCCAGGGGCCAACTCATCACCGGAAGTCAGTTTGTTTTTCTGGTCTACAAAGTGGGCGTCCAGTTTGGCGCGCTGTTGCTTTAACTGATCAACCAGTTTTTCCAATTGGCCGTTTGCATCTTCGTCACGCAGGCGGATTTCAAACAGCTTGTCCCGGGGTACACCTTCCAGATATTCCGCAGTAACCTTGGAACCCGCTTTCAGGTTATTAGGACCACCTTCCGCCACTTTATCCAGGAGAATCCTGGCGGCGCGCGCGTACGCATCGTCTTCGATAATGCGGTACTGGTCATGCAAATCCTTTTCAACACGGGCCAGCTCGGATTCCTGAATCTGCAGTGCGCGCGAATCCTTATCAACACCATCACGGGTGAATACCCGCACGTCGATAACCGTACCATCCATGCCGGAAGGAACCCGTAGCGAAGTATCTTTAACGTCGGAAGCTTTTTCGCCGAAAATCGCCCGCAACAGTTTTTCTTCAGGCGTTAACTGGGTTTCACCCTTTGGCGTCACCTTGCCCACCAGAATATCACCGGGTTTAACTTCGGCGCCGACATAGACAATACCGGCTTCATCCAGCTTGGATAGCGCGCTTTCCCCCACATTGGGAATATCGCTGGTGACTTCTTCAGAACCGAGCTTGGTATCCCGCGCCATGCAAGTCAGCTCTTCGATATGGATCGTGGTGTAACGGTCTTCCTGCACCACGCGCTCGGAAATCAGAATGGAATCCTCGAAGTTGTAGCCGTTCCAGGGCATGAATGCCACCAGCATATTCTGGCCCAGGGCCAGTTCACCCATATCCGTACTGGGGCCGTCCGCGAGCACATCGCCGCGCGCCACCAGGTTCCCTGTGTTGACCAAAGGTCTCTGGTTAATACAGGTGTTTTGGTTGGAGCGGGTGTATTTCGTCAGATTGTAAATATCAACACCGGGTTCGTCCGGCGCGGTTTCATCGTCATTGACACGCACCACGATACGCGCCGCGTCAACGGAGTCAACGATACCGCCGCGCCGCGCCACGACCGTTACACCGGAGTCAATGGCCACCACGCGTTCCATACCGGTACCCACCAGCGGTTTTTCCGCCAACAAGGTTGGTACGGCCTGGCGTTGCATGTTGGAGCCCATCAACGCGCGGTTTGCGTCATCATGCTCCAGGAAAGGGATCAATGACGCGGCAACCGACACAATCTGCCGTGGCGAAACGTCCACGTATTGCACCTGGTCCGGCAAGGTCATGATAAATTCATTTTGATGACGGCAAGACACCAGGCTGTCGAGCAACCTGCCTTTATTGTCGATATGCACGTTTGCCTGCGCAATAACAAACTGACCTTCCTCGATGGCGGACAGGTATTCAATATCGTTAGTGACTTTGCCGTCGATCACTTTACGGTAGGGTGTTTCGAGAAACCCGTATTCATTGGTGCGCGCATAAACCGCCAATGAATTGATCAGGCCAATGTTCGGACCTTCAGGTGTTTCAATCGGACAAACCCGGCCGTAGTGAGTAGGATGCACGTCGCGCACTTCAAAACCGGCGCGCTCCCGGGTCAAACCACCCGGCCCCAGCGCGGACACACGGCGTTTGTGCGTGACTTCGGACAGCGGGTTATTCTGGTCCATAAACTGCGACAACTGGCTGGAACCGAAGAACTCCTTGATCGCCGCGGAAACCGGTTTGGCGTTAATCAGTTCCTGCGGCATCAAACCTTCACTTTCCGCCAGACTCAAGCGTTCCTTGACCGCGCGTTCAACCCGCACCAAACCGACACGGAACTGGTTCTCGGCCATTTCACCGACGGAACGCACCCGCCGGTTACCCAGGTGGTCAATGTCGTCAACGAAACCGTTGCCATTTCGAATTTCGATCAGCGCTTTCAAAACGTCAATGATATCGTCCTTGCTGAGCACACCTTCACCGGTGCTGCCGGGCCGGTTTAAGCGGCGGTTGAACTTCATACGTCCGACGGCCGATAAATCGTAACGTTCCGAATTAAAAAACAGGTTGTCAAAAAGTGTCTGGGCCGCTTCCTTGGTAGGCGGTTCACCGGGACGCATCATGCGGTAAATTTCCACCTGAGCATCCATCACCTCGCGTGTTTCATCCAGGCGCAGGGTATCGGAAATAAATGGCCCATTATTGAGATCGTTGGTAAACAGCGTTTGCAGTTCCTTGACACCCACTTCAATTAATTTTTCGAGTATTTCCGGAGTAATCTCTTCATTGGCATTCGCCAGAATTTCTCCGGTGTCTTCATCGACGATGTCGCGCGCGATCGCTTTGCCATGCAGGTATTCAAAAGGCACCAATAACTGTTTAACGCCGGCCGCGTCCAGTTCCCGGATATGCCGCGCGGTAACACGCCGCCCCTTTTCAACCACCACCTTGTTTTTAGCCTTGATATCAAAGGTAGCCGTTTCGCCCCGCAACCGTTCCGGAATCAATTCCAGTTTGGCGCCGTCCTTGCCAAAGGTGAAAGAGTCGGTATCAAAAAACAGGTCCAGAATCGCGTTGTTGTCGAAGCCCAATGCGTGCAATAGCACCGTTGCCGGCAATTTCCGGCGGCGGTCAATGCGCACAAACACGCAGTCCTTGGGATCAAATTCAAAGTCCAGCCACGAACCACGGTAGGGAATCACTTGCGCATGGTAAAGAAGCTTCCCGGAAGAATGGGTTTTTCCCCTATCATGATCAAAGAACACGCCCGGTGAACGGTGCAACTGGGACACAATCACCCGCTCGGTACCATTTATCACAAAGGTGCCGTTGTCAGTCATCAAGGGCATTTCGCCCATGTAGATTTCCTGTTCTTTGATATCCTTGACAGGCTTGGGTGATGCTTTTGAATCCTTATCATAGATAACCAGGCGCACGGTTACGCGCAGTGGCGCCGCGTAAGTCAGTCCGCGCAACTGACATTCTTTCACGTCGAAGCCCGGTAAGCCCAGACGGTAACTAACATACTCCAGCGCTGCGTTACCGGAATAACTGATGATCGGGAATACAGACTTAAGCGCTCCGTGCAGTCCTTCATCGTTACGTTTTTCAGGATTAGCTTCCTGTTGGAGAAATTTCCGGTAGGACTCCACCTGGATAGCCAGTAAATACGGCTCCTCCATAACACTGGGGAATTTACCAAAATTTTTGCGAATACGTTTCTTTTCTGTGAAGGAATAACCCATGTGCGTTCCTCTATATTTCGTCGATCACACGTTTATCGTAACTATTTTTTCTGCGTCAACATGCTGCGTACCGCAACAAAAGATGTCTTCGCGTTGAATAGCCCCAATGTGTTTTACAGCGCCATTCAGGCTTAAAAACAAATTTCCAACCAACAACAAAAGGCCGGCCGCACGAAGCTACCAGCCAGATTTGCCGTTAAAACCTTGTTTCGTACTTACAACAGACACTAATACAGTTGTACCTTCAGTTGTGCGCTACCAGTTGTGCGCTACCCGTTGTACTTTACAGTTGCACTTTAGTCGCTATAGGCCTGTTTAGTTAATGTAGCTTAGCGTGCTTGTTTCATGGGGCCGTTTCGTGACGCAGGAACTTTGACGTCAGCTGCACACGGAAACGGCCCTTCCTGCAATTACAAAATAGAATTAAACCAGCTTATTTCAGTTCAACCTTGGCGCCAGCTTCTTCAAGCTGCTTTTTGATTGACGCGGCTTCGTCCTTGGACACACCCTCTTTGACTGAAGAAGGTGCGCCTTCAACCATTTCTTTGGCTTCTTTCAGGCCCAAACCGGTGATCGCGCGAACCGCCTTGATAACACCCACCTTGTTTTCGCCGAAACTCGCCAATACGACGTTGAACTCGGTTTTCTCTTCCGCGGCGGCAGCTGCACCACCGCCCGCGGCAGCCGGTGCCGCAACAGCGGCCACTGCAGCAGTAACACCAAATTTTTCTTCCATTGCTTCAACCAGCTCAACAACTTCCATTACGGTCATGTTGGCAATTGTGTTTAATATTTCTTCTTTCGATACGGCCATTTCAGTTACTCCTGTTTTTTCGATCGCCCAAGCGAACGAGTAAGTTTAAGTTAAAAAAGCGAATTATCCGGCTTGTTGCTTCTGGTCGCCAATCGCCGCCACCGTGCGCACCAACTTGCCAGGCACCTCGTTGAGGGTGCGCGCAAGCTTGCTTATGGGCGCCTTCATGACAGACATCAGCAGTGCAATGGCTTGATCCTTGGTTGGCAAACTCACCAAACGCTTGATTTCGCCGGGCGGCAGCAGCTTGCCTCCGATTGACACCAATTTAACAACCAGCTTGTCGTTATCCTTGGTGAAATCAGCGATCACACGTGCTGCGGCGCCTGGATCTTCCTTCGAAAACGCGAGAATCAGCGGACCTTTCAGGGCTGCGCTCATACACGCGAAGTTGGTACCTTCCAGCGCTCTGCGCGCCAGAGTGTTTTTAACCACTCGCATATAAACGGCTGACTCACGGGCTTTCGCGCGAAGTTGCGTCAGCTTTCCCACATCCAAGCCGATATACTCAGCTGCGATGGCGGAATGCGCATGCGCCGCCACTTCGGCAACTTCAGCAATTACAGCCTTCTTTTCTTCGAGACTTAACGCCACGAGATATACCTCCGGTTTGTTGAAACAAAAGAGCCGGGTTTAACTTTCAACAACGGCTCCATTCCATCAACGGTGGCCTAAGAACTCGCCTTGGGCTTCACCGTCTGCGTAGGCTCAATAACCAAAAGAACCAAATTACAATTCCGTGTAACTTCAAAACCGAGTTACTTAGAGTTACTGTTGATTAAGCTCGGTGCGGCAAGGATTCCAGGTTCAATCCGCAATCACCGCCGCACGTCGCGCCTACGGTCTTTGACGCAAGCCAGCTAACGCTGGCCCTATCAAATTCGTTAAATATTCAATGTTGCCTTATCCACCGTGATCCCCGGACCCATGGTCGAGGTTACGGTGATTTTTTTGAAAAACACGCCTTTGGCTGAACTCGGCTTGGCTTTATTCAAGTCAAGCAACAAGGCGTCAATATTCGCCTTCAGGCTTGCTACATCAAAGCTGACTTTGCCAACTGGGCAATGGATGATACCGGCTTTATCCGTACGGTAACGAACCTGGCCGGATTTGGCATTTTTTACGGCACCGGCTACATCAGGCGTAACGGTACCCACTTTGGGGTTCGGCATTAAACCGCGCGGACCCAGTATTTGACCCAACTGACCCACGACGCGCATCGCATCCGGGGATGCGATAACAACATCAAAATTCAAGTCGCCTTTTTTGATGGCATCCGCAAGATCCTCAAATCCGACGATGTCCGCACCGGCCGCTTTTGCAGCCTCAGCATTGGGTCCTTGCGCAAACACCGCGACCCGCACGGACTTGCCGGTGCCGTTTGGCAATACCGTGGAACCGCGCACAACCTGCTCCGACTTACGGGGGTCCACGCCAAGATTGATACACACATCAACTGATTGATCGAACTTGGTGGCCGGCATGGACTTCAACAATTCCAATGCCTCATCGATGCCATAAAGTTTTGTGGAATTCACTTTCTCACGAAAGGCTTTGGTGCGTTTTGACATGGCCATTACTTTACACCCTCCGTTTCAATACCCATGGCTCTTGCGCTGCCGGCGATGGTCCGCACAGCCGCATCCAGATCAGCCGCCGTTAAATCGGGCATTTTGGTTTTGGCGATTTCTTCCAATTGCGCGCGATTAACCTTGCCGACTTTGTCGCGGTTCGGCACGGGCGAGCCCTTGCTGATGCCAGCCGCTTTCTTTAGCAAGATCGAAGCGGGAGGGGTTTTAGTGATAAAGGTGAAACTGCGGTCGTTATACACCGTAATGACCACGGGAACCGGCATACCTTGCTCCAAATTTTGGGTTTGAGCATTGAACGCCTTGCAGAACTCCATGATATTCACACCACGCTGGCCCAGCGCGGGGCCAACCGGTGGACTGGGGTTTGCCTGACCCGCAGCGACTTGCAGCTTGATATAAGCCTCGATTTTCTTAGCCATTAACTACTCCTTTGTGGGTGATAGCGCTGTTACAAACTTACTGTTGGCCGCTCAGCGGCAACTTAAGTAAGGTTTTATCCAGCTCCCCTGTTAAACAAAAACAACTTAACAAAAACAACGCCAATAAAACTAAATACGACTTGCACCAAACCGCCGGCAAACAACGGCCGTCTAGCCTTTCTCAACTTGACCGAATTCGAGTTCGACCGGTGTTGAGCGGCCGAAAATCAATACCGACACGCGCATCTTGCTTTTTTCGTAGTCCACTTCTTCCACGACGCCATTAAAGTCATTAAATGGACCTTCGATGATGCGCACCAATTCCCCGGGCTCAAACAACACCTTCGGCCGCGGTTTCTCTACCCCATCCTGAACCCGCTGCAAAATCGCGTTAGCCTCTTTATCCGAAATGGGCGTCGGGCGGTCGCCGGTTCCGCCGATGAATCCCAGCACTTTGGGAACATCCTGCACCAGGTGCCAGGTGTCATCATCCATCTCCATTTGCACCAGCACGTATCCCGGGAAAAATTTGCGTTCGCTGCGGCGCTTTTGACCTTCGCGCATTTCCACAACTTCTTCGGTGGGCACCAGAACGTCCCCGAACTTGTCTTGCATACCCTTCCGCTGAACACGTTCTTCCAGTGAGCGTTTCACCTGTTGCTCGAAACCTGAATAGGCATGTACCACGTACCAACGTTTTGCCATTTATCGCATCCTTTTTAACCGGTCAGCAGGCGAACCGCCCACCCCAAAAGCATATCGAGTAAAAAGAAAAATATGCCCATGATGATTACCGCCACAATGACAAACAAGGTTGTTTGACCCGTTTCTTTTCGGGTAGGCCAAACAACTTTACGCACTTCATTGCGGGAATCTTTTACAAATCCCCAGGCTGCCTTACCCGGCGCAGACTGGTATGCGATCAACGCAGAAACCACCAGCGCAACCAATAACCCGATAACCCGTAGCAACAAGGACTCATCACCGTAGTAATAAAAAGCCCCGGTTGCACCAAGCAAGGGCAGTACCGCAACAATTAATATTAGTTTATCCAACGTAGAATCTCTAAAATCTTGCATTTAGCCAGAGCGGATACCCAAACAAAATATCAATGACCGCCCACCATAGACCGCCCACCATACTCTTAAATGGCAGGCCAGGAGGGAATCGAACCCCCAACCTGCGGTTTTGGAGACCGCCGCTCTGCCAATTGAGCTACTGGCCTAAAACAATTGAAACCAAACTTTTTTAAAACAAACACACGCCCTAGCGCATTCACTAAGGCGTGCGGCCAGACTCGTTACTTATTCAAGAATTTTCGCGACGACACCGGCGCCGACAGTACGGCCGCCTTCGCGAATCGCAAAGCGCAGCCCTTCTTCCATCGCAATGGGCGCAAT
>Ga0209640_10002067_pt1 | contig 17395 bp, 13 predicted proteins | sample RifCSP10_1_FD_184018 | JGI IMG/M metagenome (GOLD analysis project Ga0209640, IMG submission 184018) | Soil microbial communities from Rifle, Colorado - Rifle CSP2_sed 10_1 (SPAdes) (version 2) | ecosystem: Environmental > Terrestrial > Deep subsurface > Rock core/Sediment | place: Rifle... | reverse complement strand
ACGTGAACCCGCGGGATGTGGAGTTGCCGAAGAAGATCATAGGTATCCTGAAGAGTGAACTTCGTCGGTTGGGGGTTCTGGAACCGGATTAGTGAGGCGCCAGGAGCATGCGGGAGGCAGTGCGATCAGCCCGTCCGGGGTGGTGCCACCGCGCGCGCCGGCATCGAAACCTACACCGAAAGGAAAAAGAAGAAAGATGACATCACACAGGACAAGAGCTCCGGGAAGAGGACGCGGCCTCCGGTGGACGGAGCGAGAGATCGAAGTAACGCGCAAGTGGTTTCCCCTGAGGGGCGGTCCCTATGTTGTCCGTCTCCTCGGCAGGTCATTGTCGGCCGTGAACAGACGTGCGAGGAGTATGGGGGTGAACCCTGACTCACGCTGGACACGGTGGACAGAACACGAGGATACATACATCAGGAGGTGGTACCTGACGGTCGGAAAGGCACGCGTTGCCGGAGTCCTCGATCGCACTCCGGCGAGTGTTCTCACGCGAGCACAGTCGCTCGGCCTTCTCGTGCGAAACGTGCGGGTGTGGAAACAGTGGGAGCGTGAGTATGTGCGTCGGCATTACATGAAGAAGCAGCCCGCAGGAATTGCCCGCACGCTTTCCCGGACTGTCGAATCGATCAAACAATGCGCAAAACACCTCGGCATTCGGAAACACCGATCGAAGAAAGCGGTGAAAACGCGCATGGCCGGCAGAAGGTCTCCTTGACACGGGTTGAATCTCAGTCCAAGGAAGCCTTCGGCGCAAGATAGTAGTTCGTCGTATATTCCGCCACCATGCGGTCGGTGTTATATACCGGGATTAGAGTGGCCATGGCATGACGGATTCGCTTAAGCCATTGGTGCGGGATGCCGTCCTTGCCACGGGCGTAGAAGAGAGGGATGATCTCGTTCTCCATTACAGTTCGCAGTGAGGCCGCGTCGCGGTCATCCTGCTCGCTTTCGTTTTGTGCCTGCGCATCCTCCCCAATCTTCCAGCCGTTTTGTCCGTCATATGCCTCGCGCCACCACCCATCCATCGTGCTGCAGTGAAGTCCACCGTTGATGGCGACCTTCATGCCGCTGGTGCCGCTGGCCTCCATCGGACGTCGGGGAGTGTTGAGCCAGACGTCACAGCCGGCTACGAGATGCCGCGCAATGTTGATGTCATAATTCTCCACAAAGGCGACTTTCCCGAAGAGGTCGACCCGCCGCGTGATGTTGACGATCTCCTGGATGAAGTGTTTGCCCGCATCGTCGCGCGGGTGTGCCTTGCCCGCGAAAATGATCTGGACGGGCCGTTCCTTGTTCGTCAATACCCGGATCGCCCACTGGAAGTCACGGAAGAAAAGCGGTGCACGCTTGTACGTTGCAAAGCGACGGGCGAAGCCAATGGTCAACGCATTGGGGGAGAAGATGTTGTCATACAGTCCGAGACCACCCCCGCCACTCATCAAGTCCTGCTCACGTAATCGCTTCCTGATAAATTCCACCAATTCCCGTCGAAGCGCGACGCGCAGCGACCAGAGGTCCTGGTCCGATATCTTCTTCGACTCCACCTGGCGCCAGAACTTCTCGTCGCGCAGACGATCCACCCACTTCGGACCCAATCTGGACGTCCAGAACTGCGACGCGGCAGGAGCAGTCCACCCTGTCGTATGCACACCATTCGTAACGTGACCGATGGGGATTTTGTCGACGGGTGTTCCGGGATAGAGTTCTTTCCACATATCCTGGCTGACCTTCCCATGCAGCTCACTGACGCCATTAGCGTTGCGGCACATCTTCAGCGCAAGCACGGTCATACAGAAGGTCTCGGACTGATCGTCCGGACGCACCCGGCCATACCGCATGATTTGTTCGATGCTGAGGTGAAGGGAGGAAGCGAAGGAAGGGAATGTTGCATCCATCAGTCCGCGTTCGAACCGGTCGTGGCCTGCGGGGACAGGAGTATGTGTAGTGAATACACATCGTTGCTTCGCAAAGGCCTCTGCCTGGGGGAGCGTTTTGCCTGCGAGCAATTGCTCGCGCAGAAGCTCCAGTGTGAGAAACGCCGAATGCCCTTCATTCATGTGAAACACCGACGGGGCGATCCTCATGGCCCGTAGCATCCGGACACCACCAATGCCGAGTAACGCTTCCTGGGCGATACGCGTGGTTTGGTCGCCACCGTAGACATGCGCGGTTAATTCGCGGAACCTCTCTTCATTCTGTGGCAGATTTGTGTCCAGCAGGAGGATGGAAATTCGTCCAACGATCACACGCCACGCCTGGAACCTTACCGTACTATGCCCGATGTCAACGGAGCAGACAATCGTATTTCCCCGCTCGTCTTTCACAAGTGAGATGGGAAGCTTGAGGGGATCATATGTCGGATAGCGTTCCTGCTGCCATCCGTCGGCGGAGATGTGCTGCTGAAAGTATCCCTGGCGGTAGAACAGACTGATCCCAATAAACGGAAGCCCGAGGTCACTGGCGGATTTCGCATGGTCCCCGGCCAGGAGGCCAAGACCGCCGGAGTAGACACGGAGGCTTTCGTGCAAACCGAACTCGGCACTAAAGTACGCGATGGGGGCATTCTTCAGACTGGCTGCATTCTTCCTGGCCCACGTGTCTTTCCTTTTCATATATGAGCGGAAGCTCGTACATACGCTGCTGACACGGTTGAAGAATTCATGGTTCTGCAGGCGTCCGCGCAATTCCTGCCCGCTGATCCAGTTCATCACTTCGACAGGATTGTGGTTGCTGTGTTCCCAGAAGAAGGGGGAAAGCTCGTGAAAAATCTGCTGGGCAGCCGGATTCCACGACCACCAGAGATTGTATGCGAGTGCATGGAGCTCGCGAATCAGCGCGTCAATCTTCTTCTCGGAGTTCCGTCGTATCGTCACGTTCCGATCATCTCCTGAATGTGAGTGTTGGCCCGGGTTCCATCTTTCTTCCACTACAAAGGAAAACCCCGCTGGTGGCATCCTGCGGGGTTAGTTGTCTGTCGTGGGTGGGTTTGTCCATCGTCTGCGTCTGTCTAGTCCTCGACCAGCGCTTCGACTTTCTTCTTGGACATCCGGTTTCGTTCGTTGGCGTCGAGATACTTCTTCCGGAGTCTAATGCTCAGTGGTGTCACCTCCACATATTCATCATCACCGATCCATTCGATCGCCTGCTCGAGGGTCATGATGTGGGGCGGTTCCAGCCGGACCGCTTCATCGGAGCCGGATGCGCGCATGTTCGTAAGCTGCTTGGTTTTGCAGACGTTCACCGTCATGTCGTGCTCGCGAGAGTTCTCACCGACAATCATACCGGAATACACTTTCGTGCCTGGCGCGATGAAGAACTTCGAACGCTCCTGGAGCTTCCACATCCCGTATGCCACGGCATCACCGGGTTCCATGCATACCATGGCTCCCTTCGTGCGATGTGCCATTTCGCCTTTGTATGGTTCATAGCCATGGAAATTATGGTGAAGGATGCCGGTCCCCCTTGTTTGAGTCATGAACTCGGAACGGAAGCCGATGAGACCGCGGGCCGGGACGAAGAACTCCAACCTCGAATTCCCCTGGCTGGTGAGCATGTTCTTCATCTCTCCCTTCCGGCGGCCGATGTTCTCTATCACCACTCCGACGAACTCTTCCGGCACATCGATGATAACGTGTTCAATCGGCTCCGCCAGTACGTCGGCGATCCGCTTGTAAATCACCTCAGGGCGGGAGACCTGGAATTCAAATCCTTCGCGGCGCATCGTCTCGATCAGAATCGCGAGGTGGAGCTCGCCCCGGCCGCTCACCTTAAAGACATCCGGTGAATCGGTGAGTTCGATCCGGAGGCTCACATTCGAGCGGAGTTCCTTGGCGAGGCGTTCGCCGAGATGACGCGTGGTGACGTACTTCCCCTCCAATCCGGCCAAGGGGGAGTTGTTGACAATGAAGTTCATCGAGAGGGTTGGCTCTTCGATGGCAACGAAGTGAAGCGGTGTGGGATCGGCAGCATCGGCGATGGTCTCACCGATATCCACATCCTCCATTCCCGCGATGGCGATAATGTCGCCAGCCGCAGCCTGCTCTGTCTCGATGCGTTTCAATCCGTCAAATGTGTAGATCTTGGTGACCCGTGCATCTTCCACAGTCCGGTCGCGGTGGATGATCTTCATCGGTCCACCGAGTTTGATGGTGCCGCGATGAATTCTTCCGATCCCGAGCCGCCCGAGATAGTCGTTATAGTCAATGGTTGTGACCAACATCTGGAACGGAGACACGGTATCACCCGGTGGGGGTGGGACGGTCTTCACAATAGCCTCAAACAACGGTTCGAGGTTGGCGCTCTCTTGGTCGAGCTCCCTTTTTGCGATTCCCTGCTTGGCAATACAGTAAATGGTTGGAAAATCCAGTTGCTCATCGTTGGCGCCGAGCGAGAGGAAGAGTTCGAACACGAGATCGAGCACCTCATGTGGACGCGCGTCCTTGCGGTCGATTTTGTTGATAACGACGATGGGTTTCAGATTCAGATCGAGGGACTTCTTGAGGACGAATTTGGTCCCGGGCAACGGACCTTCCGCGGCATCCACAAGGAGAAGCACGCCATCGACCATCGTGAGCGTTCGTTCAACCTCGCCACCGAAGTCGGCATGTCCCGGCGTGTCCACGATGTTGATCTTGATGTCCTTGTAATGGACTGCGGTGTTCTTGGCAAGAATAGTGATACCACGCTCTTTCTCGAGGTCGTTGGAGTCCATGACCCGTGTAACGAGCTGCTGATTGGATCGGAAAGTCCCCGTCTGCCGCAACATATGGTCCACCAGCGTTGTCTTGCCATGATCCACGTGTGCGATGATGGCGATGTTGCGTATGTCCTCCCTGCACTGCATAACACTCCCTAGTTCTGAACACTCAACTGCATGAGCCGAGGCGATGGTTCTCGATCAAGCAGCTTCTGTTGCATCGCTTCGTGCCGTGGTGAGTCCGTTTCCTGCATCGTATGAGATAAAAATGCCTCAAGCAGATGCCCAATGCTGGAGGCTGCGGAAAAACCAGAGATAATATAGGCAATTTGCGTCTCAATTCCAACGTGTTGAATACGTCAAAACTGAGGTCGTCAGAAGAGGCCTGCGGCTGACAGACTTGCCCTGAAGTGGTGTGGAGTGCTGGAGCGCCAAGTGAAATCGACACGGAGGATATCAAACAAGCGGCTGATGCCGAAACCTTCCTCGAAGTACCACCCGTCGGTCGTTGTCAGCGCCAGGGGGTCGGTATTCCATGTTCGCGCACTACTTGCATGTAGAATAATCTCGATGGCATTCTCGTACAGGAACGGGATGTCAAGAGCAAGGAAGGGGAGACTCCGGAAATTGTGCTCTGCGTTGAACGCAAGGTAGCCAGTCCCGGAAAACTCCTTCACATCCATAGCGCGCATAACGCCAAACGGAGCGTACCCACTTGAGGCCGATTCAACGTCAAATCGTCGTTGCGGGGGGAGCGCGCCCGATGAGGTACCGGCAGCAAGGCGTAGGCGGAGGAATCCCGGGAAAAGGTGGCTTCGCCCTATTGTTGGAATCGTCATCGTGCCCGCCGCTTGGTACCGCGTGAAGTCGAACGAGCTCCCTGCCACCGATGGAGTAGAGTGCTCGATGGAGAGCTCAAGCGAATTTGGTATAACAAGGCCCAAAGGTGCAGGGGGATCGCCGACACGAAGGTCAAGCCGCAAACTCCGCAGCTTCCCCTCGGTTATCTGGGGATTTGCGCGGTAGTCCCGCGAATGGGAGAGGAGACTGTAGTTTGTGTTCAGCGTGGTTGACTTCTGCCACTCACTCACAAATGAAAGCTCAGCGTTAAGTGCGCGATGCTGTGTGAAGGCGACAAATACTCGCCATCCATCAGAGCGATAATAATCGTAGTAGTCGTTCTTGTCGAAAAGAGCCGTTAACGAATTGAAGGTCTTCCCATAATACTCCCGTCCTTGCTGAGCAATGATGTTTCGATAGACTTCTCCACCGATCCCAAAACGATGGCCAGACAAAGGATAGAAAGTTGCGCCGAGCGAGTACGTTGTGACCGAACTCGCTGTTCCGTACGCAATTCCTGCTTCAAGTTTTGCAAGATCTGTGAGTTTATCAAAGTCCGCATGGAGTCCCAGATGAAATCCCTCCACGCGGTTAAACGAAAGGTCTAGGTATTCCAGAGCAGCAAAGGCTGCCCCGTCTCCATTGCTGCCCAGCGTGGCCGCTATCCCTCCTGGTCGAAACTGCACATCGAGCGTCTGCGAGCTATCGATGGTCTGGTAGGCGTTTTGTTCCTCCATGCTCAGCGGAAGGATCTCGTTTTCTGCCCAGAACGTTGAATCGAAAGTGGTCGCGGAGCTATCCACCACTACCCTTGACTTCCGGAAGATGCTGTCCGGAATGGCAGTGTTGATGCTATAGTTTGATATAACGGATGTTTGTGAGAATGCAATCCGCGGGAACGAAAACCCGATGATGCCAAGTGTGAACGTTCCATCAATGTGAATGTCGGCTGGAAGCCAAAAAACCTCATCGAAAAGGCCGAACTGCTGGCGATAGCGCAACTTCTTTTCCTTGATGAAGGGAATCTGAAACGCGTCATTTGGCTGTACATCGATGCCCATAAGCGCGTAACTGATGTTGGCAATACTCACGGTTCCATGAAACAGCGGTACAGTTCTCGTCCGCGGGATCATCTGAATGTCATATACTTCTTTTCCATAGCTGGACCGGGTCCGCAACAGTTTGTAGTCGTAGTAGTCGAGTGCATTCTCGGCTGTTGGTCCGACGAACGAGTAACCAAGGAATCGAATTTCATCATCGTTGAAATTCAGCAGCCTTCCCACCGAGGCAACGTTGAATTCTGATGCGACATTTGCCGTTTGTCTTCGTTGAAGGATGATTTCCCGCAGCGTATCTCCCTGTTGCCAGTATCCCTTGGTAAACGACTCGGAGATGCTGGCAATTAAAGTGTCACGGAAAAGCGTTTGTCGCGTAAACGCGTCCATCTCGTATGTGTGAAGTCGTATCGCCCAGATTCGCTTCTGTGCAATTGCGCGTCGAATGATCTCAATGGCGGGGTCCTCTGATGTAACGAGGATCTCAGGTAGAATGATAGCAGAGGGTTCAAGTGAAAAATCGCACACCGTATCTGAGACGAGACGTATTCTCAGGGTGTCTGCGTGGTAGCCCAGGCTACTGACGATTACAGAATACGTGTTTGCTTCGAGTCTCATCCGGTAAGACCCATCGGCATTGGCGATCGTTCCACGGGAGGTGCCCGCTATGCGGATGTTCGCTGCAGCAACTGGTTCTTCGGATACCTTCTCTCGAATGACCCCTGTCAATAGAAAAAGCTCAGTGGCGTGGACGCCCTCAGTGGCAAGCATTGTAACTGCAATCCAAACCAATGAAGGTCGCATGATGTATGTGTAGGAAGGTAACTGGCCGCCGCGCACAACGGGTGGTTCATGTTCGAATACGGGGGATGCAACATGATGTTGCATCAGTATAGCGGAGGTGTTGTGAGCTGTGTGGACGGCGTCGAACCTCTGACGCGCCCACGGATGTCTTCCACCGAAGACATCCGACAATGTAGTCTCCCGGTGGACTCTATCCGAGAAACTTGCCGAGCTTCAGCTTGGAGAAGAGCCCGCTGACAGGCTTTGGCGATTCGGAGGTCGTATCGCCAGCCGTGCCTTGGAAATCCTCTTCACCAAAGATCCTTGGCGGCTTGGAAGCTTCCTGCCACAGCGCGCGTTCGCGTTCTCTTCGTTCGAGTTCTTTTTGTTGCTTCAACATTTCCAATCGTTGGTCCTGACTCAATCCGGAATGACCGGACCCCGGGACACCTGTTGCATTATTTGGGCCCGATCCATCGTTCTTGATGGCTGCCATGGTTGTCCTTTCTGTATTCAATGTGAGCGAAACGAACCCACCATCGGAGTTCGACTGTTGCTTGTTGGCGCGAACATTTTCCCACACGGGAAGAACCACCTTTTCGCAAGCAAGAACGTAGGGACTTGTTGGGTCGAGAAGATACGCTTTCATAAGTGACTCAAAAGCAAAGTCGAAAGATCCTTTTTCCAGATAGTTATTGGCAAGATTTGTAAGTTGCCTTACACGGGCCTGAACATCCTTCGGTATGATTGAACTGTCGTCCTCAAGTCCTTTGATACCGTTGAGAAACTCAGAGCCAACTGTCACTTCAAGTTTTCCGCTCTCCATGGCACCTCCATTCTGAAGGTTCTGGATACGGTAGATGATCGCCTGGATATAGCTGTTACGCGGTTCGATCTGCTGTGCAGCCATCAACTGCTCCAGCGCAAACGAGTATTTTCTTGCAGCGATGTGCTTCTCAGCGGTTCGGATTAGATCTGTGACGTTTGCTCCCTGCGTCCAATCTCCACTTGTCCTTTTGCCATATCGAGGCTCTCGGTGACTACCTGAGACTTTCATGTCTTTCTTCTCCCCCGTGACACCTTTTGTGATTTCAGCTACGTAGTGCACGCAAGAACACATCGTTGCTGTGAGGAAGATAACAGATTCATGGCTCGATGTCAAGCGTAGTCGCAAAAGATTACTATCGCTGGCAGTTTTCGACCCATTGCCGGCATGGTCAAAAATACACGACAAGAAGTCCGCTTTTTGAGGATTCTTGCTTGTTTGGACCTGTCTAACCCTTGGACAGCCTTAAATGTCGATGAACCCGATTCTGGGTTTGGCTGACCCAGTTTCAGCGGATGTCAGCAACCGTGGGAAACCAATCAAAAAGAACCCCCCTTGCAGTTCTATAGCTCTTTTGTGAAAAACTCTTTACTTTGCTGCATGTTAGTTCGGTTTCCTCTCGTTGTTGTGGGCGGCGGGGCTGCAGGGATGTTGGCTGCGTGGAAGGCTGCTTCACTCGGTGCGCGGGTCCTCCTTCTTGAACGGAACAAAAAGCTCGGTATCAAACTCCTGATATCCGGAGGTGGCAAATGCAACATCACTCACTCGGGATCAGCAGAAGAAATTCTTACCGCCTTCGAGCGCCGTGAGGCGAGATTCCTGAAGCCATCACTCTATGAGTTTTCCCCTGTTGAAATTGTCACGATGATTGAGAATGGGGGGGTGAAGACATACACACGGGACAACGGAAGAGTTTTTCCCGTCAGCGGGAGGGCGGATGACGTTGTTACTGCGTTGTCTGCTGAACTCCAACGTTCGGGTGTCAAGATTGGACTGTGCGCGCGAGTCGAATCTCTCAATGTTTCTGACCATCAGATCTCCGGTGTTGTGATTGGAAGGGAGAACATCCAAACACGTCATCTGGTCCTTGCGACGGGGGGGGCGTCGTATCCGAAAACTGGAACGACGGGAGATGGCTTTGCATGGGCTGCTGCAACAGGACATACCATCGTACCAGTCCGTGCAGCCCTCGCTCCCATCACTGTGTCACCACGACTTCCTTTAGATTGGAAGGGGGTTGCCTTACGGGATGGTTGCCTTTCCGTATACAGCAACCGTAGCAAGCTGACGGAATGGAGAGATGATATCCTGTTCACTCATGAAGGCATTTCCGGCCCGGCCGCGCTGGAGTTAAGTCGTTCGGCAGCAGAGGCTATGAACCACGGATCGGTAGAGTTGCGCTTCGACTTTTTCCCCACAATGGACTTTCAGGAAGTCGACGAGAGAATCAACCAGGTAGTCTTGGCTCAACGGGGAAAGATGATTATTTCTATTCTTGAAGCCTGGCTCCCCAACAGAATTGTTCCCCGCCTATTGCAAGAGGCGCGCGTTGATTCGACAAAGCGAGGGCATGTTCTCACCCGCGACGAACGCCGATCAATTGTTCGAATCCTAAAATCATGGAGTCTTGGAACGGTATCACGTATCGATATTGAACGAGGTGAAGTAACAGCGGGTGGTGTCTCGCTCGACGAAATCGACCCGCGCTCCATGCGATCGCGCAAAATCCGCGGATTATACATCTGCGGTGAAGTTTTGGACATTGCGGGCCCGGTGGGTGGTTACAACCTGCAGGCAGCCTTTTCGACCGGTGTAACGGCGGGAAAAGCGGCAGGCAACGATTGGCTCTCAGAATCGGCATGATGGCGGGAATCATCGTCCGGTTGATGGTGTTCATACAGCAGCCTAGAACTTGACCGCAAATATCAACTTCGTTCATTGAAATAGTATGCCAACCCGACGGACGTTTCTTACGACGATAGGATTGAGCCTCGTTACCCTGTCTCGATTGTTTGGACAGGAAACGTTCCGGCGCCGAACTCGCTGGGAGATGATCGCCAACGACGAAGAGCCGGAAACTCCACACTTTAAACCGGATCCCTCTCTCTGGGATGATACTACTATCACCGCGGCCTGGATCGGGCACGCTACCGTGCTGATCAACTTTTTTGGAACGCGTATCCTTACCGACCCGGTCTTCTCCCCCCGCGTCGGACTCAACGTGGCGGACCTCTTCACAATCGGGCCGAAACGACTTGTTCACCCCGCGCTGACATTCGATGAACTTCCACCTATCGATATCGTCCTTGTCTCCCACGCACACATGGACCATCTCGACACACCATCCCTCCGGAGATTCCCCCGCACCACTCCGTTGGTGATGGCAAAGAATACGGTGGATGTGATTGAAGACTTTGGTTTTCAGGAAATCTATGAGCTTGATTGGGGAGAATGGACGCAGATCGGCGATGTTAGAATAGAGGCGTTTGAAGTAAAACACTTTGGCTGGCGGTATCCGTGGGAAAAAGACCGATCGAGGGGTTACCATGAAGGGCGAAGCTTTAACGCATACCTTGTTATGAAGAACGGCCACTCGTTCGTTTTCGGTGGTGATACAGCCTACCACGAGATGTTCAAATCGCTTTCCGCACGCGCGACCACCATCGACCTTGCCATCATGCCGATCGGTGCCTACGATCCCTGGATTCATAATCATGCCAACCCCGAGCAGGCGCTCGCGATGACAGACCACATGGGTGCGTATTATATGCTGCCCATTCACTGGCGGACGTTCATCCAAAGTGAAGAGGCTACACTCGAGCCGATGCAGCGGCTGAAGGTTGCCGCAGCGTCGCAACCTGACCGCATTGTTCTCGACAGCGTCGGTCAAACATGGGCACTTTCTTTCGCCACCGCCGGTGCCGAATTTCCCCTTGACCCTGAACCAGGGACCTCAGCCCCCCACCGCCAATAACTCTGGAAGGAGAGAATGTTCGAAGGAAAAGTCGCAGTCATCACCGGCGCTTCGTCGGGAATCGGGGCAGCACTTGCACGTTTGCTTGCCGCCAAGGGGGCCAGGCTCGTTCTTGCTGCCCGCCGAATCGACAGGCTCCAGGAGGTCGCTTCTTCTGCCCGCCCGGGGCACCACCTCGCTATTCGATGTGACGTCACCAACAAGGAGGAGGCGGAAGAGCTGATTCATCGGACAGTACGGGAGAATGGACGGATCGACTTTCTGATCAACAACGCGGGGCGCGGCCACTTCGCGAGTGTCGAAGATACGACCGACAAGACGATCGCAAACACGTTTTCAGTGAACGTTTTCTCGCTCTGGTACACAACGCGTCCTGCGCTCCGATACATGAAGCGACAGGGAAGCGGCCATATCATCAACATCGCGAGCATGGCCGGAAAGCTCGGTTACCCATATAATAGTGCTTACGTCGCTGCAAAACATGCGTGTGTCGGGTTCACTCATGCACTCCGGCAGGAGCTGGCTGAAACAGGTATTCACGCAAGCGTTGTGTGTCCGGCAGGAGTGCTTACCGATTGGGCAAACGTTACCGAGGGGGGCTCCATGCTGCCCCTGTTTTCGGAGTCGGGACCTATCATCAAGAAGATTGCCGCGCAACGAGGCGTGTCCCTTCCGCCGATTGAGGGCCTCCTGCCGCCGGAAGCCGTTGCGGAGAAAATCGTGGAGTGTATGCGACATCCGGTAGCCGAGGTATACACACATAAAGGGGCGCGGGAGTTTGTCATTCTTGCGGCCGGACACCGGGAGAAGGCAGAGGCCCATCAGCTCCCGGTGGCGCTGGGAGAGCGGCAGGTATATGACAAAGTGAAGGGACGAAGATCCACCACATGATTCCCAAGAAATCTGTCCACGAAATCGACCCTTCGCTGCTGGCGGAGCCACTCCTTGACGATGAGGATTGGGGGAACTACGTACACGGTTGGCAACTGTTCAACGAAAGAAAGTTCTGGCATGCGCACGAAGCATGGGAGCAGGTGTGGAAGCGAAGCTCATCCGAGAGCCGGATATTCTTCCAGGGCATCATCCAGCTTGCCGCAGCATACCACTTGTTGACGGTGCCGCTGCGCTACAACGGGATGATGCGGAACTTTGAAAAGGCGGAAGAAAAGCTGGGACTCTTTCCCACCATATTCCTTGGGGTCGACGTTAAGAGTCTTCTCGATGCAATCGATTCCGCGCGGGAAGAAGTTGCGCGCATCGGGCGGGATCAATTGCAGGTGTTCTCTCCATCACTGATGCCTACCATTACCATTTCTGACCGCCCCTAGAAATTCTGCCAACAGGCTGTCCTCACCAGCGCTCCCCTTTTTGTTCCAGGAACTTCCTCGCCTCTCGATGTCCCAGTCGTGCCGCCTTCCGTAACGCATCAAATGCCTCCTCCATTTTCCCCTCCTGACCAAGAATCACGCCGGCATTAAAATAGGCGTTCGAGTACGCGGGGTCGAGCTGAATGGTCTTCAGAAATAACGTCAATGCCTGCTCGTGGTCCCCCCGCATGTAGTAGGCAAAGCCCATATTGTAGTAGACGTCGGCATCGACAGGATCGATGCGGGCTGCCCGTGCGTAAATGGCAAGCGCAGTATCCACGCGGCTGGTTTGGACGTAGAGGTTTCCCAGGTTGACGTACGCATCCAGATAGTCTCTCTTGGTGATGATGGCTCTCAGGTACATTTCCTCTGCTTTTCTTGCGTCTCCCTTCGCCTCATACGCGATTCCCATGTTATACCATGGCTCCGGATAGTCGGGCTTCAGAGCAAGCGCCGCATGGTAGATGGCTATCGCACCATCCGGATCTCCTTTTGCTTGCAGAGCAGTCCCAAGGTTGTTGTGCGCAAGAGGGATCTCCGGTTGAACGCTGACGACGTACCGCCAGAGAGACTCTGCATCACGCCAGTGGGAAACCTGTTGCACCGATAAGGCGCCCCATACCACGAGAATGCCCGCCACACCAATAAGGACGAAACGCAGCCCGGCGGGCCTTGCAGCAACGATGCCGGCACCACACAACACGAACAGACTTATGCTTGCCATGTAGCTGTATCGATCTGCGATTGGCTGTATCCCGGACGATGCGGCGAGGAGCGTGGGGAGAAGAAACAATACATACACAAGCAGTGCGAGAAGCCAGTCACGTTTCCCCCGTCGTGCCGCGAATACACAAGCTGCAACGATAACGAGCGACGCCCCAAATGCAACAAACAATATCTCCACCGTCACACGTGGATACACGGGCGTCAGCGAAAGAGGGACAATCGTCTTCAGGAGATAGAACATCGTTGCATAAAACGGAAACACGAGCTTTAACCCGGGACTAAGATGCTCAATCATCCACGCTTCCTGGCTTCCCGGCGCAGCGACCATGGCCATGACTCCCGCTGCAAGACTCAGCGCAAAAAACGGAAGCTTCTCCCGCACGGATACTGACAAATGATCCCGCCAGTTTCCCCGCTCAAGCAGGAGGAAGTCCACGAGAAGCAATACAGCAGGTGCCATCACAGCAATGGGCTTCGAGAGGAGAGCAAAGGTGAACAACACAAGCGAGACGATATACCAACGTCGTGCTGTCTCGCCACCCCGGCGGGTTGCATACCAGAGATAGGCAATGAACGAGGGGAAGAGAAAGAAGGCGCAGAGCAGGTCCTTTCGGTCGGAGACCCAGGCAACGGATTCAACCCGGAGCGGGTGCAACGCAAAGAGCAATGCCGCGGCAGCACTCCCGAGTACCATGGGCCATGTAACCCGGCCCGGGTTCTTCGATCGAATGCCATACACCACCAGGCCGAGGAAAAAGACCCAGAGCGCATTGATGCTGTGCAGCAACAGGCTTGTCAGATGATGGCCGCGCGGATCGTTTTGCCAGAGGGCATAATCGATTGTGTGCGAAACCATCGTCAGAGGAATATATGATCTGTAATAAGGGTGAGCGAAGAACCAGCCGAAATGTTCCGGACTGAATGTCTGCACCCGCGGATTATTGTAGACGTAGATATCGTCATCATACGCGAGGAAATTACTTCTGAGAGTCGGACTGAAGACCAGAAATGTTATCACCACCACCCAGAGACCGACAAAAACGAAATGGATGGGCAAAGGATGAGAGTCGGTGTGAACCACGCTGTCGTTCATCAGAGTCCCGGGAATTGAAGTAATGGCGAGATCAAAATAGCAAAAGGGAGGGAAGAGTCAACACCTATCAGTCGGCCTGCTGCGCCGATTCCAGATTGGGATAGCGTTTCGTCGATGGTATCACAAGCCTCTTGATCACGTCCCACTCCGTTTTCGCGAACATTTTCAGTTTCGCAGCCAGCGACACTTTCACCGGTTCAATCTGACCATCTTCCGCGGGTGGGTAGTACACTTTCACGTTCACGCGCCCCAATCCCTCGCAGTCCTCGCTCCGGGACTCAAGCGTCCACCCGCCGGGATCAGCCCCAAGGCCATGCAGCGATTCGGTCAACAGGATATACTCTTTGCGTCCGATGGAGTTTTTCAGAAGCCTGTGTACAAGGATGATGTCCTCTCCCGAGAGCTTGGTGAACTGTCTCACCTGTGTGAACACAGCTTCTCCATGGTGCAGGACTGCTTTCAGTTTCAGCCGACCGACCGTGGTGCAGGCATCGCATGCGCAGAGCTTACATTCGCCGACCATTTCACGTTCTCTCTTCCGAAACGTTGCCACACAATGCAAAGCCTGACTGCAGACATTGTGCGCCATCTCCGGGCTGCCGTCAGAGAGGGCATAGAACGTGACCGCATCTCCTTCCAGCTCATGCAGGACCAGCGGAAACTCGGATGCGTCGATGACGCTTTCGATCAGCTCATCAATGATTCGTTCCGCATGAATCAGACTGATCTTGTGTGCCTTGATGAACTTCGTGTAGCCGCTGATATCAAGAATAACCAGAAACACTTTTTTTATTTTCGCGGGAGGCTGCATCAACGCTGTGCCTGGGTGTTAGAATGGTTGGTTTGTGTATCTCGAGCGTTGGCTATGATAAATTCATTCAGAATGTTTGAGCATTAGATTTCGCCGACGCCTGCCCGCCATGTTTTATCTCTGGGCGGGCTCAATCCGCCTGCCTCGACGGAGTCTGTTTCTCAAGACGCAGTCGGGTCAGCTAGCCTGCCCCGATTCCATTTATCGGGGAGCCGCTGGATATTACCAAAAAGGAAACCTCCCAATTTCGTATGTTGACAATCGCCAAACCATCAACTCACAACCATCAGGAGGTTCCCATGTTCTACTCAGGTATCGACCTGCACAAAGATAACTGTTTCATCACGACAATCAACGACGCTGGAGCACTGCTGCAGCAACAGCGGGTAGCGAATGTACCTGAGGCACTGCTGGCTTATTTCGCACGTCTTGGCACCGACCACCAAGCCGTTGTCGAATCCACCTCAGGCTGGTACTGGCTCAACGATCTGCTGGAGGATCACGGCATTGAACTTGTCCTTGCCCATGCCAAGTACCTCAAAGCCATCAGCTATGCCAAGGTCAAGACCGATAAGGTGGACTCGCACACCCTCGCAACGCTCTTGCGCATGAAGCTCATTCCCCAAGCTCACAAGATCAGCCGTGAGCTCCGGGACATCCGGGATGTCATGCGTGCCCGACTCCGCTTCGTCCAGCGACGCACCCGTTGTATCGTCAGTGTCCACACCATCGGACGTAAGTTCAACTGCGATGACCTCATTGCCATTGAACGGCAAACGATACCCGATGTTCTCCCCGAACCCTACAAACTGCAGATGCAATTGCTCTATCAGCAGATCGCTCTCTTGCATGAGCAGATCCTTGCTCTAGAGAAGTCTCTCCATCCTGTCCTCATTCCCAACGACGACATCCAGCGACTGCTCTGGGTTCCCGGTATTGGTAAGACTACTGCCTTTACGATCTACCTGGAGATCGACGGCATCGAGCGTTTTACTTCCGACAAACACTTCGTCAGCTATTGTCGGCTCGTACCTGGTGCTCACAACTCCAACAGGACACTCCGGCAGAAGTCCGGCAACAAAGACGGCAACAAGTATCTCAAGATGGCCTTCTGTGATTGTGCCGTACGCGCCATTCAGTACTATCCGGAGATCCGGGCGTTCTACAAACGCATGCTGCGTCGGACCAACGAGCGCGTTGCTCGCGCCATCGTTGCCAAAGAACTTGCGCGTATCGTCTACTCCATCCTGAAAACCAAGAACAACTATCGAGGATTCAAGGGTCAACCGATCTCTCGTGTCAAAGCTCTGCAGTGGCCGCGCCTGGCAAGCCCGTACGCCTAACTGATGTCTCGAACATCATCCGCTGGATTGGGAAGCCAGGCGCTGTGCCTGTGTACTATCTGGGACCGTCCATCGCTACGGTGGTGGACAATGATCGTGCAGCTTCAACCGCACACACAAACATCATCTGCCCCGAAAGAGGTTTGGTCTGCCACTCATCGTGACAGGCAACTGTGATAGTCATGGCAATCGCCGCGCTGAGTCGCCTGCCCGCCACGCTTTGTGGCGGGGGAGAACAAATTCAAAGAACACATACCGGCTAAGCTCTACTGTGCTTCGCCGCGGGAGATCTCTATCCTCTTGACTTTTTCCTTTTTAAAGAGGTTAGGCAACAGTCAGCTATCTCGAAAGGATCAGGACGGACCTTCTGTTGGTCTCTTGTTGAGTGATGATGGTCCTATGACGATCTTCCCTGATCTGGAATTGCCCACCTAAGTAGAGACTCGGCACTCCGATCGGATTCATTGTGCCTATGTCGAGTGCACGGTCATGTAGGTTGAGGAGGTTGTCCATGATTGAGTAGGCGCCTTGGTCTCCGATTCCAGTCTTGAAAAAGTGGCCACGTCCGACCGTGGTGTCATCAAACGCTCCGTGATAACTGTACGCACCCGATCTGAATAAAAACGTGACGGTTCCCGTTTCTGAATATTGTTGGGAAGTCCCCTCGTTGTATGTGACGACAAACGTTCCCCCCATTTGACGACCATCCATAAAAATAGGCCCTGTCGATCTTTCCGTCTCACATGCGAAGAGACTGAATGTGAGAACAGCTAGAATCAGATACAATTTCATTGTGATACTCCTTTCGACTGTTGCCTAACGGACCGCGGCTAAGCTGCGGAGTATAATGGTTTGGTTTGCACCCGCCGTCTTTCTTG
>Ga0209640_10002066_pt1 | contig 17400 bp, 13 predicted proteins | sample RifCSP10_1_FD_184018 | JGI IMG/M metagenome (GOLD analysis project Ga0209640, IMG submission 184018) | Soil microbial communities from Rifle, Colorado - Rifle CSP2_sed 10_1 (SPAdes) (version 2) | ecosystem: Environmental > Terrestrial > Deep subsurface > Rock core/Sediment | place: Rifle... | reverse complement strand
CGCAACGACATCCTCTCGATCGCCGAAGATGGCATCGAGAATCGCTTCTCGATCCGCCCCGGGCTGCTCGATGATCGACAGCAGCACCCGCGAGCCGTACTTGATCCAGCGCGGCTGCGGCACGATCCGACCATCGGGGCCGGTTTCCACGACCTGATGCTTGAGCACCTGCAGCACCAGCTCCGCGTGCGTCTGCTCGTACGAGACGTTCAGCGTCTTGAACAGCTCCTTGACCGTGTTGCGCCGTTCGTCGATCAGCCTGACGAACAGCTCGGGCGTGACGCGATCGCCCTTGCGCGTCATCTTGCCGTCCGCGGTGAGCTCGACGCCGTGATACACCGCGAGGTACAGGAAGTGCCAGAAGATTTCGTACGTCGCGAGATCGTTCATGAATCGCAGGCCCGTGTTCGGGTCGTAGATCGCCGCGGCGTTGTTGCCTTGGAGCTGCTGGTACATATATTCCGTCGCCATGTACATCGCGTAGCGCATCCCGCCTTCGGTGGTCGGTCCGTTCGGACGCGCGAGCAGGCGTTCGAGGGCCTCGTCTGAGAACAGCTTCTCCACGGTGAGATCGGCGCCCGTGAGCTCGAGCGGCTGGATGCGCCCCCCCGCGAGCAGCCCCAGCACCTCGAGCCGGCCTCGCTCCTCAGGGGTTGCCTTGTCGACGACACGCTGCAGATCGGCGATGTCGGTGACGAGCGGCTCGCGCCCGGCGTCGACATAATCGCGGGCGACGGTCGCAACCCAGCTCTGGCGGTACGTGTCGTACGGCTTCCCGTCGATCCGGAAGAGCCCCGTGAGCCGCTCGCGCAGCTTGTCGAACCAGATGTCACGCAGCGCCTTCGCGTCGTTTTCGGGGGCGCGTGGGTTCTGCATCTGCGCCGCCATCCCGCCGATGGGCATGCCGCCGGCGAGCGTCGCGAGCAGCGCGTTGCGCATCGTGTAGTACGACATCGACGGCTCGGTCATCGTCACCGCGTGCGGATCGGGAATCACCATCGCGGGATCGTGCCGGAACATCTCCTCCCGGCTGTTGATGTAGTCCCAGCGCCCGACGTTCGGGCCGATGAGGTTCTCGCGCAGCACCCACATGATGGCTTCCTGCTGCAGCACGTACTCGGCGCGCTCGTTCAGCATCTTGATCTTCAGGGTGCCGCGCTGGAGGCCGAGTGCCTCCTCCAGCCGCTTCAGCAGCGTCGCCACGAGTCGCGCTTCCTGCCACGTTTCGATCTTGGGGATGTAGTAGTAAATGCCCGAGCCGTTCCGCTTCTGCGACTCGAAGTTGCTGACCGCGTGAATGACCAGACCGGGAACGATGGCGGGAACCGGCTCGCCGTCCAGTGTCATCTGTCGACTGCGCAAGTGGATCCCTGCAACCCGGTGAAGAATCGTCGGCCACTTCTCGGGCGGCGTGTCGATCGTGTAGGTGCGCTTCTTTGCAGGATGAACGTACGGCTTGCCGTCCCACTTGTGCGCGAGGATGTCGGCCAGGTTGACCCATCCCCGGTACAGCTGATCCTTGTAGTCGCCGCCCGCGTCTTCCCAGTCCCACATCCACTGCGACGCGCCGCTGTTGAGCGCGCCCATCGCCATGCCCATATCGATCGCAGGGCCGGTCCCCTCGAGACCGGGCCGCATCGTGTCGGCCGGGATCGGAACCGTTGGATTCAGCTGCCAGGCGTCGGCCGTGCGGCGGCCGAAAAACCCGTCCAGGAGGCCGCGGCGAATCGCCGCCACCGTCGTGCGATTGCCGTCCGCGTCGCTGACCTCCTCTGTCGCGGGCAGAAACCCATACCGCGCTGCCTTGCGGCCGACCTGCTCTTGAAACGCCAACCGCTCAGCAAGCAGCTGTGGCAGCTCGCCGCGGACGGCTTCGGTCAGTCTCGCGATCACGTCTTCGACGACGACCGTTCGGTTGTTGACTGTCTTTTGCCCGAAGAGCGAGGAGTATTCAGCGCGGATGTCCGGACGAATCTGCAGTGTCGACACCAGGAGCCTCCAGAGGTTCGAGAAGAGCCGTACTTTGTACTACTCGCGGGTGCACGCCGTCAACGCAGACGGGCCACGTAATAACAGAGACACGGAGTTAACCAGCCAAGGGCCTGCCCTTGATATCCCTGTGGAGATTGCCCTTGGCTGGTTGGGCAGTATCTACCTGGCGCGCTCCGCGCGCCTAGGACCGCTATACGGATTCACAACGAGTACATAATTCGCGTTTGGGGCCGTATAGCGGTCCAAAGGAACGTGCGAAGGAATGCTACGGCGGGGACGATATCGGCGGCGCAACGTTCCAGCGGTTCGCTCGTCGGTGAGGTGACGGGATCTGACTCCCTCCGCATAGACGCTCTCACAGCCCGGGCATTGGGAGGCGGCTCTAGCTCGCGCGGCGCGCCGTCGTCACAAAAAGCGTCGACTTCAGCGCCGCCTTCGCCGGGCGCGGGAGAGACGAGCTGTCTTCCGTCAACCGGACGTACGTTCCGTCGGATTTGAGGCACAGAAAGTTCGCCTTCACGAGCGCGTCCAGGACCAGTTTGCACATCGTCTGCTCGATTCCACACAGACGCTGTACCTGTTCGATCCTCAGTTTCATGCCGGGCATTTCAAGGTACTCGGCGCGAATACGCTCCAGCACCCGTTGGTCGAGGGATGTCGTCACGGGTCAGCGCGATGCCATGGTCAGGCGGCCGAGGCACTGGCCGCATCACGCAATTCGCGTTCGGCGTTCAGCCAGTCGTCAACATCGTGCCCGTCCTCGCGACCTCGATCGCAGTAAAGCTCGAATGCGCGCCGGGCGATGTCGCCCTCGGTCACAGCTGACGCGATCGCCACCGCGGTTGGGGATTCCCCCGGCGGCATCGTCAGCACGTTGTCGGTTCTTCGTCTCGCGGCTTTCGGCATCTGGCTTCCCACCTGCTGTTCAGACTACCGAGAGGAGCTGCGCTCGTCTGTTAGGATCTGACACACGCAGGCTCGGACGTGCTACTCTCGCACGGTAGTTTCCTGAGAGTCGTGCCACTTGCCTCGCCCTGATAGGGCAGAGCTTGGCTGAAGCGACAGCCTCTTCAGAACCAGGAAAGAGGTTGCCGCATGACTCCCAAGCGACGTCTACCATCCTCGAACCGCCCGCCGCCGGCAAACAACCTTCTGGCGGCACTTCCAGCCGACGATTACGCGCGACTCGCCACCACGTTGGGCACCACGCCCCTCAAACTCAAACGCTTTCTTCACAAACCGGGTCAGCCGATTGATCAGGTCTACTTCCCTGGAGGTGGGTTCATCTCTGTGGTCACGGTCCTCAAGGACGGCGCCATGGTGGAAGTCGCCACGATTGGCCGCGAAGGCATGCTGGGTATGTCGGCGGCTCTGAATCGAGACCCCTCGCCGTCAGCCACGATGGTGCAGGCCGAGACCGACACGTGCTACACGATGTCAGCCGAGGCGTTCCGCCAGGAGATGGATCGACGCGGCGCGTTTTACAATTTGCTCACTCGATACGGTCAGGCGCTGGTTGGATTCATCATGCAGTCGACCGCGTGCAACGCCGTCCACTCCGTCGAGCAACGGTTGTCCCGATGGTTGCTACTGGCTCACGACCGCGTTGGAACAGACGAGTTCCCGTTGACGCAGGAATTCGCGGCCATGATGCTGGGGACCAGTCGGCCCACCGTGACGGTGGTCGCGGGTACGCTCCAGAAAGCCGGCTTGATCAGGTATCACCGAGGGCGCGTCACGGTCGTCGACCGAGAAAACCTCGAAGCGGCCTCGTGCGAGTGTTATCGCACCGCGACGGATCTGCTCACGGCCGTGACCCGTTCTGCTCTTCAACGATGACTGCACCTATCGCCCAGCCGCGCTGTGTCAGAAGCTAACAGACGACGGAAACCGTGGCCCTGTAACGTATAGGGTTCCTCGCCCGTGCGTTTTGGCCGGATTTTCGGGCCAGCTATGCTCTGCGTTGCCGCATCGACCATCGCAGCAGCCGCACCAGAAACGAGTCGATGGACGTGCCTCCCTTCGAGCGAAGGTGCCAATGAGCTGGGAGATCTGCTGCCAGCGTCGTTCGGTTGTTCACAACAATACGAGTCTGTTCCGATCGGCCGTTATGCGATGGCCATTGGCCCGACATTGAGCACAGGACGTCGATGGATGAACCGACGCCTCGCAATTCAGGCGTTTTAGGGCGAGTTGGCCCAACGATGAGGTCATCCAGTGTCCTGACGCCAGGGCTCTGGGTTGGATTCGTCGTGATCGTCGTCGTGTTGATCGCGACGCTCTTCGTCGGTCTCGCCAATCTCCGGAATGTCTACGAGACGGCTGAAAGCGTCGCCCATGCCAATGCCGTGAAGGCGGGGTTAGAGCGGCTGCTCGCGACGATGGTCGATGCGGAGACCGGCGAGCGGGGGTTCGTGATCACTAGTCAGCCCGCCTATCTTGAACCGTACGATCAGGCGCGCGCGACGTTGCCGTCCGAGTTGGCAAACCTTCGTGCGCTCACAACAGATAACCCCGAGCACCAGCAAGATCTCGATCGCCTGTCGGCCGCCTCGGAGCTCAAACTCGGTGAGCTCGCCGAGGCGGTCCGGCAGCGCCAGGAGTCAGGCTTCGCCGCCGCACAAGCCGCCGTCGCCGACAATGTCGGCAAGCGACTCATGGATGACATACGGGTCATCGTGGCTCGCATGGAGGCGCGCGAGGATGCGCTCCTGAAGGTACGCACCGCCCAGGCCGCACAGAGCTACCGCTCGGCCCAAACGACTAGGTTCGTCAGTACAGGTCTGGCGCTGATCGCTTTGTTGGTGCTGTTCTTCGGCACGCGGCGTTTCGGCGCTGAGCGACTACGAGCTGCAGACAACGCCGAGCGGCTCAGGGTCACGCTGGCGAGTATTGGCGATGCGGTCATTGCGACCGACGAGCACGGACGCGTCACCCGGCTGAATCCGGTCGCGGAGGCCCTGACTGGGTGGACCGAGGCGGACGCAGTCGGGAAGCGACTTGAGGAAGTGTTCGTGATCCTCAACGAGCAAACGCGGCGGCCGGCCGAAAATCCGATTGACACCGTGCTGCGCGAGCAGGTGATTGTGGGTCTCGCGAATCACACCGTGCTGATCTCGAAAGACGGCCGCGAAATCCCGGTGGACGATAGCGCTGCGCCGATCAAGACCCCTGAGGAACAGATGACGGGCGCGGTCATGGTGTTCCGTGACGTCAGCGAGCGACGGCGGATCGAGCGAGAACGGACGGCGCTGGTCGCGGCCGAGCGGCTGGCGCGCACCGACGCGGAAGCAGCGGAACGCCGGTTGCGGGTGGCCTTGGAAGCCGGTCGCATGGGCACTTGGCAATGGACGATGGGCACGGGGGACCTGAAATGGTCGCCGGGGCTCGAGGCCATCCATGGGTATGCGCCTGGAACCTTTCCAGGCACATTTGAGGTGTTTCGAGAAGAGATCCACCCCGATGATCGCGACCGTACGCTCGCGGCAATCACCGAGGCGGTCCAACAGGGGCGCGATCACCATATCGAGTACCGAATCGTGCGTGGCGACGGCACGATGCGCTGGGTCGAGGGACGTGGGCAACTGTTCTTGAACGACCGTGGCGAGCCCGATCGCATGGTTGGCGTGTGTGCAGACGTGACAGAGCGGAAGCAGTCGGAAGAGCGGTTTCGCCTCGCCATCGAGGCAGCTCCCACGGCCATGATTGTCGTCGACCGGCACGGTACGATCACCTACGCCAATGCCCTCACCGGGCCACTCTTTGGCTACACGCCGGACGAGATTGTGGGGGAATCGATCGATCGCCTGGTCCCGGCCCGCTTCCGTGGTCAACACCCGGAGTACCGCAAGGGTTTCACCGCCGATGCCACTCGCCGGTCGATGGGCGAAGGGCGCGATCTCTACGCGCTCCGCAAGGACGGGTCTGAAGTACCGGTCGAGATCGGCCTCAGTCCTTTCGAAACCGATGGCGGTGCCTTTACCGTCGCGGCGGTGACCGACATCACCAATCGCAAGGAGATGGAGGCCGCGCTGCTCGAGCGCGGGCGCGATGCTGAACACGCGAACCGTTTGAAGGATCAATTCCTCGCCATGGTGTCTCACGAGCTGCGCACGCCGCTGAACGCCGTCCTCGGTTGGGCCGACATCCTGCAGCGTGGAGAGATCGACCACACAAAGCGCGGACGGGCATTGGAGGCGATCTACACGAACGCCGGCCGCCAGGTACAGCTCATCGACGAGTTGCTCGACGTCTCACGCATCATGTCCGGCAAACTTCGTCTGGAGCGAAGGGCGATTGACTTGGCCGAGGTCGTTCGAACTGCCCTGGACGTCGTGCAGCCGTCGGCCGACAGGAAGCGAATTGATCTCGCGCTGGAGACCGATCCGTCGCTGAGGACCTTCTATGCAGACCCCGGTCGACTTCAGCAGATCGTCGTGAATCTGTTGTCGAATGCCATCAAGTTCACGCCGGATGGTGGTGCGGTTCACATGCGCGTTCGCCGGGCAGACAGCATGGTTGAAATGTCGGTCACCGACACAGGGCAGGGCATTCCTCCTGATTTCTTGCCGTCGGTGTTCGAGCCATTTCGTCAGGCGGACGAAACCATGACGCGACGGCACGGTGGGCTCGGGCTCGGCCTTTCGATTGTCAGACATCTCGTGGAGGCACACGGCGGCACCGTCAGAGCGGAAAGTGCGGGTGAGAGTCAGGGCTCGACCTTTATCGTGCGGCTGCCGACCGTTGCCGTCTTTGCCGACCAGAAGGACGCCGACATCGCGACATCGACGTCGGAGCTGCCAGCGCCTCAGCCGGTTCCAGGATGCCTTGAAGCCATTTCAGTGCTCGTCGTCGATGACGACGCGGACGGCCGCGAGCTCGTGGCCGCAACCCTGGAACACTACGGGGCGGGAGTGTTGACCGCAGCGTCCGCTGCGGAAGCGTTCGACCTGTTGCAGACGAAACGGGTAAACGTGCTCCTGACGGATGTCGCCATGCCAGACGAGGACGGGTACAGCTTGATTCGCAGGCTCCGGGCGTCACAACCGCCCCAACGAGCATCAATTCCGGCCGCCGCCCTCACCTCGTTCGCGCGAGAGGAGGACCGCCAGCAAGCGTTCCAGGCGGGATTTCAATTGCACTTGGCCAAGCCGATCGACTCTCGGTCCCTCGTGCAGGCCGTCGTGAATCTGGCACAGCGGGTACAGCCTCAGTAGCCTGCGGTCGAACGGGAACGCAGTGTTGACTTTCCTCGACGGACGGGAAATTGAGCGTGTATCGGAAGCCGGAACCGACGCCAACGTCAGGATCCGGCGCGGACGACGTCCACGTGTGGTTCCTGGCTCACCCGCGGCGACGTCGATGCGTAGGAGAAGAAGCGATACAAGAGCCAGATGTCGAGAGTGCCGACGCCGGCAAGGACCAGATACGCAGCGTTGCTTTCAACGAGCCCGAGCCGTACCCAGGGCAACGCCGGGCACCAGCCCCACGATCATCGGCATCACGCGTCGCCAGACGTTGGGGAGCGCCTCGCGGTTGTTCCACAGCACGTACGCATTCAGCACAACCTCGATCAGGACCAACGCCGGATTCAGGACGCGATTGGCCAGGAACAGCAGCGCGACCGGCACGGTGATCGATGAGAACCCATAGCCGAGTGCACCGTTGACAACGGCGGCAAGCAGCGTGATGCCGGCGAGCGCGATCATGTGCAGGTCGGTCATGACTTTTCCTAGAGACTCAGGCGTGCCCCGAACCCAGGCACTCGAGACGGGCACCAGGCTCGTCGCGCTCCCCTCGATCGTTCATATTATTCCTATAGACTTAATAGGCCAAAAACATGGCGCCGATGGGGCGCCGGGATTAGAGATCTTGGGGCGGAGATATCCGCTGTCAGGACGACTTACAGCGCTGGCTTCGCGGAGTTGGTGGTTCGAGAATCGCTCGCCAGCCGCGTCCCGGCCAGCCTGCTGCGACGTGACGCGGCAACCCGCGCACTGAGTCCTGCAAGTGTCGTGTTATCAAGTATATGCGCGGTCGCGTCGCGAACTTCCTTCATGACCAGGCGCACGCCGCAGGTATCTTCCTCGAAGCACTCGTCGCACCGCATGTAGGCCGTCTGGCTGACGCACGGCACGAGCGCTAGCGGCCCGTCGAGTGCGCGAATGACCTCGCTGACGGTGATATCGCCGGGGCGACGGCTGAGGACGTATCCGCCAGACCGACCTTTCTTGCTCTGCACAAGGCCGCGGCGCTTCAGCTCGAGGAGGATGGCCTCGAGGAACTTCTTCGGAAGTCTTTGCCTTTCAGCAAGTTCAGACGACTGAATAGGCCCACGCCCGGGCTCGTCTGCCAGGACCAGGAGTGCCTTGAGGCCATACTTCGACTTCTTTGAGAGCATGAAGAAAGTCTATCGCATCAGTAGGGTGAAAGGGGCGGCTTCGCCGCAAGTCCGTTTGACTCCGAGGTGAGCATGTGTAGAATCTCAGGAACCGTGTTGTTCACACTCAGCCAGATGTGCGCGTGTTGTTGTTGTCGGGAGACCATCCCGGTCTCGGCGCCGTCTGTCTGGCTGTCTGGCACGCGCACCACCGCATAAAGCGAACAAACCAGCAACACAGCAGATTGAAAGCCCGGGACCAACCGTCCCGGGCTTTTTTGTTTTTGTGCCTATGACTACTGCGACCGTCTCTTCGGAACCGACCATTGCCCCCGCGATGCGCATGGATCATCTCCGCGCGCTGGAGGCGGAAGCCGTCCACATCCTCCGCGAGGTCGTGGCGGAGTTCGAACGTCCCGTGATGCTCTATTCGATCGGCAAGGACTCGTCCGTCATGCTGCGCCTGGCTCAGAAGGCGTTCCATCCCGGTCCGATTCCGTTTCCGCTCCTGCACGTCGACACCACGTACAAGTTCCGCGAAATGATCGAGTTTCGAGACCAGATGGCCAGGGCCGTCGGGGCGCGTCTCATCGTCCACACGAATAGCACGGCGATCGCGGATGGCACGCAGCCGTTCAAGGTGGGCACGCAGCGCTGCTGCGGTCTGCTGAAGACGAAGGCACTGCTCGACGCGCTCGAGGCTGGCAGCTTCGACGCAGCCCTTGGCGGCGCTCGTCGTGACGAGGAGCGTTCGCGCGCCAAGGAGCGCATCTTCTCCGTGCGCGACGCGAAGGGTCAGTGGGATCCGAAACGGCAGCGGCCGGAACTGTGGCATCTGCTGAACGCCAGGTTGCAGCCGGGCGAGACGATCCGGGTCTTTCCGCTCTCGAACTGGACCGAGATCGACGTCTGGCAGTACATCCACGTCGAGCGCATCCCAGTGGTTCCCATGTATTTCGCCACCGAGCGCGAGGTCATCGTCCGCGGCAACTCGCTGATCGTGCCTGAGCAACCGTTCGTTCCGGTCCTGCCTGGCGACACGCTGCAGGTGGTCAGATGCCGGATGCGATCGCTCGGCTGCTCGCCGTGCACCGGAGCGGTTCGCTCTGACGCCGACACGGTGCCGAAGATCATCGAGGAGCTGGTGGCGGCGCGGCAGTCCGAACGCCAGCTGCGCGTCATCGATCACGATCAGGACGGATCGATGGAGCTGAAAAAGCGCGAGGGCTACTTCTGATGTCAGGCCTGCTGCGCATCTGCACCGCCGGCAGCGTGGACGATGGGAAGAGCACCCTGATTGGGCGGATGCTGCACGATTCGCAGGCAGTATACGAGGACCAAGTGCATTCGGTTCGCGCGGCTTCGCAGAATCGCGGCGTGGGACCAATCGACTTCTCGCTGTTCACCGACGGCCTCAAGGCGGAGCGCGAACAGGGGATCACGATCGATGTGGCGTACCGCTATTTCGCAACGGCGCGCCGCAAGTTCATCCTGGCGGACACACCGGGGCACGAGCAGTACACACGCAACATGGCGACCGGCGCCTCCACGGCCGATCTGGCGATTCTGCTCGTGGACGCGACGCAGGGCGTGAGGACTCAGTCGCGGCGCCATGCCCGAATCGCAAGTCTGCTCGGCATCTCGGAGTACGTCCTCGCCGTCAACAAGATGGATCTGGTCGACTTCAGCCGCGAGGTGTTCGAGGACATTCGCGGCGCGTTCGAAGAGATCCTCGGCGACGTGGGGTGCCATGCCCTGCCGCTCAGCGCGCTTCACGGCGACAACGTGACGACCCTGAGCCCCAGAACCCCGTGGTTCGAAGGGCCAAGTCTGCTCGAGCATCTCGAGACCGTTACGGTGACACGTGACCTCACGCTGTCGCCGTTCCGTTTCCCCGTGCAGCTCGTGATACGGCCCGATCGTGAGTTTCGAGGGTACGCGGGCCAGATAGCTGCCGGCATCGTTCGGGTGGGCGACACGGTGACGGCGTGGCCCTCCGCTCGCACCGCACGGGTCAAGCGGATCGTGACGTACGAGGGCGACCTCGATGTGGCGTTTGCGCCGATGTCGGTGACGCTGGTCGTCGATGACGAGATCGACATCAGTCGAGGTGATCAGCTGTCCAGCGTTGCCCACCCGCCGCACGTCGGGAACCGCTTCCAGGCGGAGGTCGTCTGGATGGACGAGCGTCCCGCGGATCCCGCGCGCGTGTACGTACTGAAGCACACCACGCGAAGTGTCGCCGCCGCCCTCAGCCGGGGGCTCGCGTTGAACCAGATCGGCACCGTCACCGTGTCGGCGACGCGCCCGCTCGTGTTCGATCGCTACGACAACAACCGAACCACGGGCAGTTTCATCCTGATCGATCCGGCGAGCGGATTCACCTGCGGGGCGGGAATGATTACAGGCCTCGGTGAAGGCGACAGGACCGAGCCTGACACCACCTTTGGCGCCGCGGCCCGGCTCGTGCAGCTGGCGCGCCAGGCCGGATCGGACGCAGAGGCAATCGCGGCGGTCGAGAAAGCGCTCGAGGAGATGCTGATATGAGTGACGCGCGAGACGTCATCGCTGGAGCGCTTGCCGATGCGGAATCGCCGTGCCTCACGTCGAGCTTCCAGGCGGAGTGCGTCGTGCTGACGCACCTGCTGCGGCAGCAGCGCCCAGACCTGCCGATCCTTTTCCTCGACACCTTCCACCATTTCGCCGAAACGCTCCAATACCGCGACGAAATGACGCGGGCGTGGAATCTCAACCTCATCACGCTGCGTGCGGCGCAGCCTCGTCCAGGGCTCTGGGAAGCGGAGAGCACTGACGCATGCTGCCGCCGGCACAAGGTCGAGCCGCTGTTCACGGCGCTCGAGCACTACGACGTGTGGTTCACCGCGCTGCGACGCGATCAGTCCCCATCGCGCGCACACCTGCAGGAGGTAGAGCCGTTCCGGCTGCCAAGCGGAAAGGTCATCCAGCGTGTCAGCCCGCTGGCGGCGTGGACCGCAAAGGACGTCTGGGCGTACGCGCGACAGCATGACGTTCCACTGCTGCCGTTGTACGACCTTGGTTACACGAGCATCGGCTGCGAACCGTGCACGTCGTTTCCGCTCGACCCGGCCAATCCGCGCTCCGGACGCTGGCAGGGCCAGAAATTGGAATGCGGGATTCATATTCAGACGAAGTGACACTGTAGTTCTCAGTAGGCGGTAGGCGGTAGGCGGTTGGCAGCCAACTGTGAACTGCCTACTGCATACTGCCAACTACGTGGTTCAGTTCGCGGGAACGAGCCGCTTCAGCTCTTCGAGCCAGTTTTGGACGACGATGATGTGAGGGCCTGCGTCGTCCTGGTCGGCACCCGCCTCTTTGATCATCAGAAAACGCTTGCCGTCAGGGGACACATCGTAGGTTCGACCCTGCGCTGCGGTGAAGTACCGCCCCTGGAGCAATGCCACAGGAGTGCCGGCGCTCCAGGCCGCGCTCCGCGCCTGGATCGGTACCCGCATGAGCGTGCTGATCGCACCGACCGTCGCCAGGTAGAACAGCTCCTGCCCGTCACGCGCCCAGAGGGGCCGCCTGCCGCCCGCGGTGGAGACCTGCCACTGCCCACCCGCGACGGCAGGGAACGGACGGACGTAGACTTCCGATCGCCCTGAGCTGTCGGATTCGTAGGCGATCCAGCGCCCGTCGGGTGAGATGGTACCTTCCTCTTCGTTGAATGCCGTCTGCAGCAGCGGTTGGATACCGTGGTCGCTTTCGAGGGACATCGTCAGCAAATCGCCGCGCGCGGTCTGCGTATTTTGATAAAACACCACTTGTGTCCCATCGGGCGAAAGACCGGTGGCGTAATGGAGATCGCCGCTCGTCAGCGGATCGGGCTTTCCGGTGCCGTCGGCCGGCATCCAGAAGAGACTGATGCTGCCTCCTTCGCCCGCAGAGCTGAACACGATGCGCCTGCCGTCCGGGGTCCACAGGGGAAACCAGTCAACCCCTTGAGCGAACGTCAAGCGAGTGAGGGTCGCCCGCTGCACGTCCCACATCCAAATATCCTGCTCCTGATCCTGGATCGAAACCGCTATGCGTGTGCCGTCGGGCGAGAGCCTCGGCTGCTGGTAGGCGCGCGGCGGCGCGGCAAGCGGCTCCTCACGAGCGGCTCGATCCACCCACACGAGCGTCCGGTCAGCGCCGAAGCCGACGCTGCTTGTCGTCCCAGGCGCATCCACATACACGAGCGTGCCGCCGCAGCGACGGCATAGTCGCCCGCCCCGAACGTCGTCGTCAAGACCCGAGGCAACATCGAGACTGGCGTGCCCTGGATCTCGCGCCGTGACAGATCGAAGGCGGCGGCGCGGAGCGCGCCGCCGGCTGCGTACACCAGGTGGCCGGTGGAAACATACTGGGCGTGGCTGCCACCGCGCAGGACGATCGTCTGGGCGCCCGTGTCGAGGTCGAGCACCGCGATCTGGGCGGCGTCGAGGCCACCGGACGCTGCGGTGATGGTAAAGAGAACGCCGCGACCGCCGGGCAGGATCTCAGGCCAGAGATGATCGGCCTCGCCACGATCCCGGTTTGGTTGAGTGATCATGGTGGGTTCGCCACCAGCCGCCGAGACACGCTGGAGCCCTGTGGCAGGATTGTTCGTGGCAAAGATAATCGTCTCCTCGGGAGCCCATGTGGCGCCGCGAGAACCGCCGTCGAGGGCAGTTACGGTGAGCGGAGGCCCACCGGTGATCGCAACCCTCTTCAGTGTCCTGTTGTTATCGACAAAGCCGACCCACTGCCCGTCTGGCGCTATGAAGACACCGCGGACCAGACCGCGGGCCAAGCTGATCGGCGCGATTTGATCGAGCGAACGCAACAGGATTTCGGCGCCGCCTCTTCCCACATAGACGACGCGCGAGCCATCGGGAGTGATTGCCAGATCGCGGTCGAACGCATTGATGCTGAGCGCGTCCGCATTTGCAGTCGTCAGCGGGAAGCGCGCCACGCGCGGCTCGGCCGGGCGGGTCGCGAACCAGACCGCGGCGCCCACGACGCCGGCCAGGACCAGCGCCGCGGCGGGACCCGCAAGACGCCGCCACATGTTTGCCTTCGCTGTGGCCGCAGACGCCACGGTGGCAGCAGGCGTCATGGGGGTCTGTTCGCGCAGCAGGAACTGCGCGACCGACATGTCGGCAAACCGCTTCTGGCGGTCCTTCTCCAGGCAACCTTTCAGCAACGTGACAATCTGTGGAGGCACTTGCGCGGGGAGGGCGTGCCAGTCGGGCTCGCGCATCAGCACGGCGGCCAGCGTGTCGCTCAAGTCCTCCCCATCGAAGGGTCGCTTGCCGGTGAGCATCTCGTAGAGCACGCATCCGAAGCCCCAGACGTCGCTACGCTTGTCCGCAGGGCGCCCCTTCGCCTGCTCAGGCGACATATACGCCGCCGTACCGAGCAGCACGCCAACACCGGTCATCACTGCGGGTGAGGTAATGGTTGGAGATGCCGTGAGGTCCGGCTGAAGCCGGACACTACGACCGTCTTGCTGTACGTAGTGTCCGCCTTCAGGCGGACCGACGAGCTTCGCGAGACCGAAATCCAGCACCTTTACCGTGCCGTCAGGTGTGATCTTGATATTCGCCGGCTTGAGATCGCGATGGATGATGCTCTTCTCATGCGCCGCCTGCAGCGCATCTGCCACCTGACGCGCGATCGCAAGAGCCTCGTCGCTCGGGAGGCCTGAAGGCCTCCCGCTACCATCGGCCGGTAGCCGGAGACCTTCAGGTCTCCGGAGCCGCTCCGCCAGCGTCTCGCCTTCGACGAGCTCCATTACGAGGAACTGCGATCCTTGCGCTTCCTCGAGTCCGTATATGGTGGCGATGTTCGGATGATTCAGTGTGGCGAGGAGCTGCGCCTCTCGCTGGAACCGGGCGACGCGTTCGGCATCCTGCGCGAAGCCGGCGGACACGACCTTGACGGCGACGTCGCGCCCGAGCTTCGTGTCGCGTGCGCGATAGACCTCCCCCATGCCTCCCGCGCCAAGCATCGAGCGGACTTCATACACCCCAAGACGGGTGCCGGGGACGAAGGTCATCGTGTCTGCGGTGCGCGAATTATAGCTGGCGCGTTCCTGAGTGGCTGCGGTGACCGGCTTTGACGGCGTCCAGCCTACTGCCTACTGCCTACCGCCTACTGCGTACCGCCTACTGCCTACCGCCTACCGGCTACCGGCTACCGCCTACCAGCCAGGGACTAGACTCATCCATTCGAGCCGCGCTATCGTCCCTGTTCCAATGATTTCCCGGCGGTTTGCCCCGCAATACGGCCTCTTGCGAGGATTCGGTCACCGGCAACCGGTCATGGCTTTTGCAAGCCCTCAAAGGCAGAGCTCATGATTGGACCGCTATGCGGCCTCTTGCGAGGATTTCTTGCCCGTTGCGCGACGCTGTGGGAGCCGTATAGCGGTCCTCGGCGCGCGGAGCGCGCCAAGAGACGCTGTCAGCCAGGCATGGGCTCCGCGGGATATCAAGGGTGGAGCCCATGACTGGCTGGCTGCACCGGTGGCTCGCCTCGCTCCTCCAGCGAAGGCTGGTGCCTGCCCGCGTCCGCCTGGAGTTGTGGGATGGCACTTCCGCGTACCCAGCCACGGAACCGACTGTCGGCGCGCTCGTCGTAGACGATCCACGAACGCTCCGTCGCGTCCTGTTCAACCCGCATCTGTACTTCGGTGAGGCGTATATGGCAGGAACGCTCAAGGTGCGTGGCGAATTGGAACCGGTGCTCGAGGCGATCTCCAGACTGAGTCTCATACCGACGCGACGCGAGCAGGTCAGCCTGCACGTTCTGCGTGCAAACAGTCTCCAGCGCGCGCGGCAGAACGTGCACCACCACTACGACCTTGGCAACGATTTCTATGCAGGCTGGCTCGACACACAGCTCCTCTACACGTGCGCCTATTTCGACCACCCGGACGCGACACTCGAGGAGGCGCAGGTCGCAAAGATGGATCTCGTCTGCCGCAAGCTGCGGCTGCAACGAAGTGAAACGGTCATCGAAGCGGGTTGCGGTTGGGGCGCGCTTGCCCTGCACATGGCACGCGAATTCGGCGTACGGGTCAAGGCGTTCAACCTCTCACGCGAGCAGATCGCGTACGCCCGTTCCCGCGCGGCGCGCGAGGGGCTGGCGTCTCACGTGGAGTTCATCGAGGACGATTACCGGAACGTTCGTGGAGAGTACGACGCATTCGTATCGGTCGGCATGCTCGAGCACGTGGGGGTGAAGCATTATCGCAGCCTGGCCGACGTCATCTCCCGCGTGCTGCGACGGACGTGCGGCCGCGGGTTGCTGCACTTCATCGGACGCGACATTCCGCGCCCGTTGAATGCATGGATACGCCGCCGCATCTTTCCTGGCGGGTACCCGCCAACGCTTGCAGAAGTCGCCACACAGGTGCTTGGACCGGCGCGTCTGTCGATTCTCGATGTAGAGAACCTGCGCCTCCACTACGCGCGCACACTCGCGCACTGGAGCCGGAGGTTTGCAGACGTCAGCGACCAGGTTCGTGCGCGCTACGGTGAAGAGTTCAGGAGAGCCTGGGAGCTCTATCTGGTCGGATCCGAAGCGGCTTTCGCCACCGGATCGTTGCAGTTGTTTCAGGTGGTGTTTGCCCCCATGGAAGCCGTCCCTCCGTATTGGACGCGTGCGGAGATGTACGCGAACAACGGCGCTCGCGCGCCCTACGAGCTCGTCGGTCCCGAGCACCGCTAGCAGGTTGCTGAGGAGCCCCTGGTTTGACATTTTGACTTTTGCATTCTTTTGCATTTTGAATTACGCGCAACAATGATGCTCCGATGCGATGCGCTCGTCGTCGGGGGAGGTCCGGCTGGATCGACGTGTGCCCGCGTACTCACACAAGCCGGCTGGAACATCGTCGTCCTCGATCGCGCACGCTTCCCACGTGACAAGGTGTGCGCCGGCTGGGTGACACCTGGCGTCTTCAGCCTGCTCGACCTCGACCAGGCCGAGTACCGGGCAACCGGTCTCACCATGCAGGAAATCACCGGCTTTCGCACTTCCGTCATCGGCCGACCTTCTCTCGAGACTCGATATCCCGAGATTGTCAGCTACGCCATCCGACGTTGCGAGTTCGATGACTTCCTGCTGCGCCGATCCGGTGCGCGCGTAATCGGAAGCACGCCGCTCGCGTCATTGGTGCGGCAGGGCGACATGTGGATCGCCAACGACGAGATCCACGCGCCGGTCGTCGTGGGCGCCGGCGGACATTTTTGCCCCGTGGCGCGACAGTTGCGCGGCGGCGCCGACGTGGTCAGACCGGTCGTCGCCAAAGAAGCGGAGTTCCGGGTGGAAGACGAAAACACGAGCAGTGTGACCGGCGACACCCCTGAGCTGTTCTTCTGTCGCGATCTCGAAGGGTACGGCTGGTGCGTGCGCAAAGGCGGGTACCTGAACATCGGGCTGGGACGGCGCGACAACGGCGATCTCAACCCGCACATCCGAGAGTTCGTCGACTTTCTCGAGCGTCGCGGTCTCGCGCGGCGCGCTTCTCTAGTCCGCTGGTGCGGTCACGCATATCTCGCGTGCGGTGTCGGCCGACGCCCGCTGGTTGGCGACGGCGTCCTGGTCGCCGGCGATGCGGCGGGCCTCGCCTATCCGGAGAGCGGTGAAGGGATAAAGCCTGCGGTTGAATCCGGACGCCTGGCGGCGGAAACGCTGGTTGCCGCAGGTGGACGCGCGCACGTTGACGATCTTCGGCCGTATGAAACGGCGCTGCGTCTCCGGTATCCGGCAGCGTCGAGGACGCCCGACGCGCTGGCCGGCGTGGTCAAATCGATCGGTCGGGTGCTGCTCGGCTCGCGCGCATTCACGCGCCACGTCCTCATCGATCGCTGGTTTCTGCATGCGCACACGTAGCGCGCGAATCCTGACCGCACACGCGGATCCTGACCGCGCACGCTAACCCGGATAATTCACGAAGGGGCCGATTTCGTAGAGACACAAAAGCCTCCGCGTGTTAGAAAGCAGTTGCGACACACACTTTCTGC
>Ga0209640_10002064_pt1 | contig 17405 bp, 21 predicted proteins | sample RifCSP10_1_FD_184018 | JGI IMG/M metagenome (GOLD analysis project Ga0209640, IMG submission 184018) | Soil microbial communities from Rifle, Colorado - Rifle CSP2_sed 10_1 (SPAdes) (version 2) | ecosystem: Environmental > Terrestrial > Deep subsurface > Rock core/Sediment | place: Rifle... | reverse complement strand
CCTTGAGGATCTCGTCGAGGCTGTCGCGCAGCGGTATTTTCTTGTCGCGGCAGAACTCCTCCGCCTTGGCGCGGGTGCGCGTGTTGGCGGCGACGAAGGTGATCTTGTCGCTCTTGCCCTGCACCGACTCGACGATCGTCTTGCCCCACCAGCCAAGACCTACGATTGCGGCTCGAATCATGTTTCCTCCCTCGCGATGAAATGGGTGCGGTTGGTCGCTCGACCTTGATACGGGCCCCGTTGATGAGCGCGCTGATCCCGGTCGGGGTCCCGCGATTTCACAAGCCCGCCTGCGACACGAACTTGGGATTGAGATACGCCTCGATCGCCTCGCTGCCGCCCTCCGAGCCGTAGCCTGAATCCTTGACGCCGCCGAACGGCACTTCGGGCAGCGCGAGGCCCATGTGGTTGATGGTCATCATGCCGGTCTCGACCGATGCGGCGACGGCATTGGCGGTCTTGGCGGAGCGCGTCCACGCGTAGGCGGCGAGTCCGTAGGGCAGGCGGTTTGCCTCGGCCACCGCGTCGTCGAAGCTGCGGAACGGGTTGATGATGGCGAGCGGGCCGAACGGCTCCTGGTTCATCGCCATGGCCTCCCGCGGCAGCTCCGTGATCACCGTGGGCTCGAAGAAGTTGCCTTTCTCGCCGATCGGGTAGCCGCCGGCGAGCACCTTGCCGCCGCGCTTTCGCGCATCCTCGACGTGGGCGTCCATCGTGCGCGTCCGCCGCGGATTCGCGAGCGGTCCCATTTTCGTGTTCGGATCCATCCCGTCGCCAACCTTGACCGCTTTCGCACCCGCAACGAATTTCTCGACGAAGCTCGCGTAGACGCCCTCCTGCACCAGAAAGCGCGTCGGGGAGATGCACACTTGCCCGGCATTTCGGTATTTCATGAACGTCATCGTCTTCGCCGCGGCATCGATATCGCTGTCGTCGAAGATGATCACCGGCGCGTGACCGCCGAGCTCCATGGTGGTGCGCTTCATGTGATTGCCCGCGAGCGCCGCGAGCTGCTTGCCCACCGCGACCGAGCCGGTGAACGACACCTTGCGGATGACGGGATGCGGGATGAGGTAGCTCGAGATGTCGGCCGGGTTCCCGTAGACGAGATTCAGCACTCCTGCGGGAACTCCTGCGTCCGCAAAGGCGCGGATCAGCTCGGCGGGCGAAGCGGGCGTTTCCTCCGGCGCCTTCACGATGATCGAGCAGCCGGCCGCCAGCGCCGCTGAAAGCTTGCGCACCACCTGGTTGATCGGGAAATTCCACGGCGTGAAGGCCGCGGCCGGTCCCACCGGCTCCTTGATCACCAGCTGATACACGCCTTCCGCGCGCGCCGGGATCACGCGTCCGTAGGCGCGGCGGGCTTCCTCCGCAAACCAGTCGATGATGTCCGCGCCCGCAAGGACTTCCTGCTTCGCCTCGGCAAGCGGCTTGCCCTGCTCCATCGTCAGCATCGGCGCGACTGCATCGGCGCGCTCTCGAAAGAGATTTGCCGCCTTGCGCATGAGCTTGGAGCGCTCGAAGGCCGAGATCTTGCGCCAGGCCTTGAATCCCTGGTCCGCCGCTTCCAGCGCGCGGTCGAGGTCGGCGCGTTCGGCGTAGGCGACAGCGCCGATCTGGCTCCCGTCGGCGGGATTGACGACCGGCAGGGTACGGCCGGAGGCACCCGGGCCCCAGGCGCCGTTGATGTAAAGCAGGGTATTTGGATACATGGTCAGCATTCCCTGAAATTGCGCGGCGTACTTTTTACGCTTCCCTACCCTTTTGCGTCATTATCCGGCCCCTCTCGGCTCGAGGCCAAGCCGTATAATACCGGTCTACCGGCAGGAGCACGGGTGATGAGACTGGGCATAGTAATCCCCTGCTACAACGAAGATGAAGTACTTCCTGAAACCAGCAAACGGATGTCCGCGCTTCTGGACCGGCTCGCGTCCCCGGGGAAGATCTCGCGCGACAGCACGATCTATTTCGTCGATGATGGCAGCAAAGATCGCACCTGGGCGCTGATCGAGCGCTACGGCCGCGAAAACCCCCGCAATCATACCGCTGCTGGACTTCCGAACAGACCGTCCCGGCGATCCCGGGGTGTTCAGCGCACGCGGACGGCGGCGCAGCGGTGGCCAGCGGGAGCGATCGTCGGTGAAGGATCGTTGAATTCACATGTATTCCTACGATGAGCTCTTCTACGAATACCTGCGCACAGGGTCGGCCCGGTCCGCCCGCGCGGTCCTCCCCCACGTCGTGCGTCCGCTGGGAATACGCAGTGTGCTCGATATCGGGTGCGGCGCAGGAGCCTGGCTTGCGGAATACTTGCGGCTCGGCATCGCCGATGTCGTGGGTGTGGACGGGGATTATGTGGACCGGTCCGTCCTGATGGTCGATGCGAAATGCTTCGTTCCGAGGGATATCACCCAGCCGTTCGATTTCCGGAAGACTTACGATCTTGTCCAGTGCCTTGAGGTCGCGGAGCACGTGCCCGCGGAATCGGGCCGCACGCTCGTGGACAATATCGTCCGTCATGGCTCGAAGGTGCTGTTCTCCGCGGCGGTCCCCGGGCAAGGCGGCAAGAACCACGTGAACGAGCAGCCGTACGAGTTCTGGCGGGACCGGTTCCTCGAGCGCGGCTATCGGCTGTTCGATTTCGTCAGGCCTGCGATACGCGACGAAGCGAATGTCGAACCATGGTATCGCTACAACCTGCTTTTTTTCGCGCACGACCTGGCCATCGGCAGTCTCCCGGATGCGGTTGCGAGGTGCCGCGTTCCGGATGATTCCCCGATCAAGGACTATTCCCCGCCCGCATACCGGCTTCGAAAATCCATCTTGCGATTATTGCCGAATCAGGTGGTCTCGTGGCTCGCCGTGCTCAAGCACAGGCTGGCGGTCCGAACACGACTCTGACAGGAGTGAGCCACTGATGACTTTCAGGATCTTTGTGGTCCTATTCGGGGCGGCGTCTCTTGCCGCGTTGGGGCAAGTGCTGTTCAAGATCGGCGCGACGGGCCGCGAACAGTTGAGCGCATTCATCAATCCCTGGATCATTGCCGGTCTTGCAGCCTACGCGCTGGGTACCGTCTTCTGGATTTATTCGCTGTCGAAGGCCGCGCTCACCCTGGTCTACCCCTTCACGGCGCTCGCGTTCGTGCTCGTCTACGCGTTCGGCACCCTGGTTCTGCACGAACCGACGACGGTGAAGGCAACCGCCGGCGTGGTGCTGGTGCTGCTGGGCTTGTTTCTGATATCGACCTAGTGTCCGACGGAATGCCGGTGCATCCGCCATCAGTGACGAAAATGCACTTGCGTCCGGTGACCGGGTGCACGCGAAAAACCGGATGCGCCGCGACCCCAGGCGCCGTTGATGTAGAGCAGGGTATTCGGATACAGGGTCGGCTTTCCCGTCGCGATTGTCAGATCAACGTCACCTCGAGCACGCCGCACTTCTCGACCTCGGTCACCACCTTGTCTCCGGCCTTGAGCCACACCTGCTTCTCGGGCGGGTAGCCCAAAATCACGCCCTGCGGCGTCCCCGTATAGATGATATCGCCGGGCAGGAGCGTCATGTGGCGCGAGCAGTAGCTCACGATCTGCGCACAGCTGAAGATCATGTCGGACGTGCTCGAGTTCTGGCGCTGCTCGCCGTTCACGGTGGTGGCCAGTCTCAGGCTTTGCGGATCGGGAATCTGGTCCGCGGTGACGACCCAGGGACCGAGCGGCGCGAAGTCGTCGCAGGTCTTGCCGAGCATGAGCTGGCTCGTGACCCGCATCAGATCGCGCGCCGTGAAATCGTTGCCGTTGGCGTAGCCGAAGACGTACGACAGCGCCTTGTCCTCCGGCACGTCGCGCGCCTTCCTGCCGATCACCACCACCAGCTCCACCTCGTAGTCGAACTTGGAGGACACCTTCGTCGGCAAGCGGATCTTGCCGCGATGGCCGACGAGCGCGTTGTGGTACTTGTTGAAAAGAATCGGCACCGGCGGAATCGGATTGCCGGTCTCCATCGCGTGCCTGCGGTAGTTGAGCCCGACGCAGATGATCTTGCCCGGGCGGGGAACGGCCGGACTGAACCGCGCGCGCGATTCCGGCACCAGCACGCGCTTGCCGCGCTTGTCCGCTCGAGCCGCCGCGGCAAGCCTCGCGAACGGCGCGCAGTCCGCGCCCTCGATCACGGCGTGAATGTCCGTCGGCGCCTTGATCCGGAATACCCTGGCCGCTTCGGCCACATTCAGGATGCCGCGCTCAGTCTTCAGTCCGAGCGTGTCGCCGTCACGTCCGGCAAGAGTGCAGAACGTCAAATTGTGTGCCCGCATGGATCTCCCGGTCGTGGATTTGTTCGGCTTGCTCGAAGCTGCAATGAGATCGTCTCGGAGCAGCTTATTGTGCGTGCCGGAATCTTACTCTTAGCCCGTTTATTTCTGCCAGCCTAGAACGGCACGGAGCCGTTCACGGTCACGCGATGCATCAGGCGACGCTGGCCGTCGCCGTAGTCGCGCACGGCCAGATGCTGGCAGGCGCAGTTAACCCACATGAGCACGTCCCCCCTCTGCCACCGGTGCCGGTACTGAAATTTCGGATTGATCAGGTGCCGGTGCAGCATGGAAATGAGCGCCAGCGCGTCGGCTTCCGCCATGCCGTCGATGCCGGTGCACTCGCCCTCGGTGACGTAGATGCACTTGCGGCCCGTCACCGGGTGCGTGCGGAAAACCGGATGCGCGACAGGCGGTGTTTTCATCAGGCACGCACAACAAACGACAACCAAAAGATTGGAAACCGGGGCGACCAGGACGTCCAGGTGCTTGAATTTTCTCTTGGTGAAGTCCGACGGATGGACCGGCCCGGATCGGCGGCTACCGCCGGCGGCCGCGCTCGGGGCGGGGCCGCGCCTCGTTCACCTTCAGCGGACGCCCGGCAAACTCCTTGCCGTTGAGCCCGGCGATCGCGTCACGGGACTGCTGCTTGCCGGGCATCTCCACGAAACCGAAGCCCTTGCCTTTGCCGGTGAACAGTTCCCGCACGACTTGAACCGACCCGACCTGGCCGAACGGCTTGAACAGTTCCGCGATTTCCGCCTCGGTCACGTCGGGGCCGAGGTTGCCCACGAAGATATTCATGTCAGACGGCCTTCAGGTTGATCGCGGAAGACTTGCCGTCGTTGCCCTTCTGCACGTCGAACGATACCTTCTGGTTCTCGCTCAACGCGCCGAGACCCGCGGCCTGGACCGCGGAGATGTGCACGAACACGTCCTTCGAGCCGTCGTCGGGGCGGATGAAGCCGAAGCCCCTGCTGCTGTTGAAAAACTTTACGGTGCCGATGGTAGACATGATGTACTCCGGAGGTGGCGTGGCCGCGCGCGAAATTCGCGCGGCGTCAAAGAACCCATGGGAGAGGACTGAGACTACCAGCCGGGAACGAGCTGCCTGCAAACCCAAAGCGTTTTCGACCCCCGCATTATGCCCCTTGTGTGACGGCAAAGATAGAGCACAAAGTGGACGCATGCATGTGTTCGAGAAGAGGCGTCCATTTCTTTTTCACCGGGAAAAGCTAAACTGGCGACGTCCACTCACTCAATTCAGGAACAAGCCATGGCAGAAGCCAGAGTCGTCTTTCTCCACGGGCTGCACCCGCGCATCGTGGAGGCCATCATCTCGTTCAACCCCGCCGGCTTCACGACGACCGTGGTCGACGGCAAGTTCCCGGAAGCGCAGCAGGTCGAAGCGGTCAAGGAAGCCGATTTCATCATGGCATTCCGCGCGACGCTCACCGAGCGGATATTGCGGTCGGCCCGCAAAGCGCGCCTGGTGCAGATACTCTCCGCGGGCTACGACCGCATCGACCTCAAGCTCCTGCGCGAGCTGAAGATCCCGTGCGCGAACAACGGCGGGGCGAACTCCTGGGCGGTGGCCGATCACGCCGTGCTGGCGATGCTCTCCCTCTACCGGCGGCTCAACGCGGCGGACCGGGCGGTGCGCGAGGGGCGCTGGAGCGCCGCCATCGACGGCATGAACACCTTCGAGATGGCGAACAAGGTGGTGGGCATCCTCGGGTTCGGCAATATCGGCCAGAAGGTCGCCCGGCGGGTCCAGGCCTTCGACGCGACCGTCCAGTACTACGACAAGTTTCCGCTCCCGGCCGAACGCGAGCGCGAGCTGAAGGCGAAACGGGTTTCGCTGGATGAGCTGTTTCGCACCTCGGACATCATCTCGTGCCACGCGCCGCTCACCAACGAAACGCGCCACGTCGTCAACCGCGAGCGGCTCGCCATGATGAAATCGACGGCGGTGATCATCAACACGAGCCGCGGGCCGGTGGTGGACGAGGCCGCGCTCACCGAAGCGCTGCAGCAAAAGCGCATCGCGGGCGCCGGCCTGGATGTGTTCGAGAAGGAGCCGGTCGATCCCGGCAATCCGCTCCTCAAGCTGGAGAACGTGGTGGTGTCGCCTCACTGCGCGGGCACCACCTGGGACACCTGGTTCCGCCGCGCCGATTTCGCCTACAAGAACATGAAGCGCGTGTGGGAAGGCCAGCCGCCTCAGGCCGTTGCAACGGACTACGACGCCGAGAATCCGTAGAGCTTCGCCGCGTTCTCGCACACGATCTTGCGGCGGATGCCGGCCGGCAGGCCGCCCAGCTCCCGCTGGATGTACTCCTGCGAGTCCGGCCAGATCCCGTCGGGGTGCGGAAAGTCCGACCCCCACATGATGTTCTCCGCGCCCACCTCATCGATCAGCTTGATCCCGATCGGGTCCGTCTGGTAGGTCGCCCGGCATTGGCGCTTCCAGTATTCGCTCGGCGGCATCGTGAGCGAGAGGTCCTTGAACTGGTCCTCCCATTCCGCGTCCATCCGCCACAGCACGTACGGGATCCAGCCGATACCCGCCTCGCCCAGCACCAGCCGGAGGCGCGGGCAGCGCTCGAGGACGCCGCTGTAGATCATCGAGGTGAGGATGTTGGACATGTTGAGCTGGAACGCCGTGATGTTCGTGGCGAAAGCGGCGCGCGCCACCGGCAGTTCCACCTCCGGCATGCCGGGGAGGCTCGCGCGCGTCGGATCGCCGCCGATCATCATGATTTTGCGGATGTGCTCGGGCGTGTACCCGGACACCGTGTGAAAGTGCAGCGGCAGCCCGGTGGCGTTCACGACCTCCCACAGCGGATTCCAGTACGGATCCCACAGCGGCTTGAGATCCGGCGAGTTGGCGATGTCGAGCCCGCGGAGTGCGCCGCGCCGGGCGACGCGCTCGACCTCGGCAATGGCCGCTTCGATCGGATGGTTCGGAATCGAAGCGAGGCCGGCGAAGCGCTCGGGATGCGTCGAGCAGAATCCGGCGAGCCACTCGTTGTAGATGCGCAGGACCTCGACGGCGGCCTCGGCATCGTTCAAGCGGCTGGTGGCGCCGAGCACGCCGTAGAGGACCTCGGCCTGCACGCCGTCACGGTCCTGATCCTTAATACGGAGGTCGGGATCGGTCAGGCGGCGGATGCCGCGCTTGCCGTCATCGTACAACCCGGTCGCCGCCATGCGATCGGAGCGATGGATCTTGCCGGGGATGTACTTCCGTCCCGCCGAGCCCATGCCGTTAACCAGACCGAGATTGGCGCCGCTCCTGGTCATCCACTGCCGGCCGTTGGGCCCGTCGCCCACGTACGGCATGCGGCTGCGCATCGCGGCCGAGGCGTTCTCGGTGAAGAGCCCCGGCGGCAGCCAGCAGAGATCCACGTGACAATCCGCCGAGATCACTTCGTAGCGCATTGATGTCTTTCCTGACCTCGTGGATTAAGAAATCACTGGCCGCGAATGCCCGCCTGCTTGATCACGCGGCGCCACTGGGCACTCTCGGCGCGGATGTGGGAGGCGAAATCCGCAGGTCTGGTACCGACGCCCTCCGAGCCGTCGGCAACGAGGCGTTTCTGCAATTCCGGCGCTCGCACCGCTTTGATTGTTTCGGCGGCGACCCGGTCAAGGGCGGCCTTGGGAGTGCCCTTGGGTGCAATGAGGCCATACCAGTTGACCACTACGACGCCCGGAACGCCCGCTTCGGCGAGAGTAGGCGTGTCGGGCAAGGCCGGCGCGCGTTTCCCCGGCGTCACCGCCAGCGCGCGCAGGCGCCCGCTCCTGACGTGGGCCTGGGACGAGATGATGGTCGCAAACGACAGGTCGATGCGCCCGCCGACGAGATCCGCGTAGGCGGCGCCCATGCCCTTGTACGGGACGTGAACCATCTGCGTGCCGGTGGCGATCTGGAACAGCTCCGTCGTCATGTGTATCGGGCTGCCGATGCCGGACGAACTGTAGTTCAGCTTGCCCGGGTTCGCGCGCGCGTGCTTCACGAGCTCGAGCACCGATTTCGCGGGCAGCGAAGGATGCACGACCAGCGCGTAGCCCTGCGCGGTGACCTGCGACACCGGGGCGAAATCCCGCACGATGTCGAAGCGGGACTTGTAGAGCAGAGGGTAGATCACGGTGGTCGCGCTCAACATCATCAGCGTATGGCCGTCCGGCGCTGCGTCGGCCACGATTTCGAGGGCGACCTGGCTGCCCGCACCCGGGCGATTGTCCACGACCACGGTCTGCTTGAAGGAATCGGTCAGGCTTTGCGCGAGGGCGCGCGTGACGGTATCCATGCCGCCACCCGGTGCAAGCGGCACCAGCACCCGCAGCGGCCGGCTCGGGTAAGCCTTTCCTGAGCCTGTCGAAGTGGTCTGGGCGTGGGCAGACAGCGCGGACAACGCGAAAAGCAGCGCCAGCACCTTCACGCGTGGCCCCTCTCTTGTCGGCGCGGTGACGGTCCCGCCCGTCAACCCGCGACTGCTACCGTGCGCTTGCCGGCCGGCATTCCCGCCTTGCCGGTGCCCTTGCTCGCGGCCGCTGCCTGGTCCGCCTTCTGGAAGTCGGCCTCGGTGAACCCGTAGAGATACGCGCCCCCCATCAGGATTTTCCCGGCGGTCTCGCGCGTGCAGCTTTTCAGCAAGTTGGCCGACACGTTCGGGAAATTGGAGTCGAAGTGCGGATAGTCGCTGGAGACGCACATCCGGTCCGCGCCGATCAAGCTTGCGGTCGCCTCGATCTCCGGCTCGCTGCCTTCGACCGCGGCCCAGCAGTTGCGCCGGAAATACTCCTTCGGAGTCAGGCTGAGGTAAGGGGCGTGCGACTCGCGGTACTGCGGATAGTCCCACTCGATGCGGGACAGGAGCCCGGGCACCCAGGAGTTCTGGCATTCCAGGAACGCCACCCGGAGCTTGGGATGGAACTCGAACACGCCGCCGATCACCATTGCGATCAGCGCCTGCTGCATCTCGATCCAGTGGGCGGCCACATGGCGGTAGAACCGGTTCTCGCCGTAGAGCTCGAGCATGTGGGAATACAGGGCGCCCACGCCTTCGTGGAAACCCCACGTTACGTTCAGCTCTTCGTGCACGGTGTAGAGCGGGTCCCAGTAGTTCGAGTGCCAGTAGCGCCCGTTCAGCAGGTTCGGCCGGATGAAGGAACCCACGGCGCCGAGCTCTCTCACGCACCTTACCAGCTCCCGGCAGGCAAGATGAACGTCGTGCAGGGGCAGCATCGCCACGAATTTCAGTCGCTCCGGACTGTACTGGCAGAACTCGTGGATCCAATTGTTGTACGCCTGGCAGATGGCAAGCGAGAGCCGGGGCTCGATGCCGTTGCGGGCGAGGAGGCCCAAGCCCGTGGTGGGATAGAGCACGGCGATATCGACCCCTTCCATTGTCATACCCATGACCTGCGCTTCGGCGTCGTAGTCGCGCTCGATGGCGAACTCCAGCCGTTTCGCGTCGTGGATCCGCGATCCCGACAGCGGCTGTGTGCTGTTTGTCGCGACAGGACGGAGTCGCTTCCGGTATTGCTGCATATCAGCATCCGAGGTGGGCTGCCCGTCGATGAGGATCAAACCAGCCGGGCCACGCTTAGGGCGGCCGTCGGATCCGACCTTTACGCTGACACGGTCCTTGAATATCGGGTCCAGGTAGCGCTCGAAGAGATCCGGCGGTTCCATGACGTGCATGTCCGAGTCGACGAAACGGAGATTCTCTTTCATCGATACCTCCCCTGGGACAGGTGGTGCAGAGCCGGCGCGGATACCGTATGCCGCGCGGGGGATCGTGTCAATGTTCGGCCGGCCGGAAGACGTGTATCTCGGCTAGGGGGTCAGGTTCGAGTCGATGAACCGGTTGACATCGTCGATCGCCTTCAGCCGCGATGGCTCGTGACCACCGACATAAGCTCCGCGTTCGCCGGGTGCCCGTGGATTGTAAACTTTAGGCAAATACGTAACCTTACCCCCGGGCGAGTCGAATCCGTGGTACGCGCCGGGATAGACGATTATCGTCGCCGGGAACCGCGAGTTCTCCAGCTTTTTCGTAAGCTCGATGCACGGCGCAACGGGCGTCCAGTCATCCTGTTCCCCATGCAGGATCAGCATCGGCATCGTCGTCTGGTATCCCTTTAGCCGTAGCGGCCGGGTGCAGCCCGGGTAGAAGGCGATCGCCGCCCGGAAATGTGGGCCGCCGGTTCGCCGGCCGAGGGCCTCCGGTCTGACGACACCCGTCACCGTCGAGCCGCCGTGGGACCATCCGACCACCAGCACATTCTTCGGGTCAACGTCGGCCCGCCTGGCCAGCCAGTCGAGCGCAGCATACGTGTCGGCAACGCGCGTCTCCCAGGGTTGCACCGGACGCTCGCTCGCCTTGATCGCGCAAACCGAGCGGATACCCCGCGGCGTGAAGCTGTCAACCGCCAGCGTCACAAAGCCCCGGCGCGCAAAGCGCTCCGCCCAGTCCCGGCGTCCCTGCGGAAGCTGGCCACGCGCGGTCAGCATGCCGCTGCAGCCGTGCAGCAATACCGCCGCCGGACGGCGCTCGCCGCGGCGTGCCGGTGAGGCGGGCTCGAACAGTATCCCCGACAGCTCGACGTCCGCCCCGCGGAAGCTTACCGCCGTCTCACGGATCGGCTCTTTCGCGATCGTCGGTGCCGCGGGCGGTTTCGTCGCGCAACCACCGGCCCAGCCCACGAATGTCAGCGGGAGAATGAACGGGGCCAGTGCAACAATTCTTTTCATCTGTTCGTTCATCGCCGCCGCTGTGCGGCACTGACGAATTCGGCAAGTCCCGCCACGTAGCCCTGCACGCGCTTGCGCGATTCTTCGTCGGTCAGCGTCCCGGATGCGTCGAACAGCCTGTGCGCGCCGCTCAGGTAGAGCGACTGTCCGAACCACGGCCGCGTTCCCAGCGTCTTCAGGACCGGAAGCCATGCGTTTTGCGATAGAAGCGTGCCGAACCTGCTGGGCGATGCCCCGATCATCCCGACGGGGAGTCCGCCGAAGACTCTCGGAATGTCATCAGCCGGCCGGGACAGCCAGTCAATCGCGTTCTTGAACACCCCGGGAATGGAGTTGTTGTATTCGGGAGTCACCAGCAGCAATCCGTCGGCCGATGCGATCTTGTCCTTCAGCGCAGCCACGATGGCTGGTATGCCGGCGGACGCCTCGAAGTCCCCGTCATAAAGCGGGATCCCCTTGATCGTTTCGATTTCAATCATCGTGCCCGCAGACGCGAACCCCGCGGCAACGCGGAGGAGCGCCGCATTGAGCGAACGCGCTCGAAGACTGCCCGAGATGCCGATGATCTTAGCCACGTCTTGCCAGCAGGAAATGGACCCTGGAACCTTTGTTGCCTTTCTTTTCTCCTTGCTTCTTCTTCGGTTACTTCTTGTTCTCGGGCTGCTGCTTCGGTTGCGACTGTTCCGGTGCTTTGTAGTCGCCGATGACGCCTTTCAGAGGACACACTGAGAGCGCCGGACACTTCATGCAGCCAACTGCCAGGGCGATGGGGCATAGGGTCATTTCGTTTCTCCTTCGTGTCTGTGAGGAAAACGGCGTGGGACGTGGAAGCGGGTTGGATAAATAGCGATAAATCCGATAAATAGGGCCGGGTTCACTTTATCTAAAATGTGAACCCGTCCCCATTTATTACGTCCGATCCATGCGTTGCGTTGGTCCGGCCCGGCTATTACCGCTATCGGCCAACGACGATCAAGACACCGGATGCAATGGCGAGGGCGGCCATCACAGTGCCCAATCCGGTGAAGCTGAAATTGAGCAGCGGTATCAGCCCGGTCAATATGAGCCAGGCGGCCAATAACAACATCCCGATATTTGTTGTCAATTTCATTGGCAGACTCCTTTAATGGTAGTGACAAGATACGGGTGACGACCAAGTGAGGGGGTGACCTGCCCAGGTTTTCAGGACCAATTGTAACTTGAGAGAATGGCTCCCACAGTCAGAAAGGGAGCCGATGAAGAAGAGTCGATTCACCGAAGAACAGATGGTCGCGATCCTGCGTTTGGTATTGTGAGCGATCCGAACTTCGTCAGGAATAGCGGCTCTCCGGGACATCAGCCGCCCCGTCTCCGCGTGCCGAGCGGAAAACACGTGCCAGTTCGTGACCAAAAAGTTCTGGCCCTTGTGCGTGACGACGAAGCCTGTAGCCGTACCGAGGTGAAGTTTGTTGACCTGCAATTTCAGATACAGGCACGTGAAGCTGAGCGGGTCAATTTTGATGGGAGTCGCTTCGCTCATTCCGGTTTAGCGTCCTAATGGGGTCTAGCTTGGTTAATTGCATATTGTCCGTCGTGGCGCGCCAGCGCCCACGCAACGTGCTCCCGCACTAGCCCCGAAGGATTGTCCGCCCTCGCCTTGAGGGCGGCGACCACCGCCGCTGACCTCGGCGCATTTCCCAACCCCACCGCCAAATTCCGCAACCACCGCTCATAACCAATCCGGTGTATCGCGCTCCCCGCCAGCTGCTCGTGAAATTCCGCTTCGCTCCAGCCGAAAAGCTCGACCAGGGTCACGTCGTCGAGGCCGTTTCTGACGACGAAATCCGGCTCGTCGCTCGGTGAAGCAAATCTGTTCCAGGGACAGACAAGCTGGCAGTCATCGCAGCCGTAAACGCGGTTGCCGATCAGCGGCCGGAGTTCTTCCGGGATGGACCCCTTGTGCTCGATCGTAAGGTAGGAGATGCAGCGCCGCGCGTCGAGCTCGTAGGGCCCGAGGATTGCGCGCGTGGGGCAGACGTCAATGCACTTCTGGCAAGTGCCGCAGTGATCGTCCTGCGCCTTGTCTACCGGCAACGGCAGGTCGGTATAGAGCTCGCCCAGGAAAAAGTACGACCCCGCTTCGCGGTTAAGTAGCAGCGTGTGCTTGCCGCGCCAACCCAGGCCCGCCTTCCCCGCCAGCTCCACCTCCATCACTGGCGCGCTGTCGGTGAAGACTCGGTATCGGAATGCGCCCACTTCCTGCTCGATACGCTCGGCGAGCGTCTGCATGCGGGCCCGCATGAGCTTGTGATAGTCACGCCCGAGCGCATAGCGCGAGATGAAGGCGCGCGTTCCGTCCTTCATCACCTCGTGGCTGTCCCGCGCGCCGGGCGGCGAGTAGTTCATGCGCGCGGCGATGACGCGCAGCGTGCCCGGGACGAGTTCGCCGGGGCGCGTCCGCTTCGTACCATGGCGGGCCATGTAGTCCATCTCGCCGTGGAAGCCTTTGCCGAGCCAGTCAAGCAGGCGCGCTTCGGCTTCGCCCAACTCGGAATCAGCGATACCGACTTGTTGAAAGCCGAGCTCGGCGCCCCAGAGCTTGATGTCCCGAGCGAGGGCTGCGTAATCGGTCTTGGCGAGATGTTCAGCTATCTTGGCCATTCCCCTCACCCTACCCTCTCCCCCCGACCTGGGGGAGAGGGGAAATTACTGGTGCCCGATCGTCCGCGCAAGCCACACGAAGAATAGCCACAAGAGCACGGCACCCACGCCCAGGCACACCGCGAGTATCTGAATCAGTTGGCCGCGAGTCGTCGCGCCGTGCCCTTCGACCACGGGCGTGTCGCGAATGACGCGAGATCCGGGCGGCGGGAACCGCTGCGCGCGCAGCACCCTTGCCCCGAGCAGCCAGAGATAGACGGCGAAGGCGACCAGCGGCACGCAAAGGACAAAAGCGGAAATGTATAGGGCGAGCTTTGCCCGACTGGCCGTTTCCGCAGGCTCCGACAAAAGCCACTCGCGGAACGGCTCGCGGTAGTGCTCGAAAGCGGCAAATAGCAGGGCGCCGGTCGCCGTGGCGAAAACGATCAGCAGCAGCGCTTGCCGCCGCGCTGCAGGGTCGGCTTTCTGGATTCCCATCGGCTGTCGAGCACCCCCATTGCCTGGATTCCCGCCTTCGCGGGAGTGACGTTCCCCCTCACCCTGCCCTCTCCCCCGAACGAGGGAGAGGGGAAACTAGATGATAATGCGCCGATGCCCTTGATATCTCGACATCTTCCCGCGGAGGCCGACACCCTCGCCTTCGGAGCCGAGCTGGCCCCCCTGCTCGAGCCGGGCCTCGTCATCTACCTCTCCGGCGAGCTGGGGGCGGGCAAAACCACGCTTGCCCGGGGCATCCTCAGGGGACTCGGCTACAAGGAACGGGTGAAAAGCCCCTCGTTTGCCTTGGTTGAACCTTATAAGGTTTCTAGGTTATACTTGTATCACTTTGATTTTTATCGGTTCACAGATCCACGGGAATTGGGTGAAGCCGGCTTCAGGGAGCACTTCAATCCCGAATCGGTTTGCCTCGTGGAGTGGCCCGAAAACGCTGCAGGCGTGGTGCCCCCGGCCGACATAAGAATCGTATTGAAGATTGCTGGATCGGGGAGGCAGCTGGAAATCGACGCCCAAACGGAGGCTGGCAGGCGTTGTTTAAAGCACTTCGAACACTAGGTTCCCCCCGCGGCCGCGCGCTGGCACGGCCGTCTCTCTTCGTCGCACTCGTTTCGCTCTCTCTTGGTTCCCTGCCCGCTCCCGCGGAGGCACAGTCCGGCACCCCGATCGTCGCCGCGCGCACGTGGCCGGCGCCGGACTACACGCGGATCACGCTCGAAAGCCAGGAGCAACTCAAGTACACGGTGCTGAGCCTGAAGGATCCCGAGCGCTTGGCGGTGGATCTCGACGGCATCGAAGTCACCGAGGCGTTGACCGGCCTGACCGAGAAGATCAGCGCCGATGACCCCTACATCAAGGGCATGCGCATCGGGCGCTTCAAGCCCGGGGTCGTGCGGCTGGTGTTTGACCTGAAGAGCGAGATCAAGCCGCAGGTGTTCACGCTGGCGCCGGTCGGCGATTACGGCCACCGCCTGGTGATCGACGTCTATCCGCTGGAGCCGCCCGATCCCCTGCTCGTGTTCCTCGACAAGCTGCAGGCGCAGGGCGAGGACGGGGCCGCGCCTCCGCTCACCGACTCGAAGGGCCGTGCCCCCGCCGGGCGCACGGCACCGAGGCGCCCCGACGCCGCGCGCCTCATCATCGTCGTGCTCGATGCGGGCCACGGGGGCGAGGATCCCGGCGCCCGGGGCCGGCGCGGCACCCACGAGAAGAACGTGACGCTCGCCATCGCGCATAAGCTCAAGGCGCGCATCGACCAGGAGCCCAACATGCGCGCGGTGCTGACCCGCGACGGCGACTACTACCTGCCGCTGCAGATGCGCGTGGAAAAGGCGCAGCGCGTGCGCGCCGATCTCTTCGTTTCGATCCATGCCGATGCGTTCATCCGCCCGCACGCGCGTGGGGCCTCGGTATTCGCGCTATCCGAGAAGGGCGCGACTTCGGCCGCGGCGAGCTGGCTCGCCAACCGCGAGAACGCCGCGGACCTGATCGGCGGTGTCAATCTCCAGGGCAAGGACCGCTATCTCAAGATAACGCTCGCCGACCTTTCGCTCACAGCGCAGATCAATGACAGCTTGAAAGCCGGGCGGGCGGTGCTGGCCGAGCTCGGCGGCGTCAACGACCTGCACAAGGCGGACGTCGAGCAGGCAGGCTTCGCGGTCCTGAAGGCGCCCGACATCCCCTCGATCCTGGTGGAGACCGCCTTCATCAGCAATCCGCAGGAGGAGCTTAGGCTGAGGAGCACCGCCTACCAGAACAAGGTCGCCGAGGCGATTTTCAATGGCATCAAGCGCTATTTCGCGAAGAACCCGCCGCTGGCGCGGGATCGAATCGCCCTTAATCAGTGATGAGTGACGACAGAATAACTTACGTCATCCCCGTGAAGACGGGGATCCAGGGGACATCCGGACTTCCTGGATGCCCGCCGGCGCGGGCATGACAAACTTGAACCGACTCTTACCCGCAGCTCTCGGCCTTACTCTTCTTCTCGCAGCATCCCCCGCACCCGCGGACGTCCAGGGACGCGTGGTATCCGTGCATGACGGCGACACCCTGACGGTGCTGATCGAGCGCCGCCCGGTGCGCGTGCGGCTGATCGACATCGACGCGCCCGAGCTGCGCCAGCCGTTCGGCACGCGCTCGCGCCAATCGCTGTCCGGTCTCTGCTTCGGGAAAGTGGCGTCGCTCGATGTGCGCGGCCACGACCGCTACAACCGGACGCTGGCCCGCGTCACCTGCGGCGGCGCGGATGCAAACGCCGAGCAGGTGCGACGGGGCTTTGCGTGGACCTTCGCCCGCTATGCCCGAACGGATTCCCCCCTGTTCACCATCGAGCGCGAGGCGCGTGCCGCCCACCGCGGCCTGTGGCAGGATTCGGCGCCAGTCGCGCCCTGGGAATGGCGGAACAGAGTCCGGCAGTCCTCGCGCGTCAGCGGCTCCCGCGCGGGCTTCTGAATTACTGCGTCGCTTCTTTACTCGTCACTCGCGAAGGCGCTCAATCGAGCGTTTTCACGATGTCCTCGACGACCTTCTTCGCGTCGCCGAAGACCATCATGGTCTTGTCCATATAGAAGAGGGGATTGTCGAGGCCCGCGTAGCCCGCCGCCATCGAGCGCTTGTTGACGAGCACGGTGCGCGACTTGGCCACTTCAAGGATCGGCATGCCGAAGATCGGGCTGCCCTTCTCGTGCGCGAGGGGATTCACCACGTCGTTCGCGCCCAGCACCAGCACGACGTCGGTCGTGCCGAATTCGCTGTTGATATCCTCCATCTCGAACACCTGGTCGTACGGCACCTCGGCCTCCGCGAGCAGCACGTTCATGTGCCCGGGCATGCGGCCCGCGACCGGGTGGATCGCATAGCGCACGTTGACCCCCTTGTGGATCAGCTTGTCGGCCATCTCCTTCACCGCGTGCTGCGCGCGCGCCACCGCAAGGCCGTAACCCGGCACGATGATGACCGACTCGGCATTCGACATGAGGAAGGCCGCATCGTCCGCGGAGCCCGAGCGCACCGTCTTCTGCCCCGCGCCGGCGGCGGCCGCGCCTTCGGCCGCGCCGAAGCCACCGAGAATCACGCTGATGAACGAGCGGTTCATCGCCCTGCACATGATGTAGGAGAGGATCGCGCCCGAGGAGCCGACCAGCGAGCCCGCGATGATCAGCATCGAGTTGTTGAGCGAGAAGCCGATGCCCGCCGCC
>Ga0209640_10002063_pt1 | contig 17419 bp, 16 predicted proteins | sample RifCSP10_1_FD_184018 | JGI IMG/M metagenome (GOLD analysis project Ga0209640, IMG submission 184018) | Soil microbial communities from Rifle, Colorado - Rifle CSP2_sed 10_1 (SPAdes) (version 2) | ecosystem: Environmental > Terrestrial > Deep subsurface > Rock core/Sediment | place: Rifle... | reverse complement strand
CAAGCCGATTCACATAGGCGTCTCCGCGACGGGCGAGGTCGCCCTCCGCCGGGCCGGCACTGGAGGACTTGCGCGCGAACGAACCTCGCGCTGGGGCTTGGCGGAGACCCTCGCCGCAGCGATTGATGAAGTAATCGAGTTTCAGGTCCTCGACAGGGATGCCACGGAAAGAATCATCAGGGAGCGGCTGGATTCACTCGTGGCGCGGCTCGAGTCATCCCAACCGGTCGCGATTACGGTCGACCCGAACCTGCCTCGCTTTTTCACGGAGCAACTCGCCGTCGAGCATAAGAGCCTCGCTCAACTCGAGCGAATCTGGCAGGAGACGATCGTCATCCCGTTCACGAACCTTCGGATCGATCGCCGAATCGTCGGCGCGCGTCCGAACGTCTCGGTGCGCGTCGAAGGCGGGGCGGTGACTGTCAGCGCCGTCGATCCGGGCGCCGGTTCAGCCTGACCTCCCATATGCCGATGGAATTCAAGACTGACGCCCAGCAAAAAGTCTACGAGAAGACCCGCGATCATCTTTACACGCTTTTCGGCGAGGTCAACGTCAAAGCATTGGGCGATACGTTCGTGATGCAGGAAGGTTCGACCTTCGTCTATGCCAGAGTGTTTCCCATAGGGGACAAGCGCGCGGGCGTCGAGATCTTCTCCTACGTCGTAGTCGACCTCGACGTCACAGAAGAGATGATGCGGTTTCTGCTGACGTACAATCTGCGGCTGATTCTCGGCGGGTTCGGATTATCGATCGGCGAGGACGGCAAGGGGACGGTGATGCTCACGCACACGATACTCGGGGATTCGATGGAGCGCGAGGAACTCTACGCGAGCGTCTCGGCCATCGCGCGCGTCGCCGACGAGATCGACGATCAGTTGGTGGCGAAGTTCGGCGGCCAGACGGCGCTCGGCAAGCTGATGGGTGAACAGGCTGCTGACGAAATCTGGGAGTGAAGAGGGCAGCCGCAAAGAGGCTCAGAAGCCACAGAAAAGCGGCGAAGGAACGGCAACGAACCACTGCGTTCGTTGTTTTCCCATAGGCGATTGGTTTGTTGGTTATGCTCAAGGTCGGGCTAACGGGGAGCATCGCGGTCGGCAAGAGCTTCGTGCTTTCCGTGCTGGCCGAGCTTGGCTGCGTGACCTTCGACGCGGACAAGATCGCGCATTCAGTCATGGAACCCGGCCGGCCCGCTCATCAAGATATCGTGCGCGAGTTCGGCCCGGACGTGCTCGCCGAAGACGGCTCGATAGACCGGGTGAAGCTCGGAGCAATCGTGTTTGCCGATGAGGGGCGGCGCAACCGGCTCAACGAGATCGTCCATCCGCGAGTCATCGAAGAGCAGAACCGCTTGCTCTCGGAAGCTGAAGCCGCCAATCCCGAAGGCATCGCCATAATCGACGCCGCGCTGATGATCGAATCGGGCGGCTACAAACGGTTCGACAAGCTGATCGTCGCCTACTGTGATCGGGAGTCCCAGATTGGGCGCTTGATGCGGCGCAACCGGATCACTCGCGACGACGCCGAGCGGAGGATCGCCGCGCAGATGTCTTCGGACGAGAAGCGCCGATACGCCGATTTCGAGATCGACACGTCAGGACCGCTCGAGGAGACTCGTGACCGGATAGGCGAAGTATATGACAGCCTGGTTAACGAGGTCGAAGCACGGCAGGCAATGGCCGGTAACCCGCTCCGTGAAGATGGCCCATGAACGTGTCCGGAGTTTGCCGGGGCCACCCACTCGCCTTGGCTGTTACGGTTTCTTTGAGCGCGCTTCCTTCAAGCCGCGTCCGGCGTACTCCTTCACGTCTTTTGCAGGTTTCAGCTTGAGCGCTTTTTCAAACGCCGCGATCGCCTCCTGAGTTCGACCGAGCGCAAGCGTAGCCCAGCCGATGTCGGTGAACGCGAGCGCGTTATCGGGCGTCAATTGCAGCGCGCGATTGTAAAGCGCGAGCGCCCTCTCGTAATCGCCGCGGTCGTAATACCGGAATCCGGCGTTGAGAAAGTTCCTGGCCGCAAGCTCACGGTCATCCGAAAGCGCGGCGTGCTTCTCAAACTCTGCAACCGCTGCATCGAGATTCCCCTGGTCGCCGTACAGATTGCCGAGGTTCATGTGCGCGTTTGCATTCGCGGGATCCCCGGCCAGGACCCGATCGTAAAGTTCCCGCGCCTCGGCGAATCGCTTCGAGCGCCGATAGACCGAGCCAAGGTCAAGCATGACTTGATGATTCTTCGGGTCGGCTGCAAGTGCGGTTTTGTACTCTTCGATTGCTTCGGCCAGGTTGCCGGTGTGGTCGTAGATGTCGGCAAGCCGCGAAGTGGACTTCACCAGTTCCACCGCCGTCAGTTGCTTTGCTTCTTCAATCGCGACCTTCAAGGCTTTGATCGCGGCCTGTGGGTCGCCCTTGCCGATCAAAGCCCTGGCGTACGTGTCGTAAGCCAGCCAGCGCGGCCGTGGCCGATAATTCCGCTTCTCCATCTCTGGAATGATTCGAGAGAATCGGCTCATGGCCTCGCCGTAGAAGCCGCCGCCGACATCTTGCACGGCGCCCAGTAGCCTGCCAAACATCTCGGTCTCCTGTTCAGCCGAAGCCGTCGGCTTTTGGCCAAAGCCGTTAGCTGCGGCCGCACCACCAGCCAGCAAGCAAAACGCAAGGAGCGAAAGCAATGGTTTCATAGCTGCCTCTTCGATGGAGTTGGGGCGAAACCTCGGAAGTCTCACACGCGAGGAGCGCGACGAATGCGCAGCTTCATTCTACGCAAGTCAAAGCGTCTCGACCAGCCGCGTGACGAGGGCCGCGCGGCGCGGGATGTCGCTGATGATGATGTGCTCGTGTTCGGCGTGAGCGCCCGCGCCGTCCACTCCCAATCCGTCAAGAACCGGGACCCCGAGCGCCGCGATGAAATTGCCATCCGATCCGCCGCCGACCGATCCCTCTTCCAACTCGAATCCGATTTCGGCCGCAAGCCCCTTCGCGCGTTCGAACAGAGCGGCGGCCTCGGGCGTTCGAACCATCGGCGGCCGGTTGATCCCGCCTCGCACCTCGATCCGCGCTCCCTCGAGCACCGGTTGCAACCCCTGCATCGCCTCGGTTATTCGCGCGCCTTCTTCGATGGTCTGAAATCGCAAGTCGACGTGCGCTCGCGCTTCGGCGGCAATCACGTTCGAGAGCACGCCGCCTCGCACGACGCCGACGTTGAGGGTCGTGCCCCGCTCGAAGTCGGCCATCGCGTTGATCGCAAGCGTCTGGTGCGCGAGTTCGGTGATGGCGCTGATGCCGGCGCGCGGGTCGTTGCCGGCGTGAGCAGGCCGGCCGCGAATGATCAGCTCGAACTCGCCTACGCCTTTGCGCGCGGTCTTCACTTTGCCGCCGGGGATCGGAGGTTCGAGCACGAGCGCGGCGTGAGAGCGGCGAGCTTCGGCTTCGATGATCTCGCGCGAGAAGTGGCTGCCGGTCTCTTCATCGCAGGTCATGATGAGCGTGACGGGCCGCCGAGGAGTGAGCGCGAGGTCTTTGATTGCGCGCACGGCAAACGCGGCGAGGGCGACGCCGGCTTTCATGTCGAATATGCCCGGCCCGAAGGCGCGCCCGTCTTCTACGCTAAAGGGCCGTTCGGCCAGGGTGCCGATCGGCCACACGGTGTCGAGGTGACCGACGACTAACACCTGCTTGTTGTCTTCGGGGGCGCGGCTCGTGGGATTGCCCTTGCACCTAGCCAGCAGAGTCGTCCCATAGTCAGGATTGCTGAAGAGTTCAACAGCCGCACCGAAATCAGTGAGGCGGTCGGCGAGGTTCTCAGCTATCAGGCGGTTAGCCTGATCGTCGCGCGACATCGATTCCTGTTCGACGAGCCAGCGGATGAAATCGAGCACGGCAGTTTGATTGGCTTCAAAGTAAGAGAGCAGTCGGTGCGAGTCTCGGTCTGGGGTGATCACGAAGAATATTTATCAGACAGAAAACACACGCGCCAGCCTACCTGAGAAGGCGGTCGACTATAGCCGCGATGTCGTTGACGAAGTCCGCGTTGGGATTGAATCCGCCGCGCGGTTGCCCTTGAGCATCGCCTTGCTGGCTCAGGACCACAATGGTCGGTAGCTGCGCTATTCGCCCGCTGAATCTCCGGAATGCGGCGCGGTTCTGGTCGCGCAGAATCGTCACCGAACCAGCAGGCCCGCACGGGTTCTTCAGCCGGTCGTTAGGGGCCTCGTTGACGGAATCGATGCTGACCCACAGGATGCTGACGTTCTTTCCGCGATAGCGATCCGCTAGCGACGACAACGCTTTGAACTCATCGCGGCACTGCGGATCTTGTATACCCGCGAAGAGCATCACCACAACTCTGCCCCGCAAGCTCGACAACGTCACCGCGTCTCCGTCGGGTGTCGTGAACGTGAAGTCCTGCTGGGCCGATGCGGGGATGCTCAGAAGAATCAAGACCAGCATCGCGGCCGTCTTAGCGGCGAACCCTCGTGCAAGCCAGCCAAACATCCTCGTGGTCGCGGCTCGGAACATCCTTTGAGTGATCAACATTGCGTACCCTTGTGAATTGTAGCGGAATTTGCTCACAGCTTTGATGCGCCAGGAAGTCCCGAAGTTTAATGTTCATCTCACGTCCGCCAATTTACCATCTCGCACCAACACGCGGCCATCGACTTCGACCGTCGCGTCGGGGAAGAAAAACCATCTGACGAATCCCCCGCGCACCGAGCCGCCGAGTTCTTCGTTGTCGCCAAGACTCATACGGACGACTCCCGCACCGTAGCCATAATAAGCAAGCGACGGGCTGCCGGGCGGCGAGTGAAGCTTCGCGTTGAACCCGAGACCGAACTCGCGGAAGCGATGCGCTGCTTCACCGCCCTCAGCAAGCGTCTTCTCAACAACGTTGAGATTCTCGTCCGCTTCGATGCGCGTGACGCGGCCGTTTTGGATTTCAAGCCTCACGTTTCGCGCGGTCTTGCCACCAAAGCGCGCCGACGGAATGACGATTCGGCCGGTTGCTGTTTCTTCAAGCGGCGCGACTCGAATGACCCCGGCGGGCAGCTCGATCTCGCGGTCCACTCGCACGCGTGCCGTCTTCATTCGCTCAACTGAAGCATCGCCGTTCTGTTTGTTGAACGGGCGATCCCCGACTCGAAAGCTCAAGTCGGTCCCGGCGGGCGTGCGAACGCGAGCGGTGCCCGATCGCAGCAGAGAGATCGCCCGGTCTTGCGCTGAAGAGAGCGCAGCGTAGTCGATGTCGAGAGCGTTTTGATAAACGGCATCGAGCGCCGTTGAGTGCGGGCCTGCGAGTCCGTCGGCGAGAACGCTGCCGCCCGACCAGTGGAAGTGGATCTCGCGCCGTGCGCCGCCCTTGTCGAGCCATCGTGCGAGCGCAGCCCTCTCGGCGAACGGAATCTCTCGAACGTCGTCGCGTATGGGCAGCCATAGGTAAACGTCGACGGCCTCGAGCAACTGCTCGAATGCGCGCGCCCGCGCTTCGAATTGGCTGCGGATTCTGCCTTCATTTTGGGGAGAAGGAATGTTGGTGAGGACGGCGGGGCGCGCTCGGTCGCGCACGGCGGCGCTATCTATGTACTCCAGCGCGCCGACGTCAACGGCCCCGGCCTCGCGGATGCGGCGGCGGAGCGGCCCCACCAGTTCATAGAAGTAGCCGGGGTCGAAGCGAATCAGCACCCGCTCGCCTTCGTTGAGCTTCAGCGCGCCGATGATTCGCGAGGCCATCGCGTCGAAGTCGAGTTTCGTAGCCGTGCTCCTCGCCTGTGGCATCGGGCATGCGGTGTTGAGCGTGCCTGCATCAGTGACGAGCGACGCCATCAGAGCCGCGCTGAGACTGCAAGTTATTGATCGCCACAGTCGTGGTTCACGCAAGGCAGAAAACATGTCGATTCAATCTTCCTCTTCACTGTGACGCGGCGATCTCATACCTTCAAGATTCTTGCAGCGTTGTCGAACAGAATCTTCTTTCGAACCTCGGGGGAAAATCCTTCCAAGCTGTCGAAATCCCCAAGCCACCGCTCGGGCATGATGAACGGATAGTCGCTCCCGAACAGAACTCTGTCCTGCAAGCGTGTACGAGCCTCATCCATTATCTGTTTAGGAATGTACTTCGGCGACCAGCCCGACAGGTCCATGAACACGTTCGATTTATGCCCGATGATTGCAAGCATCTCCTCGTGCCAGGGCCACGCCGGGTGCGCGCCGATGATCGTCAGTTCGGGAAAGTCGGCGGCTACCGCGTCCAGGTAGATCGGCCGCGTGTAGTCCATCTTCACGCCCATCCCGCCAGGTGTTCCCGCGCCAAGGCCGTTCGTGCCGGTGTGAAACAACGCGGGGACTTTCAACTCGGTGATCTTTTCGTAGAGCGGATAGAAGCGCGAGTCGTTGGGATAGAAGGCTTGAATGCCCGGATGGAACTTCGCGCCTCGCATTCCAAGCTCGGTGATCGCGCGCTCGATCTCATCGAGGGCGCGGCGGCCCTTCCACGGATCGACCGACGCAAATCCGATGAACTGTTGCGGGTACGACCTGACGACGTCGGCGACCTCGTCGTTGGTGAGCGGAGGCAAGCCCGTAGCTGTTTCGGCATCCCACGCGAGCAGCACGCCGATGATGTCGAGCTCGGCGTAGAGCGCGGCGACTTCGTCCATGCCTCGAATCGGAACCGTATTGCGGAAGAACTTTTCGGCGGCCAGCCGGTATGGTTTTATCGCGCCGTCCAGGAAGCTCCCGGTCGGAAGATGCACGTGCATGTCGATTGCTTTGGGCATGTCCGTAGGTCAACAGTGTACTCGGCGCCCCCGCCTGACGCGAGTCTGGTCGTCTGATCGGCGAGGGCGCCGAGAACGCGCACATCTCCCACTAATCGAGAATCGCTATCGTAGGTCCGGAGCGGCCTTGCTTGGGCGTGAAGTGGAACTTCACCGCCGAAGCGTTGTTAGTGTAGTCAGACTCCGGAAACAACTGCTCGGGATTCACCTGGTCTTCGAGCACATAGTCACCCTCCGGCAGAGTGTCCACCTGGAGGAACTGACACGCCAGCAGAAACACATACTGGTCCGCCCAGCCGACCTTTATGCCCTGAAAACTCGAACAGGACTGGTACCGCGGCGGGCCTGGTTCCACGTCACCAAACTTGAACGGAGCCACGTCGATCACACAGAATCCCTGCTTGCGTCCCACCAGCAGTTCACCTCTCCTCAAGGCGCCATCCAGCAGACTGGCATTCCTTCCCGAGTTAGTCGGTTGCGACAGATCCCTCTGGGCGACCCATTTCTCGTAGCCCGCGAGCGTCCATAACCGGTAATCCGCATATTCCTGAAAATGCAGATGCTGATGACACTCGCTGAAACGGAACAGTCCCCCCAGGCACTGTTTGGGATCGCCGATGAAAAGATCTGCCTTCCCGATGTTGGGAGTGCTGGATGTGAACCTTAAGAGCAAATGGGTCCCCGGCGCATCCACGCATCCCTCGTTCACTGTGCATGAGTCGGGACCAAATGTCTCCTCGGTGAGCACGATCTGAGCCCTGAGCAGGTCACGGTCGACGATCAGATCGGGACGCAACGGACCCGTCGGGGTCGCGCACGGCCCAAGCTGCGCTGAAACCGGCCCGGCTGCCAGCGACAACCAGACAAACGTGACCAACACGGTCATCGAAAATAGAATACGACTTGTCATAGGCTACTCCTCCTTTTGGCAAACTGAGTCAAGATTGTTTGGCACTGTATCGCAGGTTGTTTGCGGACGAAGGATATTAAAGGGCGAGAGCGGAGTCAACCGCGCTCAAACGCGGTGCGTAGCCGAAACTGGATGATCGTGCGGAGGTTCGATTACGCGCAGGGCATCGGGATGTCCGTGCACCCTCCAGACTTCGGCGTCACATGTCGGCGTCACATGAAGGACCGGCCAGATTTGCGCAAGGAACAGAGGGCGGAACCTCGCCGGCGAGTCAATCCTGGTTGCCCGTCAGCCCGACACGAAGCGGAACCCCCGTCTGTCCCGCGCGGTCGCCAATCCCAGCGCCTTGTCACTTGTGGCACTGCTGACAGGACAACCCTGAAGGGTTGTGAGGGTACGGATATTCATAGTAGAACGGTTTCAGATGACTTGGAACCGAGTCCGGCTTTTGCAGTACCAGGTTCTCGGCCTTCGCGCGATCGTCAAGCAGACCGTCACGAACGAATTTCGTTAACTGCCTCAGTTCATCAGTGGTGAGTATCGTCGGCGTTGCCAGAATCGGGTCTACGCGGGCCAGCATCGGCTCGATCGGACCAACTCGGAGGAGGTCCTTTGCGATGTGCTGAGCGGCTGGGTCGTAGTTGCGCGCTGATTCAAAGACGTTCAGATGGTGCTCGATGGCAGCCTTTATCCTGGTAAACGCTCCGTCGTGAAAGAAAGCCTGCTGAGCTCCTATGTTGCGCAATGGCGAAGTCCGAAACCTGTAGCGGTCGGCGGGGTTGTGAGTAACCTGCTCGATCCCATAGTCTTCGTCGGCGTTCGGTCCGTCAAACGTAACGCTGCTGTTTTCGGGAACGAGCTGCGGCACGGCCGCGACGTGTCCGGCAAAGTCGCTGAACATCTCGTTAGACCGGCCGGAGACCGCATGACACTCGACGCATCGCGCCCTCCCGAAAAAGAGCAGCGCCCCACGCTTTTCGTCCTCGCTCATAGCGGTCAAGTCGCCGCGGGCGTACTGGTCGATCGGCGCATTTGCGTACACAAGCGTAAGCTCGTATTCGGCGATTGCACTGGCGATCATATCGAACGCGATCGGCGCACCCGCACTGACCTCGGGGTAGACCTTGGCAAACATCTTTCGGTATCGCTTGATGCCGTTCACGCGCGCCGCCACCGTAGCTCGGATGGCATAGTTGTCGCCTGTGAACTTGAAGCCAACCAATGCGGTCCGATCGGTAACCGAAATACAAGCCGCCGCGGCGAGCAGGTGCGAAAAATATGACAGTGTCAGCCCCTCGGGCTCGGGCATCCGAAAGCCCGCGCTGTTGTCGAACGGATCTCCCGATAGTGATTCGAAACGGCCTACGCGCGTCAACGTCGGATAGAAGGCAGTATTGATGCCGGTCGGAGCACGCCTCCTGATGCGCGGCCCGGCTCGGCTCGGTCCGACGAGCCCGTTGCTGTTGATGCCGATTGCGATTGACTGCGTGTCCGCGTAGCCGGCCGTCGGAGAGTGGCAGGCCGCACAGGCGTTGTCCTGTTTAACGGCGAGTATGGCGTCGTAGTAGAGCAAATGTCCCGCAGCCGCGAGCTTCTGGTTTATTGGTCGCCCCAGCCGAGCTTGAACTGTAGCCTCGATCGTGCCGGTGAAGCCGTGAGCGGCAAGGACAGCGCCGAGTTCCTGGTCCAGACTGTTGTCACCGCGTGCGCTGCGGGCAGCCAAGCTCGCCCACAAACAAGCGCACCCGAATATAAGCAAGGCGCCAACCTTGAGCCGGAACGCTGGAGAGTGCATCTTGATTCCTCCCCCCTATTGTCTTAGGGCCTATGACCTTGCACCGCGCTGGCGCAACTTCCTGCTGGACCGAAGACGCTATGTTACGTGAAGGGCGACGGGTCGCGATATGACGGCCGTCACAAGCCAAAGTGAGGTTGTTAGAGAAGCACAAGCTGCTCGATCGGTACGAGTCACTTCACTTCGAGGGGGATTGTAAACTGGATTCAACGCCCATATAATCGGGCCCGCGGTTTAGTCCAACGGGCTCTTTGCGTGGTGTTCGCCGCCGAACCACTGATCCCGTCATTGCAATGCTCGGCGGCGGCGAAACCACGCAAAGAACCTTATTTGTTGGCGACCAAGATTAGGACTAGGATGCACACGCTCATTCAAATGAAGTCGGTAGATCCAGCAGATCCTTTTGGGAAAACAGATCGACATAGAACCTGTCGTATCGTAATTCAGCGAGGCGAGGATCTCAGGGAACTTTGTTGGTTTCGCCTTGGCCTGGACCAATCAGTCTATTTTGGTGTTCGAGGCGTAACGGCGGGTGTGCTCGGGAAAGCTGCGTTCCAGGCTGATAGTCGATTGACTCCGGTAGCGCCAGAAAGGTCTCTGTCTGATCTTCCTTCGGCAGCCTGCAAGGATTTTCACTTAAGTCTCCACCCATCGGGGCTCGTTCATCTCAGAGCGCACGGCGCTAAGCCCTTTGCCACGGATGTTATGGGCACATGGCTTCCGGTTACAAAAGTTCGAAATTGCGCGTACTTCTTCAGCGATCCGCTCGATCGTTTGAGTTTAGTTACGCAGCTTCGCCGCCGCGACGCAGTCGTAGCATTTCCCGACGGCAATGCCTCTGTTGAGGTTCACATTGATTTGATACCGTCGGCGCAGCCGTACCCGTTGCACTCGAAGGCGCTTGATACCGTGATTGGGCTTGCTCCTCCGCACTATGGGCTGCGGGTATCTGTTTTCCCTTACAAGTTGGTGAATGGCACGATTTTTTTTGCTTCTCGAGAATCCGTCGCCTAACTCGCGGCTGGAGCGGACGGCTGAAAGGCGCGGCCGCTCAGCCGCAGGCCGTTGGGAGAAAAGAAGAGAATGACACTACCACCTCCTCCCCCATCCGATAGGCGTTTCTATCAGTTCTTGTCGGACGAATCCTCGTTGGCTGTTAGCGCGAAATCAGGAGAACTCTACGGAATGCTCGTCCGGGTTCTGTACGAACAGAACGCCGAACACTTCGAGAATAAACAAGAGGTTGAGCACGTCCTACAGAGATACATCTGGCCTCCTCGAGATGTTCGGGAACTTTGTCTCGATTTCCCACATATACCTGTCTTCCCAACACACTTGAAAGTCGGCGGCCGTCCGGTCGAAGTTCTCTTGTCCGACCCAATCCACTACATGGAAGCGCTTATGACACGAACGGCAATAAAAGCCGGATTCACAAAATGGTTTGGTGGTCTGAATGAGCTTGACGACCTCGAAAAACAATTCATCGCAGAAGGCGGTACTCCTGAAGGTTTCAACAAGAGCATATTAGATCAGCTTGAGTTTAACGTCACGCCGAAGCGAAAGCCTTGGTGGAAATTCTGGTAGTTCAAACAGCATCGTCTGTTCATCGCATCCACCCAGTGATTCCGCTCGCGGCACCAGGAAGAGTGATGCGTAACCTTGGGGTGCACCCCGGATCGTGCAGGTCGGCGCGCCTGATTCGAAGGCTGCTCTTCCGATGTTGTGGTAGCATCGTAGATCACGCATGATTGAAGCGCCCTCACCTCGAAGTCATTCTGTAGGGGAAGGCAGCGGCCGGCGTTGTGGCCACCTTGAGAAGTTCGCTTGCGGGACGCGTCGGTCGCGAAGCGTGGCGGTTTCATTCAGCGCGTCCAACTCCCGGGTGGACCGAAGCGCGCGATTCGAGCGTTGGCGTGAACTTTGAGTGTTACGCGCGCGCTCGGTTACCCGAACTTTATACGCCCGTGGCGGCACTAGACCTATGATCTATTGTTTTGACACAAGCGGAATAAACTGGCTCTACCATGATTCTCAGCGGGAGCCTATTGCTACGGCCCTTCTAGCCACTAATGACGTTCTCATTAGTGCTGTCAATGTCGTAGAGGCTACAGCTACTAAAGATCAAGCACGTCGAACCTCCCTACTCAATTTTGAAAGGAGGCTTGCTAAGGGAACAGATCCAGTAGCACTGCCGGACGAGTTGCTAACGGCAGTTTGCACACCCCACGCGCGCGGATCGCCGCGCCCCAGTTCTCCAATATTCACGCGAGACCCATTAATCACTTTCGCGCTTGCTGATGCTTGCTCTCTCGATGAAGACCAAATACAAGCAATCCGAAACTGGAAAGAAGACCTGGAACAGGACTCTGCGGCGCTCTTTGGCGGAGGCCGAACATCATTTCAGCAGCTCTTCTCGGGGAAAACCGTCAAACGACCACCCTCTCTCGGAAAGCTGATTAGCAATCACTTTGCAAAGGACGACGACTTCCTCTATGCCTACATGTCCGAGCTATATAGGCGAGCATCCGGGATAGAGTTGCGTCGCGATGGTTTTCGCCAGGTGCTCATTGATATTCCAGAGCTCTGCCTGTTCCTAATGAGTTTGGCCCAAGCTGTCTATGCTCGATCGATTCGCGAGCATGGGTATAGCGCAAGGAAAGACAAAAACCCAGGAGCACTTGATCTGTGGTCAACGGTATACCTCACACATTGTGATTGTTTTGTTACAAGTGACCCGAAACAGCGAGGAGCCTTGCGCGTACTGAACGCCTTGAACCCTCGTCCCCCACTCATCCAGTCATACCAAATGTTCCGAACCAGACTCCTACTGGAATGACGTCTGCTGGTGTGCGGCGAGCTTCCAAGGTATGCGCTTTGATCCGAAGACACTGTTTTTCCTCGTAGGGGAACAGACTTTTGCGATACACTACGGAATGATAAGGAGGAAGCAATATGACTGAATTACTGACTTTCACCGAGATCACTGTAACCGACGAAGATGTTGTCGGGGCACCTGATGTTATCGATAATCTAATATATCGCCTCACACTTCATCCCAATCCCCCGAACGATTGGCAAAAGTCTTTTTTAAGATTGTGGCACGAGAGGCCATTTCGCCCACGGGGGGAACCGTCGTTCGAGGACGAGCGCATCTTGATATTTGAATGCCATCGTATTGAGGAGCCAGTCGGCGTTCGTAATATTCTTAGAGATGCCGTGGAGAATACAAATCGGGAATACCGTCAACTGATGCGGCGAAAGGGGGATGAACAAAGGCGCGACGAACAGAGACAAACCGACGGGGAGCGGGCATTCGAGGAAAGAGAAAAAGAGATACAAGAGATACGTGACCGTCTGAAGAGCAGGTAAGCCAGAAATCTGTAATTCGATATAACGACGCCGCGCATAACGTGTTAAGACTTCGCGCGGCGCGGGGACGTTCAAGCTCCGGGACGCTCAACCAGCCGCGGCGCAAGTCGGGATTGACCTAAGCCGCCTTCAAGTGTCGGCTTGGATTCTCAATACCAGTCGTCGCAGGTGGGCGACTGGCTTCCAACGCACTTGTTGGCAGCCGGGCTGTCGGCGTAAGTGGTTGGCCCCATTCCGTCCGACACCCGAACTTCCGAAGTCCACATACCGGACCTTCAGGCGCGTCTCGGTCGAGTTCGCGCTCTGAACCATGCGCCGCAACCGAGCGCACTCGTCGCTGAACGCCCTGCGCCGAGGTCGCTCTTTGAAGTTCATCTCGCCTTTGTCAGTCTCACTCACAATTACCATCGCCGGTGCAGGGTTTAAGGCGGCGCACGCCCTCTCCTTCTGAGTTGCTCGACCAGCGTCATCTCACCGCCGCACTTCGGACACCACAGCGCTTCACTCTGACGCTGCTCATCGCGGTCGTCTGTTTGGGGAGGTGTGTTGGTTCGCCCGGCGCCCAAACTTGTTAAGGCTTCAACGGGATGGAGCGGACTCGCTTGCGCTCGCCGCACAGCTTGGCTTTCGGGAAGCTTGCGCCGATGCTAACCGAAGAGTATAGAATGCGGTTATGGAACGAGATCTTAAGGAAGAAGCGAAGCGTCTAATCGATAGCCTTCCGTCTCTTTCGTCGTGGGAGCAACTGATGTACGAAATCTACGTGCGGGAGGCGATCGAGAACGGGTTGGCTGATAGTATCGAGGGCCGGAAAACACGCGTTGAGGACGTTCGCGTTGAGTTTGGCTTACCAGAATGAAAGTGAACTGGACCGCTGCGGCGCGGGCACAGTTGCGCGACATCCATTCGTTCATTGCCCGTTCGTCGCCGCAGTACGCCACAAAGATGGTAGATCGATTGACGCGACGATCTCAGCAGATCGCGAGACTCCCGCGGTCGGGGCGAATCGTACCCGAGGCAAACGATGTCAACATCCGGGAAGTGATCGAGGGGCCGTATCGCATTATCTACCATCTGCTCGAAAATGAGATCGACATTATTGCTGTCGTGCATGGCGCGAGGCAGTGGCCGGAAGAACCATAGCCCACTCATCAGAATGCCCTTTGCAAAGAGGCGCGCCGAACAACTCAAGAGTTCTTGTGGCGCGGGGCGAGAGTCGATTCTGACTTGCGCGCGGTTCTTCCTTGCGCTACCTCTATAGACAGGTCGCTCCGCTGGAGTGACTCCACAAATAAATAGGTCGTCGCCAGGCGTACCCGATAGCTGGGCAGCCTGACCAGAGAGACGATCCTAGATCCTCCGCTACTGCCCTGCCTGACCCGCCGGGCGGCCCGGAAGCGGCTTGCGCGGCAGCTTCTTATCCCGCATCGCGGTGTTGTAGACGAACGCCGCCATTATCGTAGCCGCTTGCCTCATGTCGTCTTCTTGAATCCGGTCATACACGTCCATGTTCGAGTGATGCGTCCGCGTGTCGTACTCGACCTGGTCCTGTATGAACTGGAAGCCGGGCAATCCAACCGCGTCGAACGACAGGTGGTCGGTGCCGCCGGTGTTTGCGATCGACAGTGTAGCGATGGGCAGGTCTCTGGGCGAGGTGGTCTTCGGATCAAGCGCCGGACCGGCCCCGAGTAACTCTCTGAGCGGCGCAAACCACGTTCTGAAGATCGCGCGCACGTCTTCGTTGCCCTGCATGTAAATACCGCGGACTTTGCCCGTGCCGTTGTCGAGATTGAAATAACCGGCGACCTTCTCGTGCGGCGGCTTCAACTCGTATTGCGGAGGAGTCTGTTGAGCGCCTGCCGGCGGCTGTCCGCCACCGCCGCCCGGGCCGAATCCCCCGCCTCCGATCCGCCTTCCGAAGTGCTCGGTCACATACGCACGCGAGCCGAGCAGTCCCTGTTCTTCGCCGCTCCACAATCCGATTCGAATCGTGCGGCGAGGTTTGATCCCGAGCGCCTGGAGTATGCGCAGCGCTTCCATGCAGACGGCTGAACCGGCGGCGTTGTCGGTCGCGCCCGTCCCGCCGTGCCACGAGTCGAAGTGCGCGCCGAGCATCACGATTTCGTCCTTGAGGTCCGTGCCCGGAATCTCGGCGATGACGTTGTGGCTCATCAGGTCCTGGTCGTGATAGCGGCTGCTGATGCCGATTTCGAGCTGGACCGGCACGCCCTTGGCGAGCATGCGGATTATGCGGTTGTAGTGTTCGACGGCGACGGCGACTTGCGGGATTATCGGCGGCGCGTCTTTATCGCGGACGTTCTTGCGCTTATCGATCGGCGTATCTTGCGGATAGGACTTCATCGTCGCTGACTGAACGAAGATCGTCCCGCCGTCACCGCGACCGGGTTCCAGCACGACCGCAGCACCTTCGTCGTAGCACATGTCCCACTTCTTGGTCATGAGCTGCTGAGCCGCGCGCTGTTCGGGCGACATCTGGGGGAAGCCCCCTCTTTGCGGCGCCCCGCCGGGCGGGTCGGCATTTGCCAGCCGGAGCAGGTCCTCGTCGGTCTGGCGCCGCCCCTCAGCCTGGAAATGGGCCCTCACGTCGCGCGCGGGAGCTATCATCACGATCGCGCCTTTGAGCTTGCCTTTGTACTTATCGAGGTCGGCTTCGGTCTTGGCGTTGAGGTAGACGACTTCACCGCGCACCGTGCCGTTAGTGCTCGGCGACCATGCCTTCGGGTACGCGATCAGCGGACTGAAGTGCGGCTTGACCATCGCCGCCGTGAAACCTTCGAGCGACCAGCCGCGGCCGAACGGTCCCCAGGCCTCGAGGTGGGCGTCTTGCAAGCCCCACTCGGTGAGTTTCGCCTTCGCCCATTCCTGCGCGACGCGAATATTGGGCGAGCCGGTGAGCCGCGGACCCGAAACGTCCGTGATGTAGCTGAGAATCTCCATCACCTGAGAGCGCTTGAGCCCCTCTTCTTTGATCTTGTCGATCGTTGCAGTGTCAACCTTCTCCTGCGGGACCTGGGCGATTACCGCTACGCCCGAGACCACGAGGTTGAAGATCAACGCAATGACAACCGAATATCGCCTGAACATGTTTGCCTCCTGGAAATCTGAGTTTCGATATTATGGCTTGTTTCTTGGCTCCAACACCAATCGGTGAGCCGCGTGCTTGACCACCTTGTCTCGGCTGAAGAGCAACGGAAAGTACTTGCCGTCGGCCCAAAGCGGCAGAAGGTCGCCGTAGTGCGGGCTCGTGGGCTGGCCCGATTGGCCTGGCACGTTGATGGCGACCGAGTTGTCCCAGTCGCTCAAATCCAGAATCTCGCGAAACGATGCGCCGCTCGACTGGCGGAAGCTCGCGCCGCCCGTCGCGTTCACCGTGTTGCCATCGCCGCCGCGCGTGACGGATTTCAAATCGAATACCGCGCGTCTCGACGCATCGGTCGAAAGCGCGTGCTTGAATTCCGCCGCGTGAAGGTCGCGCCACCGCCAGCGCGCAGGGTCGCTTCCCAATCGCGAGCGCAACTCGGCTATCGCTTCCTCGAGGCTTTTGAGTAGCGCGGCGTCCCTCGCGGCGTTGGGCACGGATCCGAAAACACGGGAGTCGGGATTCTTCAGCGTCGCGATGAGCCGCTCCAGAGATTGCCGCCCGCCGGCCAGGCGCGATGCTTCAGGCGGCACTGCGGGTTTGAAGACACTCGGCGAGAGCTTCGTCAGCCAGACTTCATACAACGCGGCGGCTGCCGAGTCTTTTGAGAGCACGAAGTCCCACCCGAGCAGCAGCTCGATCGCTTCCCGCGTCGGCCCGTCGCCGACCTTGATCCCTTTGAGCAACGGAACGAGCTCGCGCGCCGGGAGTGAAAGCTCATCGTGCTGCAAACGCTGGAAGTCCGCGACCGTGAAGCCCCGCCGCGATTTCAACACTTCTTCAATTCGATGGAAGCGAAACGGCGCGGCCCAATCGAAACCGATCTCATGCTTATAGCCCGGCGGGAGAATGTTGTGATTGGCCGTCGCGATGAACTGCTTTGACGGGTTGTAAGCGCGCGGCAGCTCTGACAGCGGAAGAAACCCGCTCCACTCGTACTTTCCTGAATTGCCGGGCACCGGAAGCAGTCCCGACCATCCGCGCCTGAGCGGAGCGAGTCCGGCGGCTTGCGCTCGCTCTACGATTCGTGACTCGTCCGTACCGGGCTCGAGCATGGCCACCAAATGCATTCCGCCGTCCCTCAAGTGGATCTTCAGGCGGCCACCGAGAACTTTTTCGAGCGCGTCGGCAAGCGCCGCGCGACGTTCGGCATACAGCGCACGCATCCGCTTGATGTGCCGCGCGAACTGCCCGGTCATCATGAAGTCGGCGACGATCGCCTGCGGCAGCGTGGAGCGATCGCGATAGAGCAGCTCGCAGAGGTGCCGCACGCGATCAATTCCTTCAGGTGGCACGACGACATACCCGAGCCGCAGGCCGGGAAAGAGCACCTTACTGAAGCTGCCGACATAGAGGACACGGCCGTCGCCATCCATGCTCGCCAACGATGGCAAAGGCGGGCTTCCATACCGAAACTC
>Ga0209640_10002061_pt1 | contig 17434 bp, 11 predicted proteins | sample RifCSP10_1_FD_184018 | JGI IMG/M metagenome (GOLD analysis project Ga0209640, IMG submission 184018) | Soil microbial communities from Rifle, Colorado - Rifle CSP2_sed 10_1 (SPAdes) (version 2) | ecosystem: Environmental > Terrestrial > Deep subsurface > Rock core/Sediment | place: Rifle... | reverse complement strand
CTCGGGCGTGCTCGTGGAAGCGATCGCATCGGGCAAGCCGGTGGTCTCGACCGGTTTCCCGCATGCGCAGGAGCTGCTCGGGCAGGGGTCGGGCATCATCGTCGGCCACGGGGACGTCGAGGCGATTGCGGATGCCCTACACCGCCTCCTCACCGACCCGGAGCTCTCGTTTCGCATGGCGGCGGCCGCGCGGCGACAGGCTCCGGGCCTCTTTTGGGGGAACGTCGGCGAGAACTACGTACAACTGGTGCGGGAGGTCGCCCCCGATCCCCAGTGGGTGGCGAGGTAAGGCTTCCCGATCCTCGGTCACGCACCTCGTGCGCAGCAGCGACGAGGTCGGCGTCTACGAGCACGCGCTGTTGAAGGAGCCGCGACGAGACCACGGCTACAGCACCGCCGACGTGGCGCGAGCACTGGTACGCCAACGCGCGTACTTCAGGCGGCGGCGCGAAAGGCAGCCAGGAGCTCCGCCTCGACGACGCTCGCGGCGCCCACGCAGCGGTCGGCAGCGCCGTACGTCAGGTAGATCGTGCCGTCGGGGCGCGGCACGGCGCCCTGCACGAACACCACGTCGTCGACGTCGCCGAACCGCTCCCACGGAAGCTCGGGCCGGAGGATCGGCTCGGCGAGCAGCGACTCGACGCGGCCCGTCTCGTCGTCCAGCAACGCGACGTTGATCGTGTACTGCGACGCTGCGTTGCGCTCGTGGTAGAAGAGCAGGAGGCCCGCCTCGGTCGCGACGGGCGGCGCGCCCGCCCCGACGCCGAGCGCGCCGGGCGAGAGCGTGATGATGGTGTGCCGGTCGAGCTCGCGCAGGTGCTCGTCCCAGTAGTCGGCGCCGGCGCCGTTGAGGTCGTCGAGGGAGTCGAACAGCGCGAGCTGCATGTTCGGGTGGATCCGGTGGATCAGCCCGATCCGTCCGTCGCGCAGGTTGAAGATGACCGCATCCTTGTCCGGCTGCCCGTCGGGCCCGATCACGCGGCCCGAGTTGCGGTTGAGGGCGAAGCGGCCGCCCGCGTAGGCAAGCCGGTGCATGCCCACCTGCCACGGCCGGCCCGACTCCGGGTCGCGAAGGCTCGTGTAGGTCATCATCACGTGATCCGCGCCGCCGCTCCGGATCGTCTGCACCCGTGGATCCTCGTAGCTGTGGGCACCCCTCGCCGAGCCGCGCGCGAGCACCTGCTGGAACTCGTAGTCGAGACCGTCCTCGGACGTGAGCACGAGCACGTCCGAGACGTAGTCGAGAAACCGCGGCCCGGATCCCCCGTTGCGCGTGTAGCCCTCGCGCACGCCGCGGGCGAAGAGGTGGAAGGCGCCGTCGTGGTGGATCACGCCCGCGTTGAAGATCGGCCCGTAGCCGGGGACCGAGCCCGCCTCGACAATGGGCGTGTCACGGACGCGCCGCACGGTGACGGCGCAGCGTCTCTGCGAAGGTTGCCGCATCTGCGTACGCTATCTACAGCAGTAATCGGACGTTCGAGGTCCCGACTTGAGTCGCACGTTAGGCTGCGCATTCCGCTAGTTCCGCACAGCAGTGACCGGACGTTCGAGGTCGTGACTTGAAATCCTCCGAACTCTTCCAACGCCATGAGGGGAACCCGATCCTCACCGCGGCCGACTGGCCATACACGGTCAACGCGGTCCTCAACCCCGCCGCCACCCGCCTGGACGGCGAGACCCTGCTGCTCATCCGCGTCGAGGACCGCACCGGCCTCTCCCACCTCTGCGTGGCCCGCAGCGCCGACGGACTGACGAACTGGATCGTCGAGCACGACCGGAGCCTGCAGCCGCAGGTCGAATCGGAGTCGGAGCGGTTCGGGATCGAGGACCCGCGGATCACGTCCTGCGGCGACGAGCACATGATCGTGTACACCGGCTACTCGGCGGTGGGACCCCTGGTGTGCCTCGCGGTCACGCGGGACTTCCGCTCCTTCGAGCGGCGAGGCGTCCTCATGCCGCCCGAGGACAAGGATGCCGCGCTGTTCCCGTGCAAGTTCGACGGCCGCTGGGCGCTGATCCACCGCCCGGTGGCGCAAGCCAACGGGCACGAGGCCCACATCTGGCTCTCGTGGAGCCCCGACCTCCGCCACTGGGGCGACCACACAATCCTCCTCCAGGCCCGCAAGGGCGCCTGGTGGGACGCGCACAAGGTCGGGCTCAATCCACCGCCGCTCCTCACTCCGCAGGGCTGGCTCCTGCTCTACCACGGCGTCCGCGTCACCGCCGCCGGTTCCATCTACCGGCTCGGCCTCGCGCTCCTCGACACCGAGCGGCCCGATCGGGTGCTCGCACGCTCGACCGAGTGGATCTTCGGCCCCCACGCGCCCTACGAGCGTGCCGGCGACGTCAGCGACGTCGTCTTCCCGTGCGGCTGGCTGCTTCACGACGACGGCGACACACTGCTCGTCTACTACGGCGCCGCCGACACCTCGGTGTGCGTGGCGACGGCGAGCCTCTCTGCGCTCCTGGCCTGGCTCGGGCGCCACTCCTCCTGAGACAGCTCGGCCGGGGCTTTCAGGCCCTTCTCCCTCCGCCGGCGCGCCGGCGCGACGCGACCGGCAGCCCCGCGGCGTCGAGCACCAGCTCGGCCCGGTGGAAGGCGAGCGTCGACTCGGCGCCCTCGTTCGCGTTGAGGTCCTCCAGGCCGAGCCCGTCGCTACAGCCGCCCGTCGCGAAGTCGTAGAGCGGTCGCTCGAGGCGGTTCCGGCCGAGGAACCAGTCGAATGCCAGCCGAGCGCGCGTGCCGTGCTCGGCCTCGTTTCCGACCGCGAAGGCGGCGAGCTCGGCCTCGACGAACGCGGAGGCGTCGAGCGGCTGCTCGTCGCCGGCCCCGGGAGCGGGCTCGCCGCGACGGCGCCCCTCATGGCCGGGCAGGCGGAGCATCCCGTCCGCGAGGCCGCACTCGTCTCCGAGCCAGCGCAGCGCCGCGAGGCCGGTTGCGACATGATCGTCGCGACCGAGCGCCTCGCCGCCGACGATGAGGGCATGCGGGAGGCGCGCGTTGTCGTAGGTGAGGGTGTCCTCGAACCAGCACCAGTCAGCGGACGAGGTGGCCGCGTGCGCGGCGGCGAGCTGCTCCACGCACCGCTCGAGGAGCACCCTCCCTTCGTCGTCCAGCCTGTCGGCATCGAGCCACGCGAGGCCGAGGGTGGCGTAGGCCGCGGTGCGGAGGTACAGGTCGCCGCGCAGCGAGCTGACGAGCGCGGCGAGCATGCGGCCGCCGGGTCCGACGACCGCAGGAACCCACGCCGTCGAGAGCACCTCGCCGAGCGCCCAGACGGACCGGCCGACATGATCGCCGACGTGCGGCTCGTCGAGCCAGCGGCGCTCGTAGCTCATGAAGTTCCGCATGCCCGCGCCACCTTCGTCGGCCGCTTCGTAGAGGAACGCGAGCGCGCGGTAGAGGATGGTCGTCCAGGCGCGCTCGTCGCCGCGCCGCGAGAGCTGGAGCGCGACGACGGCGAGCCGTGCGACGTCGTCGACGCAGTAGCCGCTTCCCCGGTTCGGGATCACCCCGCGCGCGTGCTGCACGATGCCGGCGTCGTCGACGAGCGTCAGCAGGTGGTCGACTCGAACGTCCGTGAGCTTCAGCCTGGCCGCCGGGGCGCTCACCCTCCGGGGCGCGACCTCCGTCGCCTCGCGGAGGACCTCGGCCGTTGCCTTCGCGACCGCGGGCCAGCCGAGGGTCGAGCCGACCCGGCGGGCCTCGGCGCGCGCGGCGGCGAGCGTCTCGGGCTCCTCGATCAGCCGGCAGACCGCGGCCGCCAGAGCCTCCGCGTCTCCGAACGGCACGATCAGCCCGGCGCCGGACGAGAGCATGTCCTGCGCGTACCAGTACGGCGTCGAGACGGCGGCGCAGCCGGCGGCGATCGCGAACGTGAGCGCGCCGGATGCGATCTGCTCGCGGTTGCGATACGGGGTGACGAAGACATCGGTCGCGGCGAGGAGGTCCGCCAGCTCGCCGACGGAGTGGTACCGGTCGTCGAATACGACCTGGTCGCCGAGGCCGAGATCGGAGGCGGTCCGCTCGAGGCGGAGCCGGTACTGCTCGCCCTCGCGACGCGCGACCTCGGGGTGAGTGCGGCCGGCGATGAGGTAGAGCACCTCGGGGTGCCGCTCGACGATGAGAGCCATGGCCTCGATTGCCGTCTCGAGCCCCTTCCCGGAGGAGAGCAGCCCGAACGTCGAGAGCAGGAAGCCCTCCTGTGCCTGCTCGTACCCGCCGAGCATCGGCGCGACGTACTGCGGCCGCCGGCCCGCGGCCAGCTCTCCCGCCCGTTCCGCGAGGACGGTGGGGGCGCCGTGCGGCACGACGCGGATCTTGTCGGCCGGACACGCTGCGGTCTCGAGGAGCAGCCGCTGGGCGGTGTCCGTCATGACGATCACGAGGTCGGCCCGGTCGCACAGCGCCGCGAGCACGCGCAGCTGGTGGGGCGACGGCTCCGACAGCACCGTGTGCAGCGTCAGGACGAGCGGCCGCTCGAGCTCCTCCGCGAACGACAGCACGTACTCGCCGTCGCGTCCCCCGAAGATCCCGTACTCGTGTTGCAGCAGGACGACGTCGATGTCCAGCGTGCCGAGCAGCCGGGCCGCACGGACGTAGTCGCCGCGGACCGTCTGCGTGACGGTGGCCAGCAGATCCGTCTGCTGCGGGCTCGACGGCTCGTTGACCACGACCACGGCCTCCACGCCGTCGATGCCGGGCAGCTTGGCAAGCGCCGTCCGCACGTCATGGGCGAAGGTGCCGATCCCGCACGCACGCGGCGGATACGTCGAAAGAATGGCGACCCGCACGCTCGGCACTGCCCTTTCGTCAGGTCTTCCGACGTGCCGGCCCGCTGCGCGCCGGCGGCGTCGTCGTGTCGAACGCAGAGTAGCGGCCCCGGCATCCTTGCGGCGGCTCGCTGCCAATAGTCCTTGAAGGACACGGCCGTTTCGGGCAGGCTTGTCGTGCAAGGACGTTTCGGCGAAGGGCTTCCGCGTCGTCGGCGCCGACCCGCACCGCTTCGACGGCGACCACGACGGACTCGGCTGCGAGTAGGCGTACGATCCGCACGTGGAGCTGGGGTCGGCGTCGCTGAACGCCGCCCGCCGGGTGGCGGAGCTGGAGCGGCTCGTCGCCGGCGAGGCGGTGGACGTGCTCGTCGTCGGCGGCGGGATCACCGGTGCGGGCGTCGCCCTCGACGCCGCCTCGCGCGGGCTCTTGGTGGCGCTCGTCGAGCGCCACGACCTCGCGCACGGGACGAGTCGCTGGAGCTCCAAGCTCGCCCACAACGGTCTGCGCTATCTCGCGAAGGGACGGATCGGGCTCGTCTGGGAGGCGACGCGCGAGCGCGGCCTGCTCTTCCGCAACGCGCCACACCTGGTCCGGCCGCTGCCGTGGCTCTTTCCGCTCAACGACGCGATCCGCCCGGCCGCGGCAGCCAAGATCGCGGTGGGCGTCCGGATCGCGGACCGGATGCGCGCGGCCGCCGGCACGAGTCGCTCGCTCTTCCCCTCTCCGCGCCGGATCTCGCCGGAGGAGGCGCTGCGCATGGCGCCTGCGCTCGACCCGCACCGGCTGCGGGGCGGCCTCGTCGCCTGGGACGGCAAGCTCGAGGACGACGCGCGCCTCGTCGTCGCGGTCGCGCGCACGGCGGCGGCGCACGGGGCCCGGATCCTCACGCGCTGCTCCGCGCTCGAGCTGCGACCGGACGGCGCGACGCTCCGCGACGAGGTGACCGGCGAGAGCTTCGAGACACGCGCGCGCGACGTCGTCAACGCGGCCGGGCTCTGGGCGGGCGAGCTCGACTCGCGCATCCGCCTGCGACCGAGCCGCGGCACGCACGTCCTCGTCCCGGCAGCCACGCTCGGCGACCCGGTCGCCAACGTCAACGTGCCGGTGCCGGGCGAGCCCGGCCGCTTCGTGTTCGCGATCCCGGGCGGTGACGGCACCGTCACCGTCGGCGTCACCGACGTCCCGTACGAGGGCGATCCGCCCGACGAGCCCGTCGCTCCCGAGTCCGACGTCGCCTACCTGCTCGAGACGATCTCGTGCGCGTTCGAGCGGCCGCTGCGCCGCGAGGACGTCCTCGGCGCCTACGCGGGCTTCAGGCCGCTGCTCGACCCCGGCAAGGGTGCGCCGACGCGCGACCTCTCCCGGCGGCACTCCGTGATCGGAGAGCCCGGCGGCGTGCTGACCGTCGTCGGCGGCAAGCTCACGACCTACCGGAAGATGGCCGAGGACGTCGTCGGCAGGATCACGCGGGCGCCCTGCCGCACGGCGCGGCTGCCGCTCGTGGGCGCCGGACCGGCGCCGGCCGGCGTGCCCGAGCGACTCGCGCGCCGCTACGGGACCGAGGCCGCCGACGTGCTCGCGCTCGGGGCCGGCCGGCCCGACCTGCTCGAGCCGGTCGTCGCCGGCCTTCCGACGCTCCGCGCCGAGCTCGCCTTCGGCGTCGAGCACGAGCTGGCGCTCACCGCCGAGGACCTCGCCGACCGGCGCACGCGCCTCGGCCTTTTCGACGGCCGGCGGGAACAGGCGCTCGCCGCGGCACGGGAGATCCTGCCGTGAGCGCGTCGCGCTGGTGGGGTTGGGGCGGGGGCGGGCACGGCCTCCGACACGATCACTGTTCGTTACCAGGGGAGCGGCGGCGGGGGCGGAGCGGCGGCGGACGGCAGCATCCTTGACTGCCTCGGCACCCGCATCGACGCCGGGGTCATGGCGACCAACACCTTCTCCATAGCCGGAGGCGCCAACGGGAGCAATGCCCTGTTCTGCAACGGCGTGGAAATCGTGCCCGACATCGTGAACATGCAGGTCGTGTTCGGCGAGGACACCAACGCCGACCTGACCGCGGACCGCTACGTCGCCCTGCCGGACGTCACCAACATCAACAACGTGGTGAGCGCGCGCATCGCGCTGCTGTTCCAGACCCCGACCACGCAGGCGGCGACCATCCTCGACACCAAGAATTACGACCTGAACGGCGTCGTGCTCGGCCCGTTCAACGACCTGCGCATCCGGCGCGTCATGAATACCACCATCAACCTGCGCAACCGTACGCCATGAATCAGCCATTGGAGCGGACTCGAGCCATGAACATCACCTATCGCCATGCCCAACGCGGTGCGGTCCTCGTCATCGCCCTGCTGTTCCTGACGATCCTGACCATCCTCGGCGTCACCGCGATGACCGCCACCACGTTCGAGGAGAGGATGGCGGGCAATTCGCGCGACTACGGCCTCGCGTTCCAGGCGGCCGAAGCCGCCCTGCGCGACGCGCGGCGCGACATCAACGGGATCCTCGTCCCGCCGTTCAACGCGCCGCGCAACCCGCCGGTCTCGGGCAAGACCGGCTTCGGCGACGGCACCGATGCCGACAACGGCTCGTGCACGGCCGACGGGTTGTGCCGCCCCACCGCCTACAACGCGACGACCGGGATTGCGCCGGCCACCTTGAACGTCAACCTGCAGGCCGCGCCGAGCGTGGCATACGGAACGTTGACCGGCGCGCCGCTGCTGGTCGGGGTCTCGGCGCAGCCGCGCTACATTGTCGAGGTGCTGTGCTTTCCGCGGTTCGACGACACGCTCGGCGGACAGTCGTACTGCAACTTCTACCGCATTACCGCCCGCGGATACGGGGGCAATCCCAACACCATTGTCACGGTTCAGGAAATTTTCCTGAAGCTGTAACTAGATCCATTTTAGACGTCGGGAGTCTTATATGAAGCTCGAGACCAAACGCCTGATCAACAAGACCATCGCGGTGACGGCGCTGTTCTGCATGACGGCACAGCCCTCGCTCGCCGCACTGCTCAACCTGGCGTCGGTGCCGCTGTTCATCGGCGCCAACATTCCGCCCCAGGTGATGCTGACCATCTCCAAGGACCAGCAGCTCTACAAGAAGGCCTACAACGACTACACGGACCTGGACGGCGACGGTCAGATCGAGACCACCTACAAGCACTCGATCGACTATTACGGCTATTTCGACCCGACCAAGTGCTATGACTACAGCAACGACCGGTTCGAGCCGCAATTCGTCAGCGCGGATAAGTACTGCGGCGGCAAATGGAGCGGCAACTTCTTGAACTGGATCACCATGTCGCGGATGGACGCGGTGCGCAAGCTGCTCTACGGCGGCCTGCGCTCCACCGACACCTCCTCGGAAACCGTGCTTGAGCGCGCCTATCTTCCGATGGACGCCCACGCCTGGGCGAAGTACTACAACGGGCCGGATATCGCGCAACTGACGCCGTTCTCGAGCGTACCGACGACGCCCCCCGTGTTTCTCGACGAGCAAAGCAGCAATATCAACATCAACGCCAGCGGCGACTGGACCGTCAGGTTCAACAACGACATGAGCTCGAAGGTCGCGTTGGGCGACCAGCTTCGACTGCAACAGAACGGCAATCCCGCCCGGTTCGTCGTTGGCGCGGTGTTGTCGCTGTCCAACGGCAACAAGGACGTGCAGATACGGGTCAACGCCATCGGGATCGGCGGGAGCGGTAATGTGAACAAATGGGACATCACCAATCTCACCCGCACCGGAATCAGTTTCTGCAACCTTACGGCGGGTTCCACCAGCGGCTCCAACTCGCTGTCGCAAACGAACAGCAATCCGCCCTTGATCCGTGCCGCACGGGGAAATTTCCAACTGTGGAACGCGAACGAGCGCTTCCAGTGCTACTGGTCAGCGGAAAAAACCAACCTCCAGTCGGGATTCGGCGGCATCCGCAGCAACGGCAACCAGGCGTCGCTCTCCGAGATCAACGCTAGCGCCGAGAACCCGTCACAGAGCACAGACGGCGGCGCCTTGGGTTCCGGCACCGCCACAGGCGAGTGGCGGGTGCGGGTCAAGGTGTGCGATCCGAGCAAGGGGCTGGGCAGCGAGCGCTGCAAGCAGTATCCCAACGGCAACTACAAGCCAATCGGGCTGCTGCAGGAGTACGGCGATGTGAACCTCATCCATTTCGGCCTGATGACCGGCAGCCACCGCAAGAACATATCGGGCGGGGTGCTGCGCAAGAACATCGGCACGTTCACCAACGAAGTCAACCTCAACACCGACGGCACGTTCACCACGCCGGCGGTGCCGCCCGGCAGCCCGCGCACCACGACCTCCGCCGCGACGCCGGCGGGCATCGTCAATACGCTCAACTACATGCGGATCTGGGGTTACCGCTACTCGAACGGCGACTACCTGACGTCGGGCGGCGACAACTGCACTTACCAGCTCACCAACATCGTGGAGAACGACTGCACGAGCTGGGGCAACCCGATGTCGGAGATCTTCTTCGAGTCGGTCCGCTATCTCGCAGGCAAGCCGGCGACCGCCGCCTACACCTACACCAACAGCGGGAGCAAGGACAACCAACTGGGAATGCCTCTGGCGACGGCGGTCGATCCGCTCAATGCCGGCAACTTCTGCGCACCGCTGAACGTGCTGGTGTTCAACGCCAGCGTCTCGACCAATGACGACGACCTGCGCACCACGACGGCGACCGACATCAACTCCGCACAGACGGCGGAAGCCCTCACCAAGGTGGTGGGGGATATGGAAAACATCACCAACAACTCCTACTTCGTCGGCAAGATCGTCGGCACGGGCGCAACGCCTTCAGCCGACCCGGGGTTCGAGCTCTGCACGCCGAAGACGATCCCCGGCCTGGGCCAGGTCTCCGGCATCTGCCCGGAAGGCCCGACGCTCGCCGGCTCCTACCTGATCGCGGGACTCGCGCACCACGCGCGCACCAACCGCATCCGCACCGACATCGCCGGCGTCCCCTCGAGCGACACCAAGTCGCTGAAGGTGACGAGCTACGGCATCCAGCTCGCGACCAACACACCGCAACTGACGATTCCCGTGCCGGGGAGCGCCACCGGCCAGAAAGTGGTCATCCAGCCGATTTACCGCCTCGTGGTCGGCGGCGCGCTCGGCGGCGGCGCGCTGGTGGATATGAAGTTCGTCCGGCAGCAAACGGTCGGCAGCGTCTCCACCGGCAAGGTGTACATCAACTGGGAAGACTCCGAGCAAGGCGGCGACTACGACCAGGACATGTGGGGCACGCTGGATTGGACGCTGGACGCCGCGGCCAACACGATCACCGTGACGACCAACGCGATCTCGGCTTCCACCGCGAACCCGCAGGGCTACGGTTACACCATCAGCGGAACCAACAAGGACGGCCCGCACTTCCATTCCGGGATCTTGGGGTTCAACTACACCGATTCGACCGGCGTGCTGGGCTGCACGAATTGCCAGGTGTCGAGTGCGGGGAGCGGTCAGCGCGGCCCGCAGAGCGTGACCTACACTCTGGGTGCTACCGCGGCGAACATGCTGCAGGACCCCCTGTGGTACGCGGCGAAGTTCGGCGCGTTCGTTGACAGCGACGGCAATAACCTGCCGAACCTCCAGAGCGAGTGGGACAGCAAGCTCGCCAACGGCGTCGCGGGCCAGGACAGCATTCCTGACACCTACTTCCTGGTCACCAACCCGCTGGGCCTGGAGGCGGCGCTCGACCGCGCGTTCATCACCATTCTCTCGAACGCCACGGCCTCCTCGGTGGCGACCAACTCCACGTCGCTGCAGACCGGCAGCACGATTTACCAGGCGCGTTTCAACGCGAACGACTGGAGCGGGCAGGTGCTCGCCTTCCCGGTCAATCCGGACGGCACCGTCTCGACCACTGCGGCGTGGGATGCCGGCCAGGTCATCAACGGCCAGGACTTCAACGCCGGGCGCGTGATCCTCACCTACAACACGACATCCACCGTGCGTGACGGCGTCGCGTTCCGCTGGCCGGCCAATCCCGCCAGCCCGACGGCAACCGAAATCCCGTCCGCGCTGGTGACGTCCCTCGACACCTCGCCCGCGACCAGCACCATCGACGGCCGCGGCCAGCAGCGCCTGAATTACGTGCGCGGCGACGCGTCGCAGGAAGGGGCGACCGCGACCTCGTTCCGGCAGCGGCCGACCAGCAAGCTCGCCGACATCGTCAATTCCAACCCCAATTTCGTCGGCGCGCCGAACGCCGGCATCGGGGATGCGGCCTACGCGACCTTCCGGCTGAACAACCTCAACCGCCCGCAAATGATCTACGTCGGCGGCAACGACGGCATGCTGCACGGTTTCCGCTCGACCGACGGCCGGGAAATGCTCGCCTACATCCCGAGCAAGGCGCACTCGAACCTCAACAAGCTCACCTCGAGGACCTACGTGCACCGCTTTTTCGTGGACGGTTCCCCCGAAGTGGGCGACGCGTTCGTGAACAGCCAGTGGCGTACCGTGCTGGTCAGCGGGCTCGGCGCCGGCGGGCAGGGATTGTTCGCCCTTGACATCACCGACCCGTCAAATTTCAGCGAGGCGAACGCCGCCAACACGGTGCTGTGGGAGTTCAACGACAGCGATGACCGCGACCTCGGATACGTGATGGGCTCCCCGGCGATCCGCAAGATGGCCAACGGCAGGTGGGCGGCCATCGTCTCCGGCGGCTACAACAACAGCGAGGGCGACGGCAACGCCAGCACCACCGGCAACGCCGTGCTGTTCATCATCTTCCTGGACGGCCCGACCGGCCCGAACCGCAGCTGGGTCTCCGGCACCGACTACATCAAGATCGACACCGCGATCGGCAATCCCGCGTTTCCCAACAGCCTGGCACAGCCCTTCCCGGCCGACGTCAACGCCGACGGCGTGGTGGACTTCATCTATGCGGGCGAGTTGAATGGCAACCTGATGAAGTTCGACGTGCGCGACAACAACACGGCCAACTGGACCTCGTCGAGCAACCGGGTGACCCTGTTCACCGCCAAGGACGCGAGCAACAATCCGCAGCCGATTACGGCCGCGGTGGACGGCACGCTGCACCCGACCGGCAAGGGTTTCATGATCGTGTTCGGCACCGGGAAGTACCTCGAGTCGAGCGATCCCAATGCACCGTACAAGACCCAGTCCTTCTACGGCATCTGGGACAAGAACGACAGCTCGACGGTCTCGAGCCAGACGACGGTGACCGGCAGAAACCAGTTGCTGCAGCAGACGGTCAACGACACCGTGGTCGGGACCAATACGTTCCGCGTGGTCTCGAACAACCTGCCCGACTGGTCGACGGATACCACGCCGCCCACGGCGAACGATTCGCCCGCCAAGCACATGGGCTGGTATATGGACTTCCCGAACGGGACGACCACGGGCGAGCGCAGCGTATTCCGGCCGATCCTCACCTCGGGGCGGCTGATCTTCACGACGCTGATACCGTCGACCCAGACCTGTCTCTTCGGCGGCACGAGCTTCCTGATGATCGTCGATCCCGCCACCGGAGCACGCATCGACGGCGCGGTGCTCGACGTGGACGCCAATGGCCAGTTGAACAGCCAGGACCAGATCGCGTACGGCGGGACCAACGTCTATGCGAGCGGCGTGCAGTCCACGATCGGCATCACGCCGACACCGACCATCATCAAGGCGAGCGGCAGCACCAGCAGCTCGGGTGGCGGCAACGTCATCTTCGGCACCGGCGGGCCGCTGGTCGCGGGCGCCGGCTTCCTGATGGCCTACGCGCTCGCTGCCGGCTCGAGTGGCGGCAACGCGTCCACCATGATCGGTTTGAGCGCCTCGGGGGGACGCGTCTCGTGGCGCGAACTGCAGGCGGACTGAGCGGGAGGAATGCAATGAGATTCGGCAAACTGTCGGGATTCACGCTGATCGAGCTGATGGTCGTGGTGATCGTCATCGCGATCCTGGTGGGGATCGGCTATCCGAGCTACCAGGACTACGTGCGCAAGGGCAAGCGGGCCGAGGGCAGGGGCGCTCTGCTCAGGGCCGCACAAACCCAGGAGCGTTTTTTCACCGATCAGAACCGCTACGCGAACCAGGCGGAAATTGCCACGGCGTCCGGGGTCGCAGGGACGATTTACTCGGGCGACAATCCGAATCTCGCGAGCGGCGCCTACACGATCACGGTGGCGCTTGGCGCCGGCAATACTTCGTTCACGCTGACGGCAACGCCGAACGCCGCGGCCCCCTTCGCCGACCCGACCTGCGGGAACCTCACGCTGACGAGCGCAGCCGTGCGCAGCTGGGCCACCACGCCGGCGAATCCGGAGCGGTGCCGGTGGTAGAGAAGGCTCAACCTCTCACCGCAGAGGACCCCGTTAGAGGCCGCGCCTCTAACGGGGAGGACGCGGAGGACGCAAAGGAAATCAAGAACGATAATTGAACCGCCAAGACGCCAAGGCGCCAAGAATGACGACAATCAGGATCAAAGCAGGATTCACAAGATTCTTTAATCGGCCAGTCCTGTTAATCCTGTGAAAAAGTGTGTGGCTGATTTTTCAGATGGGTCCCAAGCAGGCAGGCGCGTAGTAGGCCCCCTCGAAAGCCATGTCGGTCCGGCATGGCTTTTTTGTCGGCGGCTCCGGGTGCGAACGCATCCCAAGAATCAAAGAACGATGATTCATCTGCGGTTCCATCCGGGTTTTTGAGTCCGCTTCACGTGATTTTCATCCATGCCCTGGTCTTGCCCGGATCGATGTCACGCAACGCGGTGAGGCTCGCATTGTTCACCGCGGTCTCCGTGCTGTTGCACGCGGTCACGATCTTCAGCGTCGGCCCCTTCCAGCTCACGGGGTTCGGCCCCGGCGCGGGGCCGTGGGGGTCCGTGCTGCACGCAACGCTGGCACCCGCCCCGCGGCCCGAGGCGGACGACGACGCCGCTGCGCCCGTCAGGGATGCCGCTCCCGCGGACGGCAAGGCCCCCTCTGCCGTGCAGGGAGATCAGGCTTCGGCTTCGATCACGCCCGAGCCGCTCGACCGCTCCGCCCGCGAAGAGAAAGGCCTCGCGCTGCCGGTGCCGGAGAAGTGGTACACCGCGCGCGAAGTGGACGTGCGCGCCGAGCCGCTCACCCCGGTGCCGCTGGGCTACCCGGAACGCCTGCGCGGGACGCTCTCCGGCGGCACGGTCCAACTGCGGCTCTACATCGACGAGCGGGGAGTGGTGCGCAAGATGCAGATCGCGGCGGCGGAGCCTCCCGGCCTGTTCGAAGAAGCGGCCAGGAGTGCGTGGCAGGAGGTCCGCTTCAAACCGGCGCTGAAGGACGGCGCGCCGGTCAAAAGCCAGAAGCTGATCGAGGTCCTCTACCGGCCGGACTAGCGAACGAAAACCGGAAGGCGTGACTCGTGACCAGTCGCCGCCGGCGCGCCGCTCGCGACGTCCCGCATTCCGCACCCGCGCTCACGCCGCTTCGGCAAGCGATTTCGGCAGCGGGAAAACGACTTTCTCGGCCATGCCCGGAAGCTCCTCCACGCCGGTCGCGCCGAAAGCCTTGATCCGCTCGACGACCTCGCCCACCAGCACTTCCGGCGCCGAGGCGCCGGCGGTCACGCCGACCAGCCGCGCTCCCGCCACCCACTCGCGCTTGAGCTCGGAGGCGTCGTCCACCCTGTAGGCGATGACGCCCTGGTTCTGCGCCACTTCGCGCAGGCGGTTTGAATTCGAGCTGTTGGGCGAACCCACGACGATGACCACGTCGCATTGCCGGGCCAGCACCTTGACTGCGTCCTGGCGGTTCTGCGTGGCGTAGCAGATATCGTCCTTCCTGGGGCCCACGATCCCGGGGAAGCGCTTGCGCAGCGCATCGATGGTCTTCTGCGCGTCGTCCACCGAAAGCGTGGTCTGGGTCACGAACGCGAGGTTGGCTTCGTCCTTCACCTTGAGCCTGGCCACGTCCCCGGGGCGCTCCACGAGGTACATGCCGCCCTCGCTCTGGCCCATGGTGCCCTCGACCTCGGGGTGGCCGCGGTGCCCGATCATGACGATCCCGCGCCCGTGCTCGCGCATCTTCGCCACCTCGACGTGGACCTTCGTCACCAGCGGGCACGTGGCATCGAATACCCTGAGCCTCCGCGCCTCGGCCTCGCGCCGCACCGCCCGCGACACGCCGTGCGCGCTGTAGACCACGATCGCGCCTTCCGGCACCTCGCGCAGTTCCTCGACGAAAACCGCGCCTTTCCCCCGGAGGTCCTCGACCACGAACTTGTTGTGCACGACCTCGTGCCGCACGTAGATCGGCGCTCCGTGCCGCGCGAGCGCGCGCTCGACGATCTCGATGGCGCGGTCCACGCCGGCGCAGAAGCCGCGGGGATTTGCCAGAAGAACCTTCATGCCGAAATTATACAATGATCAACGAAACCGCCGATGAACGCAGATGGACGCGGATAAGATCAAAACAAAAATAGACAAGATTAACAAGATTTACAAGATTAAAGCCTTTGATCGAATCCTGTTAATCCTGTAAATCCTGTCCATTTTCTTGGTTTTCATCGGCGTTTATCGGCGTTTATCTGCGGCCCGGGAATCTGGGTCTTGCGCGGGCGCAGCGCGTCCCACACCAGGAGCACCGCGCCGCAGGTGATCGCCGAGTCCGCCACGTTGAACGCCGGCCAGTGGAAGCCGAAAGCGTGGACGTCCACGAAATCGATGACCGCGCCGATCAGGATCCGGTCTATCAGGTTACCGAGCGCCCCCGCGAGTACCAGCGCCAGCGCCAGCGCGAACAGGCGCTGGTGCGAGTACCTGCGGAGGAGGTACACGATCCAGACGGAGGCGATTACCGCGATCGCGATGAACAGCCCCCGCTGCCAGCCGCCGCCGTCCGACAGGAAGCTGAAAGCGGCGCCGGGATTGTAGACCAGCACCAGGTTGAGGAACGGCGTCACCTCGACGACGCTTCCGAGCGTGAAACGCTGCGTCACGACGAACTTGGTGGCTTGATCGAGCGCGACGATCACCGCGGAAAGAGCGAGCCACTTAGTCATGCACTCGTCCTGAAACGGAATGGAACCGCCGATGAACGCAAATGAACGCGAATGAGATCAAAGCCAAAATAGACAGGATTAAGATTTACGAGATTTTCATCAGCGTTTATCGGCGTTTATCTGCGGTTGCTTGTGTTCCGCTTCTGGAGTCACGCGTGCCGGCGCGGCTCCCCGGCGCCGAACAGATTGGAAACGCAGCGCCCGCAAAGGCCCGGGTGCTCCCGGTCCGCCCCGACGTCCGCCCGGAGATGCCAGCAGCGCTCGCACTTCCGGTGCGCGCTCGGGTTGACCCTCAACTTCACGTCGGGCATCGCCGTGGCGATGGCCTCGGGGTGGGCGCCGTCCATCACCCGCGCCTGCGAAGTGATGAACACGAAGCGCAGGTCGTCGGCGAAGGATTTCAGGAACTCGCGGCTCTCGCCGTTGGCGTAGAGCTCGACCTCCCCCGCGAGCGAGGAGCCGATCTTGCCCGCCACGCGCAACTCCTCGAGCTGCTTCAACACGTCCGAGCGCAGCGCGCGGAGCCTCCCCCAGCGGCTGCGCAGCTCTTCCGCGTCGCGCGGCAGACGGAACTCGTACCACGCCTGCTCGAACACGCTCGCCTCCCCGCCCACCAGCACCTCCCACACTTCCTGCGCGGTGAACGAGACGATCGGCGCAAGCAGCCGCGTCAGCGACTGGGTGATGTGGTAGAGCGCGTTCTGCGCCGAGCGCCGCGCGCGCGAATCGGCCGGCGCGGTATAGAGGCGGTCCTTCAGGATGTCGAGATAGAAGCCGCCGAGGTCCTCGGAGCAGAACGTCTGCAGCTTCTGCGCCACCAGGTGGAATTCGTAGTTGCCGTAATGCCCGGGCGACGCCGGCTTCTTCACGCCAATCTCGGAGGGCGCCATCTCGCGCTGCAGGTCGCGGGTCATCACCCAGGCGTAGCGGTCGATCTCGAGCCAGTCGTCGACCGGCAGCACGTTGCGGGCGAGATCGAAGTCGGCGAGGTTGGCGAGCAGGAAGCGCAGCGTATTGCGGATGCGCCGGTAGGATTCGACCACGCGCTTCAGGATCTCGCGCGAGATCGAGAGCTCCCCCGAGTAATCGGTGGCGGCCACCCACAGCCGCAGGATGTCGGCGCCGAGCTCGTCCATCACCTCCTGCGGCGCGATGACGTTGCCCTTGGACTTGCTCATCTTGTGGCCGTCGCCGTCCACGACGAAACCGTGGGTGAGGAGCCCCTCGTACGGCGCGCGCCCGTCCATCGCGCACGCGGTGAGAAGCGAGGACTGGAACCAGCCACGGTGCTGGTCGGAACCCTCGAGGTACAGATCGGCCGGGAAGGCCAGGTCTTCGCGCTGCTTGAGGATGGTGGTGTGCGTGGTGCCCGAGTCGAACCAGACATCCAGCGTGTCGGGCAGCTTCACGTAATGCCCGGCGTCGTCGCCGAGCAGGTCCGAAGCTTCCAGCTTGAACCAGGCCTCGATGCCGCCCTGCTCGATGCGCTTGGCGACCTGCTCGAGCAGGACGAGCGCACGCGGGTGCGGCTCGCCGGTTTCCCGGTGCACGAACAACGCCATCGGCACGCCCCAGTTGCGCTGGCGCGAGACGCACCAGTCCGGGCGGTGACGGATCATGCCTTCGAGCCGCGCG
>Ga0209640_10002060_pt1 | contig 17435 bp, 14 predicted proteins | sample RifCSP10_1_FD_184018 | JGI IMG/M metagenome (GOLD analysis project Ga0209640, IMG submission 184018) | Soil microbial communities from Rifle, Colorado - Rifle CSP2_sed 10_1 (SPAdes) (version 2) | ecosystem: Environmental > Terrestrial > Deep subsurface > Rock core/Sediment | place: Rifle... | reverse complement strand
TACTGCATCAAATGAGGTCTGCCGGGGTGGTGAATCCTGCCGTTTTTCGACAGTGAGGCGAAAGTGTTCAGATCGCGTAAGTTATTGATTCAATTGGATTGATGTCGATACACCTGCACAGATTTTCGCTTGACTTTCGTGTGGCACGCTCCTAGGATCTACCCCGGCCGTGACCTTCCCTGTCAGACCACCAAGCCACACTCAACCGGACACGGCCAACACGAAGGAGACCCCATGCCGCTCGACGACCTGAAAGAACGTACCAAAGCCATCGACATCGCTGTCGGACAGATCGAGAAACAGTTCGGTAAAGGCTCGATCATGCGCCTCGGTCAGCGCGGCGCAATCGCCCCTGTGGAGGTGATCTCCACCGGCTCGATCAGCATCGACTACGCCCTCGGCATCGGTGGGCTGCCGCGCGGCCGGGTGGTCGAGATTTTCGGTCCGGAATCCTCCGGCAAGACCACGCTCGCCCTGCAGGCGATCGCCGAAGCGCAGCGTCACGGCGGCATGGCCGCGTTCGTGGACGCCGAACACGCGCTCGACGCAAAGTACGCGCAGAAGCTCGGTGTGGACCTGGAGAACCTCCTGGTGTCGCAGCCGGACAACGGCGAGCAGGCGCTCGAGATCGTCGAGGTGCTCATTCGCTCGAACAGCGTCGACATCGTGGTGGTCGACTCGGTGGCGGCGCTCGTGCCAAAGGCCGAAATCGAGGGCGAAATGGGTGAGGCACAAATGGGGCTGCAGGCCCGCCTGATGTCCCAGGCCCTCCGCAAGCTCACCGGCGTGGTCTCGAAGTCGAAGACCACGCTCGTCTTCATCAATCAGCTCCGCGAGAAGATCGGCGTGATGTTCGGCAACCCGGAAACAACCACGGGCGGCCGCGCGCTGAAGTTCTACGCGTCAGTGCGGATCGACATCCGCCGCATTGCCAGCATCAAGGACGGCGACCAGGTCATCGGCGGGCGCACCCGCGTGAAGGTGGTGAAGAACAAGGTGGCGCCGCCGTTCCGCGAGGCGGAGTTCGACATCATGTATGGCGAGGGCATCTCGCGCGAAGGGGATCTGATCGACCTGGCCGTGGACAAACGCATTGTCGAGAAGAGTGGCGCGTGGTTCGCCTACAGCGGCGAGCGCCTGGGCCAGGGGCGTGAGAACGCCAAGCAGTTCCTCAAAGACAACCCCGAGGTGCGACAGACGATCGAGGATCGCGTGAGGCGGGAGCTCGGGATGTTCCGCGAGACCGAGGCTGCCGCCGTCGTCTGAACTCCGCGTTCAGGGGGTCGCCGAAGCGGCCCAGACGCGGTCGCGCGTGGAATCCGCTTCGTGCGCACCCATGAGGACGCTGAACAGGCCCTGCAACAAGTCGATGTGATCGGCCAGGACGTCGAACAGCTCGTCGTGCTCGAACCGTAGCGCACGTCCTTCACGCGCCACGGTCGCGCGCCGGCCCACCGAAACGCCCGCCAACGTTTCCGACAGGCCGATCGTGGTTCCGGGGCCCGCGACGACAGCGTCAGCCGTGTCGCCGTCCAGTCGCACCTCCCCCTGCAGCACGTGGTAGGCAGCGGGAGGATCGGACTCGCCAAACAGCCTCTGGCCTTCAGAGAGCGGCACCTCCCGTGCGCACGCGGCCAGATCGAGCAACTGGTTCACGGTCGCGCGCCCAAGCAGCGGGGTCTGGCGCAGCAGCATCACCTTGTCGAGCGCCTGCAACGGCCGCCCGTGTCGTGGAAGAACCGGAGCCGATAGAGGCCGCTGCAGCAACCGCCATCGCTCGGCGCGTGGGGAGTCCAGCAGCATGCGGAACAGGCCCTGAGCCACCACGACGTTGTCTGACAACATCGTCAGGAACTCGCCCCCGCTGAGCGACAAGCAGATCGCGCGATCGACGGTACGAACCGTATGCCGAAGCGGGCAGCCTTCGAGCACCTCCTCGAAGCCCAACGCCACGGGCGGCATCAGTTCCACCGGCAGGCCGTCCCCCGCGGACCGGCGCACGGAGCCGTCGAGCAGGAAATGGACGGCTCCGGCCTGCTCCGCCTCGCGATAGAGCTCGCGCCCAGCTTCGTGTCGTTCCTGCCGGCCCGAACCGGCGATGCGGAACAGCTCGTCCACCGAGACAAAGTCGAAGAGTGGAATCTGGCGTAAGCGATCGGCCAACTCCACGGCGGGCAATGGCTCCATCCAGAGCTCCCGGCGCCGATCGGAAACCCGTCGGGCAGCCAGGGCCCACGACGCGGCTTCGAAGACGTACCAATCGGACACCGGCCGATGCTCGAGCACGTATTCGAGATCGTCGGCCAGCGCCCAGAGGCCCCGCTTTTCGACGAAATGAATGGCGGCGGCCGACACCACAGGGTCGTCTTCGTGCACGAGCTGGGCCAGGGTGTCTTCGAGATCGCGCGGCCGACTCTTGAGCACCAGGTTGGCCGCCCGCACCTTCTGTTCCATCGGCAAGTCCTCAATGATCGGCATCACCCGCTTGCGGATGGCCCCACGGAGGAGGTTGTCCATGAACTCGAGCGCGTCTGCCCGCCCTCGGCCCACGCCACGCGCAATGGCGTAGCGCGCCGAGACCACGTCCTTCCAGGGATAGATGAGCCCCAGCAGCCGGTAAGTGCGATCGAGCGTGCGCTCGAGCTTGTCATCCAGTGCGCGGACGAGCAACGAGCCCCGCGCCTCCTCGTCGCGCTGCACGATGTTGTGGCGCAGCGTGAGGTAGTTGTAATAGCGGGTGGTCTCCTTGATCAGGAGTCCTTCGACGACCGCCGGCGGCACGGAGAGTTCTGGGTGATCCCGCCGGAGCTTCTCAATCGCCGTGACCACTTTATAACGCAGGAACCCGTCGGGGTCCTCGAGCGCCTCCAGCAAGACGGCCAGGGCCCGGGGCGACGGCAAGCGGGCGATGGTGGCTGGAATGTGCCGCCGTACCCAGATGTTCTCGTCGTGATCCTTCAGGAAGTAGGCGAGCGGGTCGAGCACCTCGTCGCCGTAGCTGACGAGCACCTCGCGGGCCGCCGGCTTGAGTACCCGGTGACCGAGCAGAGCCACGAGGCCCGGCACGAGGATCGTGTCGGCCGAACCCATCATCCCGGCGCTCTGAACGGCTTGACGCGCCACGTCGAGGTCGGTGTCGTGCATCAACGGCACGAGTCGCATGCGGAAGCTCGGATCCTTGACGTGGCCGAGCGCCGCTGCGGCCTCGCGCCGCCCGCCCGCCGCGGCTTCACGCGTATCGTCGGCCAGCCGCCGGAACGCGGCGGCGGCGGCTCGCACGTCGTCTTCGATGGCGCTGTCGGCCAGCGCCATCGCTGCCGTCGCGACCACGCGCGGGTCGAGATCGTCGAGGTGCGGCCGCATGAGCGCCCCGACCGACTCCTTGTGGAGCGCCGCCAGTGTCCGGACCGCCGCTGCCCGCACGTCCGCGCTGTCGTCCTTCAACATCCGCTCGACAGACGGCGTCCACGGGATCGCCACCTCGGCCCGCATGGAACCAAGCGCGCCGAGCGCTCGAATCCTGACCTCCGGCGAGTCGTGGTGCAGCAACAGCGGGGAAATGAAACTCCGCTTTTCGAGCGACTCGAGCAGGTCGATTGCGTACACGACGCGCTTGGGATCCGGATTGGCCAGTTCCTCGACCAGCGTCTCGATCGTGGACAAGTCTGCGGCGGTCGTCCGCAAGTCGGCCGGCACCATCTCGCGAGTTCCAATGCTCTGGCGGAAGGCCGCCAGGTAGCCCCTCTTGGCCTTCATGACCATGAACACCCAGAACACGATCACGGCAAGGCTCACCCAGCTGATCTGGTTCCACTGCGCGCCGGCAAGGCCCAGCCCCCACGGCTTGATGAGCACCAGCAGGACGACGGCCGTCGCCGCGCGACCGACCCGGTCGACCGTGACGTCCACGAACGGCTTGGCCTTCTGCTTCAGATCGGCGGGCAGCGGCAGGAACAGCACCTCGCGCGACGTCTTGTCCACGGTGTAGCGCACCGACTTGTCGTACACGCGCGCGAGCATCGGCGCCCAGAGCACGGCGTTGAGCAGAATCGCCCCGCCCGTGATGGCGAACCCGATGGGCAGGATGAGCAGCGCAAAGCCGACCCCGAGCAGCCGGTGGATGCGGCTCGTCAGGAAGACCGAGATGAAGAACCCGATGATAGAGGTGTAGACCTGCACTTGTCCCAGCACCACCGTCATCGAGTCGGTTTCCCCGCGCCCCTTGAAGAACTCGGTCGCCATGTTGAGCTGCTGGTCGACGAGCCCGGCTGCGACCGAGGTGAGCGCAATCACGACCGAGACGACCTGGAGGTGCCGCGACCCACGCAGCATCCGCAGCGCCTCGCCTCCCCCCACTCCCTGCTCCCGGCCGGCCTGCTCCAAGCCCACGAACTCCACGCTCCCGGCCTTGGCGACGATCGCGGCGACGACCACGGCACAGGCGACCAGGAACGCGGCGCTGACCAGCATGAGGCTGCGATTGCCGAACTGCTCGACCGTCAGCGTCACAATGGTGCCGCCGAGGATGCCGCCGAGGCTGGCCCCGGCGCCGATGAACCCGAACAACCGCTTCGCTTCGCGAGGGTCGTAGATCAGGTTGGCCACGGTCCAGAACTGGCTGATGAGCAAGATGCCGTAGATCTGTCCGAACAGATAGAACGCCACCTCGACCCACTGGTTGCCCGTGGCCGACAGCACCCAGAACACCGCGAGCAGCGCCACCATGCCCGCCTGTGTCACCGGAATAAGCCACCGGCCAGGCAAGAGGCTCCCCAGCCTGGCGTAGCCCACCATGATCGCGCCGACGATGAAGACCGACACCAGCAGCACGTACGGCAGGTTTTCGGAGCCCAGGGCGGTGATGAACCGGGAGCGCACGATCGGCTGGACGATGTTGTAGGCCGTCATCGCCAGCAGCGAGTAGCCGAACATCAGCAGGACGTTTGGCGCCTCGCCAGCGCGGAGCTCGACAAACGGCTTGAGCATGCGATGGGTGACACGTCCGCTCATAGTGGCTCTCGTCCCCTCAAGCTCTGTGACCGGTTCGCGCGGGAAGGCGGCCATCTTACGTCACCCCTCCTCAGGGGGCAAGGCAATGAGTTGGGCCGCCGCCGGCCAGATCAGGTAGACTCGCGGCGATCCGCGGCCCGGGTTCATCGCGGCTCCAGTGCACGCCATGATTCGCGGGGTAGAACGCCTCCTCGACCTGCGGCCCGGTGAACTCTCCCGCGGCGTCTTGCTCTTTCTCTATCTCTTCCTGATCATTTCGAGCTATGTGCTGGGGAAGGCGGCGCGCGACGCGCTCTTCCTCGATCGCTTCAGCGCCAGCCAGTTGCCCTACGCCGACATCGCCGTGGCGGCGCTCGTCGGCTTCGTCGTCGCGCTCTATATCCGGATCGGCCGGAAGGTGAGCCTCCGCACCCTCCTGGTCGGCTCGCTTGTCGTCTTCGGCAGCAACACGCTGCTGTTCTGGTGGCTGGCCGTGTACTACGAACGGCCGTGGCTGTTCCCGACGATCTACGTCTGGATGGGGATGTTCGGGGTGCTCGCACCCGCCCAGGTCTGGACGCTGGCGAGCTCCGTCCTGACCACGCGCGAGGCGAAACGCCTGTTCGGCCTGGTCGGCGGCGGCGCCATCGCCGGCTGGATCGCCGGTGGCTATCTCACCCGCGTCGTCGCCCTGCAGTTCGGGACCGAAGCCATGCTGCTCGGGATGTCGCTGACCTCCCTCGTATGCGCGGCGCTGGTTGTCGCCATCTGGAATGAGAGTCAGCGGTCGCGGGGGCTGGCCGGCGACCAGGGGTCGGAGGTGGGCGAAGGACCACGCAGCCTGGGGGAGAGCCTCGCGCTCATTCGCTCGTCCCCGTATCTGCGCGCGATCGCGATCGTGATCTGCATCTCGTCGTTCGCCACCGCGATCGTCGGCTGGCAGTTCAAGGCGATGTCGAAGGCGGCCTTCCCCGAAACCAATCAGCTGGCCGCCTTCTTCGGGCAGTTCAACTTCTACGCCGGGATCGCGAGCCTGGCTGCGCAGATCCTCTTGACCTCGCGGCTGCTCAAGCATTTCGGGCTTGGCCTCGCGCTCTTCATCGTGCCGCTCGCGCTGATGCTCAGCTCGGCCGGCGTCTTGTTCCTCGGGACTCTCGTGGCCGCGGTCGTGCTCAAGGGCAGCGATCAGGTGCTTCGCTACTCGATCGACAAGACCACGGTGGAGCTGCTGTACCTGCCCGTGCCGTCAGGGCAGAAAGTGCAGGTGAAGTCGTTCATCGACACGGTGATCTGGCGGCTCGGCGACGGCTTGTCAGGGATCGTCGTCCTCGTGGGCACGTCGCTCCTGGGCTTCTCGCCGGCGGGCATGAGCGTGGTGGTCGTGGTGCTTCTCGGCGGCTGGATCTACGCCGCGGCCACGGTGCGCCGGCAGTATGTGACTCATCTCAGCGAAGGGATCCACCGCCACCGGATCGACGCCGAACGCGTCACCGCGCCGGTGCTCGACAAGTCGACGACCGACGTCCTGGCCGGCCAACTGAGCGCGAGCGATCCCAAGGACATCCTCTACGCCCTTGGCCTGTTCGACCTCGGGCATCATCAGGCCACGCACCCCGCCGTGCGCGCGCTCCTCAAGAACGCCTCCGCGCAGGTGCGGCAGAAGGCCGTCTCCATACTGGCAGCGGCCGGCGACACCTCGGCCATCACCGAGGTCGAGGACCTGCTGCACGACGAGGACCTCGGCGTGCGCACCGAGGCGCTGCTCTACCTGACGCACCTGGCCCAGATCGACCCCCTCGAGCGAATCGAGCGGCTCGGCGACTTCCAGGACTTCTCGATCCGGTCGGCCATGGTCGCGTTTCTGGCGCGGCCTGGGCGGACGCAGAACCTCGACGCGGCCAATCTCATCCTGGGCGCCATGGTCGAGGACACCGGGCCAGACAGGCGCCGCGTGCGACTCGAGGCCGCGCGGCTCGTCGAGCTGCTGCCGGTGGGCTTCGACGATCATCTCGGGAAGCTGCTGGCCGACCCGGACCCCGACGTCGCCAGGTGCGTCGTGCGCGCCGTGGGCAAGCTCAAGCGGCGCGCGCTCGTCGAGTCCCTGATCAGCCGCATCCATGAGCCGGCCCTGACAGAGACCATTGCCGAGGCGCTCGCCGCTTTCGGCGAACGCATCATCGGCACACTCGGCGATCACATGGCTGATCCGGCCGTGCCGATCGAGACCCGCCGCGAACTACCGGATGTGCTCCTGCGGATTGGCACCCCCGCGGCGGGCAGGGTGTTGGGCGACAACCTGCTCGACGCGGATACGCGGCTGCGGTTCCGGATCATCTCGGCCCTCAACAAGCTGAGTCAGCAGGCGACGCTGCAGATCGACAGCGAGACCGTCGAGATGCTCCTCACCGCCGAGATCATGGGCCACTACCGCTCCTACCAGATCGTCGGCATGCTCGGCGAGCGACTGGAAGGCTCCGATCCGGTGGTGCAGGCGCTGAAGGACTCCATGTCGCAGGAGGTCGAGCGCATCTTCCGCCTGCTCAAGCTGCAGTTCCCCCGCTACGACCTGCACAGCGCGTTTGTCGGCGTGCAATCCCGCAATCCTGTCGTGCACGACAACGCGCTCGAGTTCCTCGAGAGCATCCTCAACCCGCAACTCCGCAATTTGATGCTGCCGATCATCGATAGCCAGGTCGGCGTGGCCGTTCGAGTGCAGCAAGCCACGCGTCTGCTTGGGGCCGAAGTCGAAACGCACGAGCAGGCCGTGGCCGCGCTCATCGTCAGCGAGGATCCGTGGCTCAAGTCGTGCGCGGCCTATGCCATCGGGTCGCTCAGGCTGAAATCACTCGCGCACGAGCTCGACCAGTGGCTGGACGCCGACGACCCGCTACTGCGCGAGACCGCCCGGCACGCCAAGGCCCGCATGGCTGCCGAGTAGCGGCCACCTCGTAGAGTGGGGCTTCTTCGGCCCCCGCCGCGCGACACCAGCGCAGGCTGAAGCCTGCGCGCTACGCGCACCCGTAGAGAAGGGGCTTTCAGCCCCCGCGTTGTTAGTTCTGCAACACGAGGACGCCGGCTGCCGTGTTCGACACGGGAATATGGTAGTGGCGGTGCACCACCGACACCGGGTGCGTCATGGCGCCGCGCATCGCCAGCCACATGATCAGCTCGATGCCCTCCGATCCCGCCTGCTCCACCAGGTCCGCGTTCGACAAACGCGTGAGCGCCTCGGGATCGTCCACCAGACTCTGCATGAACATCGTGTCGAAGGTCTTGTTGATGAACCCGGCGCGCTCACCCTGCAACTGGTGCGACATGCCGCCGGTGCCAAACACCACGACCTTCAGATCCTCCGGGTAGGACTCAATCGCCCGCCCGAGCGCCTTGCCAAGTTTGTAGCAGCGCGCCGCCGACGGCACCGGGTGCTGCACGGTGTTCACGGCGATCGGAACGGCCCGTACCGGCCACGTCGTCGCCTCCGGCCACATCGTCATCATCGGGACCATGAAGCCGTGATCCACCTTCATCTGCTGACAGATCGTGATGTCGAATTCCGCCGCCACGAGCGACTCGATGAGATGCCACGACAACTCGATGTCGCCATGCACCGGTGGCAGTACCTCGAGCCCCCAGCCGGAATCCTCGTTGGGATACTCCTCGGCGGCGCCGACGGCGAAGGTCGGGATCTGATCGAGGAAGAAGCTCAACCCGTGGTCGTTGTAGATGACCACGGCCACGTCCGGTTTGACTTCATCGAGCCATGCGCGCACGGGGGCGTAGCCGTCGAAGAACGGCTTCCAGTAGGGTGTCTGCTGGACACCTTTCGCGATGGCCGCGCCAATGGCCGGTATGTGGGATGTGGTGACTCCGCCGATGATCTTAGCCATGGGGGGCGTCTCCTGACTTTTCGAGCATGGCCTTGAAGTCCTCGACGCGCATCCCGCGCTGTTGCGCGCCCACGTCCTGCACGTTCAAGCCGAAGATGCCGGCGAACTTGGCCAGGTAGTAGATGTTGCCCCCAAGCTGCACCAGGCGCAGCACGTCGCGGTGGCGGACGGCCTCACGCTGCTCTGGCGTCAGCCCGTACTGCTCGCAGTAGGCCTCTTCGTCCCGCCTGAACGCCTCGCGGTTTTCGGCGTGGTTGAACGACATGCACATCCGGTTGAGGGGATATCCCATCACCGACCGGCGGCCGTTGAAGACGTACGTACCGGGAACTTTGTCGTAGTCGTGCTGTATCCACGCCACGGTGTGCCTCCTTGTGCGCCGCCACGCATGCGGGCGCCTGCAGCTACTGTGCAAGGCAACGGCCACGGCCTGAAGTGCCTGAAGTGGAGCCTTTGGGAACACCCGTCCCCTCGACACACTCCAAATTCTTCGCGCCGCCACGAACTTTTTCGGACCCATGTGTTCTTTCGGAGTTGGGAGTCGGTCGAGCGGCAGGTCCTTGGGAGTTGACGTGATTGTTTGCACAGGCTTCTTCGCCGGACCGTGCGTTGCCGCCACCGTGATCTATGGAGCACGTAGTGTCCGGCTTCAGCCGGACCGTGCGTTGCCGCCACCGTGATCTATAGTGACGACCGAGGAGTTGAGCCCATCCATGTCGGAGAAGAGTCCACCAGCGCAGCAGATGATCAGCAACTGTCTTGAAGAGATCCGAAGGTGCATCGCGCCGCAGGGGCGGAAGGCCGCCGCGCCCGTCGATACCCGCCGGATCGACGAACTCGTCACCGAGATTGGCGCGCGTGTGGAAAGCGAACGGAAGAAGGCACAGGACGCCGTCAACTCGCTCGTCCGCGTGCAGACCGCGCAGGGTCTCGCGCCGCTTTTCCTGGAACGCAGGCATCCGTACACGGAGAACGCTCAACTCGCGGCGATGATCGAGGACGGCCTGCTGCATCGCGCCACGTTCATTCAGAAGCTACCGCATCACCTGCAGTTCTACAGGTGGCTGCTGCGTGGCATGGATCCGGCGCCGCGGAGCATCCTCGAGATCGGCGTCAAAGGGGGCGGCAGCACCGCCTTCTGGAAGGCGCTCTTCCCGGACGCGACCGTCGTCGGCCTGGACATCAAGTTGCGGCGCTGGTTGAAGTCGGAGCCCTCCGAGGACGGCGTGATCTATGTGGAGGGCGATCAGACCGACGTGGCCCTGCTTCGGAAGATCGCCACCCAGTACGGCCCCTTCGATGTCGTCATCGACGACGGCTCGCATGTCGGGGAGCACCAGGCGATCACGCTGCGGAGCCTCCTGCCCCGGGTGCAGCCCGGCGGCTACTACGTCGTGGAAGACACGCAGACGACCGTCAAGTCCTCCAGCACCCGGGCGGTCGACTACGGTGAAGACATCTGGGCGGACTTCACGCTCGCGGTCCTCCAACGACTTCGGACCGGACCGCTGCCACCCACCACGCCGGGAAGCCAGCTCGGATTCGACCTCGTCCGGCGCATCGACGACCTCATCATCGGCCACCAGGTGCTGGCGATTCGAGCCAGAACGCCCGAGGCGAGTTCGAGCCTCTGAGCGCGGCGCGGCGCCCTCTCAGGCGGACACTCGGGCCGAAGGGGGTCATGTTCGCGTGCGAGAGATTCAGTTACACTCCGTCGTATGAGGCGCTGGGTTCTGACGGCGGCTGTCGCGCTCGCTCTTGCTGGGGAGGTAACTCTCGAGGCCCAGCGGCGGGCGGTACAGCGCCCGGCCTCTGCTTCTTCGGCAACGGCGTCACCGCGATCGCACACGGCCGGTTCGCATTTCACCTCCACCCTGACATCCGGCGAGGATGAGGACCACGACCGGGAGAGGTCTCCACATCGCGGCACTCACAAGCCGGCTCCGGCCCCGGGAGTTCCATATCTGTGGTGGAGTTGGAGTGTGCTGCCCTACTACGCCGACGCTGCCGTAGTCTCCCCGCTGACGGGTGGTGGTCCGAACGGTGGCGTCCAACTGGACGTCCTGCCGTGGCGGGCGCAGGTCTATCTCGATGGCGAGCACGTGGGCCAGGTGGGCGACTTCACGGGGTACTACCGGCCCCTCGACGTCACCGCCGGCCCGCACCGGTTGGTCATCGTTGAACGCGGGTATCAACCGCTCATTCTCGACCTCGTGGTTCCGGCCGGTCGTACCACGACGTACCGCGGCACCTTGAGCGAGGCGCCTCGGCGCTGATCCGTCCCTTTTTGAGGGCGACTGCGCGTCGCGTTTCGTGGTCAGGCGCCGAGCGGATCTCGCCAATCTGGCGTGAAGACCGGAACAGACAGGCCGAGCTGCACCAGATCGCGGCGGCATGGCTCGTGCTCTGGCGAAGCACGGGAGGAGCGCATGAGCTACCAGAACACGTGGACGCATCGAATGCCCCTATTGCTGCTGACAGTCGTCACAGCCATGGGGAGCGTCGTCACGACCGATGCACAAGAGGACGGCTTCTATCCAAATACCAAGAGCTGGGGCCAGGCCGCGGTTCAGTACAAAGACGACGACATTCACGCAGTGGCGGCGTACTACTACTCGCAGCGCCATCACCGCTCCCGCTGGCTGCTCATCGAGGCCGCGGTCTCCACGACGCGCAACATGACCATCGATCGGAAGAACGTCACGCTGGTCGCGCCCGGCGGGCGGACCGTGACGCTTCCGACTCAGGCGCGCGTGGCTCAGCAGGTGCCCGGGATCCGTCCCGTGGTGCAAAGCGCATCGAGCACACGGCACGGAGTGCTCACCTACTTCAGCCAGCGGGGCTCGAGTGAACCGATGCGGCTCTTCTCGCTCTCGAGCGGGGCTGTGCTCACGAACTTCGTGACCGATCAGTACCACGTGGCCCACGGCGACCTGTTCTTCGAGTCGCCGACCGGGACGTGGGAGAAGGGCACCTACAGCCTGGTGATCGAGCGCGACGGCGCCCGCGCCGTGCTGCCCATCCGGCTCGAGTAATACGTCAGCGAGCGCGCGCCACCAAGGCGCGCGCCTCGTTCCCTACGACCGCGTCGGCCTGGACATCACGCTGCAGTCCAGTGCGACTCTGGCGATTCGTACCAGGCAGGCCAAGAGCCGAAAGCCTTGAGCCACTTCACGCGTCAGGGTGGGCAGTAATGGTGGCCAGGGACGGAATTGAACCGCCGACACCGTGATTTTCAGTCTTTGCCCCGGCCATTTTCAGCCGTTTTCAGAAATACTCAATCCTGCCGTAACTGCTAGATTTCCCAAGTATTTCCGCCTACAATTGCTTTCAGTCGTTTTCAGGTAGTTTCCGGCTATTTGTGACCCTGGTGTGACCCAGCCGGATACCGTGACTCGATACCGTGACTGGAGGCACCCATGAGTCTCTCGCTGAACGCGCGATCGGTGAAGGCGCTGAAACCGCGCGCCGATCGCTACATCGTCCGTGACGCGAAGGTGTCCGGCCTGGAGCTGCGCGTGTCGCCGGACGGCGCGAAGAGCTGGAGTCTGCGCTATCGCATCAACGGCCAGCAACGCCGGCTGAAGCTCGGTGAGTATTCGCGCGTCAGTCTCGCGAAGGCCCGCGCGCACGCCAACCGAGAACTACGGAAGGTGGACGGCGGGACCGACCCGCAGGCCGAGCGGCAAGCGGAGCGACGCGCGGTCGAGCTTGCGAAGCGCGACAGCATCGAGACGCTGGCGCAGTCGTACATCGAGCGCCACGCGAAGCCCAACAAACGGTCGTGGCGCGATGACCAAAGCAAGATCGCGTGCGAGATCCTGCCGAAGTGGAAGAGCCGCCCGGTCTCGTCCATTACCCGGCGCGACTGCCGCGAGTTGTTGCAAGCGATCGCCGATCGCGGCGCGGCCATCTACGCGAACCGGGTCGGGGCGCTGCTGTCTCGGCTGTTTCGGTTCGCCGTGGATGAAGAGATCATCGAGTCGAATCCGGCCGTGCATTTGCCGAAGCTCGGCGTCGAAGTCGGGAGCCGTCCCGAGGGTGAGCGCGAGCCGAAAGCCTACTCAGCCGACGACGTGCGGACGATCTGGCAGGCGACGGAGGCGCTCGACCCGGCCGTGCGCGCGATCTACCGGCTCGGGCTGCTCACCGGTCAGCGACCCACGGAGATCAGCGGGATGGAGTGGCGCGAGCTGGACGGCGCGTGGTGGACGATCCCCGGCCGGCGCACGAAGAACGGGCGTGATCATCGCGTCTACCTGACGCCGACGGCACTCGACCTGCTGAAGGACATCCCGCAGATCGACGACGAGCCGCGCGTGTTCCGCGGCTGGCGGGGCAAGCGGCAACTGGCGGCCGTTAACGCGATCGTGTTTGCGGGCGTGCGGCGACGCGAGAAGCCACGACATGCGCTGCGCGATACCGTCGCGACGGGCATGGCTGCGGCTGGGGTGGCCGTCGAGGACATCGCCAAGGTCCTGAATCACAGCTACGGCCCGAGGGTCACGGCCGGCTACAACGCCTACGGCTACGACAAAGAGAAGCGGCTGGCGCTGACGAAGTGGGAGCGGCGACTCCGCGCGATCCTCGTCGAGCAGACGAACGCCGGCACCGTCGTGTCGATTACAAGGGGGGCATGAATGCCGAGAGCCATCATCCGACCTCGGCCGCGCCAGACACAACCGCCCGTGCTGACTCGCGCCGCACGCGAGCGCCTACTGGAGAGCATCGGGATCAACTGGCGCGACGATCGCACGACGGCGGCGGCGCTCATTCGTGACGTGATCGCCGCCAGGGCCGACTACGCCGAATACGAGGCATGGGCCCACGCGCCGACGCAGGCCGGCATCATCGCTGAGGCGACACAGCTCGGGGTGCTCGTGGGCGACATCGAGCGGCGCGTGGCGCGGAAGACGATGCACCCAAAGACCGAAACCCATCTGATGGCGGACGGCGCAGATCTGGAGGCATTACGTCGCGCGCTGGCCACCGTGCGCCGCGCGGTCACTCGGCTGCTCGCGAAGCCGCGCTCGAACAGTCGCGGCCGACCGACGAAAAACGCGCGACGCGAAACGATAAAGCAACTGGTGCGGATCTACGACCGCTATGCCGGCGCGGACGCCGGCGTAGCCGACCGTGCGGAGTTCGTCGCGGCGGCGCTGGACGGGATGAGGCGTGAAAGGTAAGACCGGGTTGAAAGCAAACCCGGTCTTAGATCCTCGGCGGTCCGGGAAAAAAGGTACATAAGCGCACCCGTTTTTTGGCGGGGTCTCGATCGCGGGTATGCCCTAATGGGGCGCATGAAAACGATTGCGCCCGCACCCGGTAACAACCGTCTCCTTCGCCCGCGCGCTCTGGCCGAGATCCTCGGCATCACCGTGACAACGATCTGGCGCATGCGGCAACGTGGCGACCTGCCCGAGCCGATCCGCATCTCTCCCGGCGCCGTGGGATGGCGCGAGGCTGACATCGAGGCGTGGATCACCGCGCGCGCGGCGGAGCGCCGCAGTGCCTGACGCCGGCGACGTGCTCGACTGGCTGCGCGTGCCGACCACCTGGGCGGCTGACATGGCCGACATGCCGGCGTTCGCCTGGGGCGTCCATACCAGGCTGCTGCTCGTGGCAGCCCGTCGGGGGCTACTCCCGGCCGACCATGCGGCACTCGCCAGACTCGCGGGTGTGACTCCGCGGGAGTTGACGCGCTGCTGGCCGGCGATCGCGGTGCAGTGGGTCGAGCGCGACGGCCACCTGACGAGCGCCTACGTCGAGCAGGAGCGCGCCCGCATGATGGCCGAGCGCGAGAGCAAGCGTGAGGCTGGCCGTCTAGGTGCGTCGAGCCGATGGCGGAACCATAGCAGACCTATTGGCGGTGCTAATGACTCTGCCAATGCGACCGCAATAGCAAAAAATGGCTACTTAGAGTCAGAGACAGATCCAGAGCTAGAGACAGATCCAGAGACAGAGTCAGATCCAGAGTCACGTACCGTTGCTGCGCAACGGCCAGGGGGTCGTAAAGAACACGACCCCCTGGGCCATAACGCGCGCTCGAGCAGGCAGCTACTGCAAGAGGCTGAGGACGAGCAAGGCCAACGCGTACACGACCGCTTAAGAGCTGACGAAGTGGAGTACCGGAGACAACGCCGTGCGCAGTGACGCACAGCAGCCGGTGCTCTTCGAGGAGTGGGAGAGATCCCGGACCGACGAGCCAAAGGACGCTCGACAGCGCCGCCTCGCCAGAGAGCGCCAACGCCGACGACGGCAGCGCCGGAACCGCGTCAACGTGGCCATCTGGTCCGAGCAGGAGGCCGGCCCCCTCCATTCCGCCATCTCGGGAGCCTCGGGCCTCCGAAACCACCCGGGTCCCTTGTAACCACGGCGGCGTTTTCAAAAGTTTTTTGTTTATGAAGGAATCAAATGGGAGGTAAAGGTTCCGGAGGCGCTCGAGCCGGCGCTGGTCGTCATCGACTCGCGCCGCAGGTGCGCCGTACCGTAGGCGGGCATCGCCTCGACCGACACGGCCCGCTCCCTCAGGATCAACGAGGGAAGGTGCTGCCGATGCCGGCGCTGTCGCCCGTGGAGCCGCCTGGATGGTGTCTCGCCGGCCTCGGCGTCGCTGCGCAGCGATTCGTGCGGGCGGTCTATGCCGAATGCGAAGTGGGCCAGACGGAGGCGCACGTCCTGCGCCACGCGGCGGAGGCGTACGACGATGTGGTCCGCGCCCGTCGAGCGCGCGACTCGAAGGCGGCGCGGGCGGCGAGTCGCCAGTTTCTCGCGGCGCTCCAACGGCTCGGCCTTCCCGCGCCGCCGGAGGACACGAAATGAAGCGACGACGATCCACCCGCCCGACCGACAACGCGCCGCTGACGTCGAGATTAGAACAGTTCCTCGCGCGCGTGGCCGCGCACCAGGAGCGGGACCGCAAACAACGCGAACGATGGAAACGCGAACAGGAGGCCAGCGATGCATCCGACACCGCTCCCGACACTGACCACGCTGCGTGATGACCTGCTCTCGGCTGCCGCCGATTTCGCGGCGCTGGTGCTCGCCCACACGCGCGGCCCCCGGCGCGATCCGGCGTCCGCCTCGCTCGTGCTGATCACGACCGACGATCCGCCGCGGGCGCGACTGTTCGGCGAGAAGCCGGACGGCGAGATGCGTCTGATCGGCGCCGCCGTCCCGCCGCCCGCGCTGGGCGACGCCGCCGCCCGCGCGCTCACGGAGGGCCTGGCCCGCCTGCCGGCCGCCGCGCGCGCCAACGTCGCGCGCCTGGCCGTGTCAGGGGCCGGCCGGCTCGTGATGATGGTCGACTTGGCCGAGCAGGCCGCGATCCTCGCTCTCGATCCCGGCGACGTGGACGGCTTGGTCACGCTCGCCGTGCTCGGCGACGCGGGGCACGCAATCACGCACTGATGGTACCACGCGGACGGCCGCCTCGCGCTGGCAGCACTCGGTCTCAGCGCGTCGAATTCCGCCTCACCGCTGAAGAGTACGACGCGCTCGCCAAATTCGCGGGACACGCACCTATCGCGGACACCGTGCGGTTGGTGCTTCTCGACGCGATCGCCGAGGCCGCCGAATTACTACCGGTAGTAAATCCGCCGCTGCCGGATACTGGCAGCACGGCGCCTCGAATGCTGCGCCGATGAGGGGATCGAAAATGTATCACCAAAATCCGCTTGAGCGCGACGCATCCGGCGGCCTAGTGCTCGGCCAGCTCTTCCCGCTCGATCAGGTGTCCGTGCGCGGCCTCGACGCTGCGCGCGCGGACATCGGGGCCTGGGTGTCGACGCTCAACGCCAAGTTCAAGGCGCGTCAGGCGGCGAATCCGACCGCGACGCTGACCGCGCAGGAGCGCCGCCAGATGGCCGAGGTCGATGACCTGAAAGATCAGATCAAGAAGGCGATGGCTAAGCGCCAGGCCGAAGACGACGAGGCGCGCGGCGCGCCCGATCCCGGCGCACCGAACGCGGATGCGTACTACAGCCAGCTCGCGGCCAGGCGTGCCGGGCTGGACGTCGGCGGCCACGGCAGCACGATCCATCGGCCACGCGGCCGAAAATTCGGCGAGCTGTTTCCCAGCGCCACATCGTGGCAGGGGTGGAAATCCTCGCACCAGTTCATGAGGACGATCGCGTTAGGACACAGCGACGATCGCCTTGAGATCCAGGGCGCGACGTTCCAAGGCGGCGACAGCTCGGGCGGCTACGCGATTCCGGGGCCGATTTTGGCACGGTGGTCCGACATGGCCCTCGAGGATGAAATCGTCAGAAGCCGCGGGATCTCGTGGCCGATTCCTGAGGGCGCGCGCGAAATCAGCGTGCCCAGTTGGGCCATCGGCGATCGCTCCGACGGGTCGGTCGGCGGCCTGTCAATCCAGTGGGAAACCGAAGATCCGCCGGCTGACGCCGACCTCCAAATCGCGAAAACACAAATGGTCACCTTGCACCCGAGACGGGGCGCGATCTACGTCGAATGCAGCAACGAATTATTGGAGGATGCGCCGCAGTTCGAGCAGCAGCTCGACATGATCATGAGCCGCGCCCTCTCGTACGGGCTGGA
>Ga0209640_10002059_pt1 | contig 17437 bp, 14 predicted proteins | sample RifCSP10_1_FD_184018 | JGI IMG/M metagenome (GOLD analysis project Ga0209640, IMG submission 184018) | Soil microbial communities from Rifle, Colorado - Rifle CSP2_sed 10_1 (SPAdes) (version 2) | ecosystem: Environmental > Terrestrial > Deep subsurface > Rock core/Sediment | place: Rifle... | reverse complement strand
CGGCCGCGATATCGCCATGCATATCGCCGCGAGCCGTCCGGAATGCGTGTCGCGCGAACAGGTATCGGCCGAGCTCATCGCCAAGGAAAAGGAGATTTTCATCGCCCAGGCGGCGGAGAGCGGCAAGCCGCCGGAAATCATCGAGAAGATGGTGACCGGCCGCATCAACAAGTATCTCGGCGAAATTACCCTGCTCGGCCAGCCGTTCGTGAAAGACCCGGAGACCACGGTGGAAAAGTTGCTCAAGAAGGCGAGCGCCACGATCGCCGGCTTCACGCGTTATGAAGTGGGCGAGGGCATTGAGAAGAAGTCCGGCGATTTCGCCGCCGAGGTGATGGCCCAGGTCAAGGGGCCTGCCCTGAGCCCGTCGAAGGGAGGCTGATCCCTTGCCTGGCGAGTCGCCGCAACAGACCCGGCGCGCCGCCTACCGGCGTGTCCTGCTCAAGCTGAGCGGTGAAGCGCTTATGGGCGAGGATGTCTATGGCATCAACCGCGAGGTGCTGGCGCGCGTCACTGGCGAAATTCGCGAGGTCGTGGCGACCGGCGTGCAGCTCGCACTGGTAGTAGGTGGCGGTAATTTCTTTCGCGGCGTCTCGGTCGGCGCGCAGGGTATGGACCGCGCCCAGGCCGACTACATGGGCATGCTGGCTACTGTCATGAATGCGCTCGCCCTGCAGGATACCTTCGAGAAAGACGGCATGCCGAGCGCCGTGCTCTCCGGACTGGCCGTGGCCGGCGTGGTCGAGGCCTATTCGCGCCACGCCGCGCTCGCGCACCTTGCGGCCGGGCGCGTGCTGATTTTTGCCGGCGGTACCGGCAATCCGTTTTTCACCACCGACACGGCGGCCAGCCTGCGCGGACTCGAGATCGGCGCCGATGTCGTGCTCAAGGCCACCAAGGTGGACGGCGTGTACGACCGCGATCCGATGAAACACAAGGATGCGGTGCGTTATGAGCGCGTCACCTATGACGAAGCGCTGGCCAAACGCCTGGGCGTGATGGACGCGACCGCACTGGCCCTGTGCCGGGAACAAAACCTTCCCCTGCGGGTCTTCAGTATCAACAAACCGGGCAGCCTGCTGCGCATTGTGCTCGGCGAGAATGAAGGAACACTGGTCCAACGCGGAGACTGAACCATGTCTGACATCATCAACAAGATCAACAAAGATGCAGAAGCGCGCATGAAAAAGTCGCTCGAAACCATCAAGCATGGCATCGAAAAGATCCGTACCGGGCGCGCCAACCCGGCGCTGCTCGAAAACATCACTGTCGAGTACTACGGTTCACGCACACCGCTCAGCCAGGTGGCCAGTGTCTCGGTAACTGACGCCCGCACCTTGAGCGTGACGCCCTGGGACAAGGCGATGGTACAGCCGATCGAAAAGGCCATCATGGAATCCGGACTCGGACTGAATCCCAATACTTCCGGACAGGTCATCCGCGTGCCGTTGCCGGCGCTGACGGAAGAACGTCGCAAGGAATTCGGCAAGCTGGTACGCAAAGAGGGCGAAGAAGCAAAAATTGCGGTGCGCAATGTTCGACGCGACGCCTTGCAGCATTTGAAAGACGCGCTGAAGAAAAAAGAAATCACCGAAGACGAGGAAAAGCGCGCCGAAGACGCGATGCAGAAACTGACCGACCGCCACGTTGCCGAAATCGACAAGCTGGTGACGGGCAAAGAGCAGGAACTTCTGGCTGTGTGAGCGCGGCACGTCGCCCTCACCTACCCACCTTCGTATGAGTAACCCCCCTCGTATCGTGAGCACTACGAGCGCCGTACCCGCGCCGAGCAGGTTGCCACGGCATGTGGCGGTGATTATGGATGGTAATGGCCGCTGGGCGAAGGGCCGTGGGCTCCCGCGCGTCGCTGGACATCGCAAGGGTGTCGAGGCGGTGCGCGAGCTGGTGACGGCCTGCGGCGAACTGGGCATTCCCTATCTCACGCTGTTCGCGTTTTCGAGTGAAAACTGGCGGCGGCCGGAAACCGAGGTGCGCCTGCTGCTGGAGCTGTTTCTCATGGCGCTCGACAAGGAAGTAAAAAAACTCCACACCAGCAAGGTGCGGTTTCGCGTGATTGGCGACATCGGGCGATTCGGTCCAAAACTCGGTGCACGCATTCAGGAGGCCGAGGTACTCACGCGCGACAATCAGGGGCTGACACTCACTATTGCGGCAAACTATGGTGGCCGCTGGGACATTGCCCAGGCCTGCAAGAAATTGTCGCGCACAGTCGCTGCCGGCCTGCTCGATCCCGAGTCCATTTCGCCGGAAAGTCTTGAACCACACCTGAGCATGGCCGGCGTACCGGAGCCGGACCTGTTCATCCGTACCGGTGGTGAGCAGCGCATCAGCAACTTCCTGCTCTGGCAGCTCGCCTACACCGAGCTCTATTTCACACCGGCACTATGGCCGGAGTTCGATCGCTCGCAATTCGACCTGGCACTGGCTTCGTTTGCCTGTCGTCAGCGGCGCTTCGGCCAGACCGGCGATCAGGTCGAGGGGAAACCCGCTGATCAGCCGGCACGCGCAGGCAGCAGTACGAATGCTTAAGAAACGCATACTCACCGCGCTGGTTCTGATACCGCTTACGATCTGGGCGTTGTTTGCCTGGTCGCAACCGGCGTTTGCGGCATTTCTCGGTGTTTTCATTCTGATCGGTGCCTGGGAATGGACGGCACTGTGCGGTTTACAAAAACTGCCAGAGCGCCTGCTGTATGTGACACTCATCGGTGTCAGCGGCGGAATGCTGGCAATTTCACCCTCGCTGTTGGTCAAGGCTTCGATTATGTGGCCGCTGTTGGCCGTGGTTGTGCTCTGGTGGCTGTGGGCGTTTATCGAGATGCTCGCCTACCAGGATGCACACCAGGGTTTTCTGGCTTCATTGCCTGGCAAGTTGCTGAGTGGTTTTTTCATTCTTCTGCCAGCATGGCTCGTGCCGTTGCTGCTGCGTGATCTGCCGCACGGCACGCTGCCGGATGGCAAGTGGCTTACGCTCTATCTGCTGGTGATCGTGTGGGTTGCCGATACCGGCGCCTACTTTGCCGGACATCGTTGGGGAAAAACAAAGCTGGCGCCGCATGTCAGCCCGGGCAAGACCTGGGAAGGTGTTGCGGGCGGACTTGCGGCCGTGTTGGCACTCGCGTTGACGGTGGGCGCGTTCAACTGGCGGTTTGCCGGTACTGAACTCGCAATATGGATTGCGCTGTCTTTGGCGACGGCCTTCGTGTCGGTGTTCGGTGACTTGTTTGAAAGCCGCGCCAAACGCGCGGCCGGCGTCAAGGACAGCGGCACCATTTTTCCGGGACATGGCGGTGTGCTCGACCGTATCGACGCCTTCACCGCGGCGGCGCCCATGTTCGCGCTGGCGTGGTTGTTGTGGCGCACGCCTTCCGGAGGACTGTGATGCGCGCGCCCGTGAGACTGAATAGCGCCGGTGTTCTTCCCGAGGCCCGGTTGAAGGGCGTCACCATACTCGGTGCTACCGGTTCGATCGGCGTTAGCACGCTGGATGTTCTGGCCCGTCACCCGCAGCGTTACCGCGTCGTGGCGCTCACTGCCAATACCCAGGCAGAGGGATTGTTCGAACAATGTCAGCGTTTTCATCCCGAGGTCGCCGTGCTGCGCGATCCGGCCGCCGCGACTCGCCTTGAAGACATGATCCGGCGTGCCGGGCTGCGCATCCAGGTGCTGGCTGGAGCAGAAGCGCTGGAGACGGTGGCGCGCGATCCCGGCAGCGATATCGTCATGGCGGCGATTGTCGGTGCCGCCGGGCTGCTGCCGGTATTGGAGGCGGTGCGTGCCGGCAAGCGCGTTCTGCTTGCCAACAAGGAGCCGCTCGTCATGTCCGGCCCGGTTCTGATGCAAGAGGCGCGCCGCAGCGGCGCCGAGATTTTACCGATAGACAGCGAGCACAACGCAATTTTTCAGTGCATGCCGGCGGGTTATCGGACGGGCGACAAGCCCGCCGGAGTACGTCGCATTCTGCTGACTTGTTCGGGCGGTCCGTTCCGCGCCACGCCGGCCGAGGCGCTCCGGAATGTGACACCGGATGAAGCGTGCGCCCACCCGCGCTGGGCGATGGGGCGCAAGATTTCGGTGGATTCCGCAACGCTCATGAACAAGGGCCTTGAGTTGATCGAGGCCTGCCGCCTGTTCGATGTCACGCCCGACCAGGTGCAGATCGTGATTCATCCGCAGAGCGTGATCCATTCGATGGTCGAGTACACCGACGGCTCGGTACTCGCGCAGCTCGGTAATCCCGATATGCGCACGCCGATCGCGCATGCGCTCGCCTGGCCGGAACGTATCGAGTCCGGTGTCCGGCAACTTGATCTGTTCGAAATCGCACGCTTGGATTTTGCGCCACCCGACCTCAAGCGTTTTCCATGCCTGCGCCTGGCGCAAGCCGCTGCACAGGCCGGCGGCACCGCACCAGCGATTTTGAATGCCGCCAATGAGATGGCGGTGAACGCATTTCTTGAAGGACACATTAGGTTCACGCAGATCGCCGAGGTGATCGAGTACACTCTCGCCGTCGTGCAGGAGAGCGATGAGGCAACCCTGGAATCCATTCTTGCGTCCGATCAGTGCGCTCGCAATGCGGCCGGCCAGTACATAGCAGCACACGCGTCGCAACCGAAACGCGACCAGCCATGACCGACTTTCTCTACACCCTCATTGCCTTTGTGGTCGCGATCAGTGTTCTGGTCGTGGTGCATGAGTTCGGGCACTACTGGGTGGCACGGCGCATGGGCGTGAAGGTGCTGCGCTTCTCTCTCGGCTTCGGCAAACCACTGTGGATGCGGCGCTTCGGTCCCGACCAGACGGAATGGGTGATTGCCGCAGTCCCGCTGGGCGGCTACGTGAAAATGCTGGACGAACACGAAGGCGAGGTCGCCAAAAAAGAATTGGCGCGCGCCTTCAATCGCCAGCCCGTGCTGAAACGCGTGGCGATCGTGGTCGCCGGGCCGCTGTTCAATTTCTTATTTGCGATTCTTGCCTACTGTATTTTGAACATGGTTGGAATGGAAGGCCTACGGCCGGTCGTGGGCAAGGTGGCGGAAAGCTCATTGGCGCAACAGGCCGGCTTCCGCCAGGGTGACGAATTCATCGCTATCGACGGCTACAAGGTGCAGAGCTGGGATCAGCGCCGCCTGTACCTCTATGAGAGGGCGCTCGACCGCGCCACGGTAAACTTTACGGTGCGTGATCAGGACGGCATGACGCACGAGCGCACACTGGACCTGTCTTCGCTATCTGCTGCCGACGTGGGGGCCGGGTTGCTGGAGAGGCAGATCGGCCTGTTTCCGTCCCTGCCGGAACTTGAGCCGGTCATCGGGACCCTGGACGAACGCGGTGCGGCGGCACAAGCCGGCCTGCGAGTCGGTGACCGCATAGTCGCCATTGAAGGGCATCCAGTGAAATCCTGGCAAGACCTGGTGAAGACAATAAGCGCCCGACCGGATGTGTCGTTGAAACTGCGTGTGGAGCGCAAAGGCATGACGCAGGAGTTCAGTGTCACACCGCAACCAGCCGATAGTGCCGGTCAACGTATTGGCCGTATCGGCGTCGGCGTGCGCATACCAGAACTGCCGGCGGACATGCGTGTCATGGTGCGGCATGCGCCGCTATCTGCACTCGCAGAGGGATTCGAAACGACGTGGCGCATGTCGGCGCTTACCCTCAAGATGCTGGTGAAAATGCTCAAGCTTGAAGTGTCGGCCAAGACCATCAGCGGGCCGCTCACCATTGCACAATACGCCGGCGCTTCGGCACAAATCGGTTTTGACCGGTTTGTCATGTTTCTGGCAGTGGTCAGCATCAGTCTTGGGGTGCTCAATCTGCTGCCGATCCCGGTTCTGGACGGTGGACATTTGCTGATTTACCTCATCGAGGGCATAAAGGGGAAGCCGCTTTCGGAAACTGCCCTGCATTGGGGCCAGCAGATCGGGATCGCGTTGCTGATTTCTCTCATGGCACTGGCTTTTTATAACGACTTCATGCGCATTCTGTATTGACCGATTCCAGAGAATGAAAAAAACGATAACACTCCTGCTCGCCTGCCTTCTGCCGGCACCGCTGGCGCAAGCCATTGAAAACTTTTTCGTCAAGGATATCCGTGTCGAGGGCTTGCAGCGAATCGCACCTGGCACGGTCTTCAATTACCTTCCGATCAAGGTCGGCGACAGCCTCACCGAAGTGAGTGCACGGGACGCGATCGCCGCGCTGTTCAAGACCGGGTTTTTTCAGGACGTGCGGCTTGAGCGCAGCGGCAATGTGCTGGTTGTGCACGTGGCCGAGCGCCCCTCGATCGACAGCATCAAGATCAGCGGCACGAAAGAAATAGATGAGAAAACGCTACTTAAGAGCCTCAGGGAGCTTGGGCTTGCCGAAGGCCGTGTATTCAATAGCTCGCTGCTCGACAAGACAGAACAGGAGTTAAAGCGCCAGTATTTCAGTCTCGGACGCTACGCGGTCAATGTTAAGACCGCCGTGACCCCGCTGGAGCGCAACCGCGTTGACATCCGCATTGACGTCGCCGAAGGCGAGGTGACGAAAATCCACGGCATCACCATTGTCGGCAACCACATTTTCAAGGACAGCGTATTGCTCAAGACCTTCACCCTGAGCACACCGACGTTATTCAGCTTCTTCTCCAAGAACGATCAGTATTCAAAGCAGCAGCTCGCCGCAGACCTTGAGAGTCTGCGCAATTTCTACCAAAACCAGGGTTATCTCGACTTCGCCATCAACTCCACGCAGGTGTCGATCACGCCGGACAAGCAGCATATCTATGTCACCGTGAATCTCACGGAAGGCAGAAAGTACACCGTGACGGACGTGAAGCTGGGAGGAAAGATGATTATCCCGGAGACGGAGTTGCGCAAGCTGATCAGCGTCAAGGCGGGAGACGTATTTTCACGTCTGGAGATTACGGATAGCAGCAAGCGGATCAGCGATCGATTTGGGAACGATGGCTATGCCTTTGCCAATGTCAATGCCGTACCGGACATCGATCGTGATCGAGGTACGGTGGCGTTCACATTTTTCATTGACCCCGGCCAGCGGGTATATGTGCGTCGTGTGAATTTCAGCGGAAACCTTGCGACCAATGACGAGGTCATGCGACGCGAACTTCGCCAGATGGAAGGAGCCTGGTTCTCAACTGCGAAGGTGCAACGTTCGCGCGTGCGCCTGCAGCGTCTTGGATTTTTTGAAGACGTTAACATTGAAACACCACCCGTGCCGGGTTCGCCCGACCAGGTGGACATCAATGTGAGCGTCAAGGAGCGCCTGGTGAACAATTTCATGTTCGGTATCGGATATTCCGATGCCGATGGCGCGCTGATCAACGCCAGCATGAATTTCAAGAACTTTCTCGGTACTGGCAAGGAAGTCGCGCTGAGCGCCGACAATAGCCGGGTGAACAGGCACATCAACCTCAGTTACATTGACCCGTATTACACCGAGGACGGCATCAGCCGCAGCATTAATCTGTATTCAACGCGTACCGATGCTGAAGCCGCCAGTACAGCTGCCTACACCTCGAACACTGATGGAATTGGCATTGGCTATGGCATACCCATCAGCGAGGAACGATCGCTGAGCTTGGGCATTGCCTACGAGAAAATCGGGCTGCAACTCAATGCCATCACCGGGGCAAAAGTGGCGCAGGATTTTATCAGCGCATACGGCGACACGAATAGTGTTATCAAGGCAACGCTCGGCTGGACACGCGATACCCTGGACGACCCGATCTTTCCGCGCAGCGGTACGCAACACCGTGTCGCCGCTGAAACGACTACGCCAGGTGGCGATTTGGAATACTACAAGCTCAGCTACTCGGGCAGCGCTTATATCCCGCTGAGCAAGAATATAACCTATAAGCTCAAAGCCACCCTGGATTATGGTGACGGTTTCGGTGAGACTGAAATCCTGCCATTCTACAAGAACTTCTATGCTGGCGGCAGCAACAGCGTCCGTGGCTACCGTGCCCGTTCGCTCGGTCCAAAAGACAATGGCGGACCAGACCCGGCGCTACCCGTTGGCGGCAACAAAAGGCTGTTGGGCAATACCGAACTGCTTTTTCCATTCCCGGGCGCGGCGGATAATAAGGCGATGCGCTTGAGTGTGTTTGTCGATGCCGGTATGGTGTATGGATCGAGGGCCATCGTTGACTTGCTCGAGCTGCGCTACTCTTCCGGCTTGGCATTCAACTGGTTTTCACCGATTGGACCGCTCAGCATCAGTTATGCGTTCCCGCTGAATGATCGGCCCGAAGACAGGACTGAATCCGTGCAATTCACGCTTGGCCAGGCATTCCGGTAGATTTACTCAATGACGAATCATGCATATTTAAGCAGAAACCATTCAGCCCGCCCTTCGTCTTCCCGGGTACGAATGATTCTTGTCGGATTCATTCTGGCGGTGTCGTCCAGCCAGGTCATGGCCGACCTCAAGGTCGGCTATGTAAACGCCGTGCGGGTTATCGAAGAAGCGCCACAGGGTGTTGCGGCTCTAAAGAAACTCGAAACCGAATTCAGCCGGCGTGACAAAGAACTTGTTGCACTGCAAAACAGAATTCGTCTGCTGAACGAGGAATTGCAGAACAATGTGCCGGCACAGAAAGCGGCCGATCGTCGTGCCCGCGAACGCGAGGCTCTCACGCTCCAGCGCGAACTCAAGCGCGCGACCGCAGAATTCCGTGAAGATTACAATCAGCGACGCAATGAAGAACTTGCGGTGTTGCAACAGGTTGTGCGCAAGGCGATTCTGGATATTGCCAAACAGGAAAAATACGATCTCGTTCTGCACGAAGGGACGGTGTATGCCAGCGACAGTATCGATATCACCGAGAAGGTGCTGAAGAAACTCGGTAAGCAATAATACGGAAGGCACATGGGAGCGACATTGGCTGAACTGGCACACCGCTGTCACGGTGAGCTGCGCGGCGACCCCGACTATCGAATCAACCGGATTGCGACCCTTGAGGCAGCCGGTCCGCATGACATTGCCTTTGTGGCCGGCGAGAAGTATCTCTCCCAATTAGCAGTGACCCATGCTGGCGCCGTGGTTCTCGGGAACGCCGACGCCGGCTTGTACTCCGGTAACATGCTGCTCAGCGAGAATCCGCGCCTCTGCTTTACGTGTGTTGCCGCAATGCTGCATCCACCTGTTCGGCCACCTGCCGGCGTTGATGCGAAAGCGGCGATTCAGACCTCTGCCGATATAGCTACGGATGCGGCAATCGGTCCGCATGCTGTGGTCGAATCCGGTGCTCGTGTTGGACGTGGCGTGGTGATTGGCGCAGGTTGTTACGTCGGCAGGGGAGCCGTAATCGGTGACGGGACGTGGCTGCACGCCAACGTGACGATTGGCGCCGACTGCGTGCTGGGACAGCGCTGCATTGTGCACCCAGGCGCGGTGATTGGCAGTGATGGATTTGGTTATGCGCGAGATGGTGCGCGCTGGGAGAAAACCCCGCAGCTGGGACGAGTGACGATTGGCGACGATGTAGAGATCGGCGCCAATACCACTATAGATCGGGGCGCGCTTGGCGACACGGTGATCGAGCGCGGCGTAAAACTAGACAACCTGATCCATATTGCGCATAACGTGCACATTGGCGAGGATACTGCAATGGCCGCTTGCGTCGGCATCGCCGGCAGCACGCGCGTCGGCAAGCGCTGTACGCTTGCCGGACAGGTTGGCGTTGTCGGACATATTGAAATCGCGGATGATGTCCATATCACGGGCGCTACAGTCGTCTCACACACGATTCGGCAGGCCGGTACTTACTCATCAGGGACTCCGCTCGAATCCTATTCGAGCTGGCTCAAAAACGCCGTGCGCATGCGACAGCTCGATGAAATGGCGCGGCGCTTAAAGAAGCTGGAGCAAAAACTTTCCGCAATCTCCGAGGGAGGAAATATTGAAGAATAGACTCGATATCCATCAAATTCTGCGTTTGTTGCCGCATCGCTATCCATTTCTGCTCATTGACCGGGTGCTGGACTACACAAAGGGAGAGTCGCTGACAGCCATCAAGAACGTGACCATTGATGAGCCGTTTTTCCCTGGCCATTTTCCGTCCCGCCCGGTGATGCCGGGTGTGCTCGTGGTGGAGGCCATGGCACAGGCCTGTGGGGTACTGACGAATTTGTCAGATGAAACCCAGCACAGCGACAAGGGTGTTTTCTTGTTCGTCGGAATCGACAAGGCGCGATTCAAGCGTCAGGTGGAGCCGGGTGACCAGCTACGATTCGAGGTCAAAATTACGCGTAAAATGCGCGGAATCTGGATGTACGAAGGCAGCGCTTATGTTGGAGAGGAATTGGCCTGTTCAGCCGATCTCATGTGCACATATAAGGAATTCGATTAAATGATTCACCCGCAAGCCATCGTCGATCCACGCGCCAGGCTCGGGAAGGACGTGCACGTTGGTGCATTTTCCATCATCGGACCGGACGTGCACATTGGCGATGGTACCTGGATTGGTCCGCACGTGGTGGTGAATGGCCCGGCAAACATCGGATGCGACAACAAAATATTTCAGTTCAGCTCCATTGGCGAGGCACCGCAGGACCTGAAGTACGCGGGTGAGCCCACTCGTCTTGAGATCGGCGATCGAAATGTCATTCGCGAGTGCTGCACATTCAGTCGCGGCACGGCCGGCGGCGGCGGGGTCACGCGTGTGGGCAGCGACAGCCTGTTCATGGCTTACGTGCACGTAGCCCATGACTGCCAGGTCGGCGATCGCGTGGTCTTCGCCAATAATGCCACGCTCGCCGGGCATGTGGAGATCGGCGCGCATTCAATTCTCGGCGGCTTTGTCGGCATCCACCAATTCTGCAAGGTCGGCGCACATGTCATGCTGGGAGTCGCCACGGTCTCGTTCAAGGACATCCCGCCTTTCCTGATGGTGCATGGGAACACTGCCAAGCCATACGGCCTCAATGTACGCGGCCTCAAGCGTCGGGGCTTCTCGGATGACGCGATTCAAGGACTGAAGGATGCGTACAAGACGGTTTACCGTTCCGGTCTGACGACCGACCAGGCGCTACAGGAACTCACGCCACTCAGTGCCCGAATTCCGGAGGTTGCCATTTTTACCGATTTTATCCGGAACGCCGGGCGCGGAATTATCCGTTGAGCCGATCTGCCATGGAATTGCGTATTTCCCCGGTGGCGCCATCATCCGCCCGGGCCGGGGAAGGGCGGCCGGTGCGCATCGGCATCATTGCCGGTGAAACCTCGGGTGATCTTCTGGGCGCACGCCTGATGAAGGCCATTCGACGGCACCTCCCGGAAGTTCGTTTTGAGGGCATCGGCGGATCGGAAATGCAGGCCGAGGGCTGCCACAGCCTGTTCCCCATGGAGAGGTTGTCGGTTCTTGGGCTCACTGAAATTCTAGGCCGTTATTTTGAGCTGCGCCGTCTGCGCGCACAGCTCATCGCACACTTCCTTGTCAATCCTCCGGATATTTTCATCGGCGTGGATTCGCCGGGCTTCAATCTCGGAGTGGAAGAACAGCTGCGGCGTGCAGGTATCGCGACCGTTCACTATGTGAGTCCACAAGTCTGGGCCTGGCGCACATGGCGCGTTCACAAGATCAGGCGTGCGGTCGACCGGATTCTGGTGCTGTTCCCGTTTGAGCAGGGTTTTTATGCCAAACACGACGTGCAGGCGACCTTTGTGGGCCATCCGCTCGCCGACGAGATTCACGGCGATGACGATCCGCTGCCGCACCGCAACCGTCTGAAACTCGATCTCAAGCGGCCCACAGTGGCGCTGCTTCCCGGCAGCCGGGTGAGCGAACTCAAGGCGCTCGCCGATCTGTTTGTCGAGACCTGTCAGTGGCTGATCGCGCGCAATCCGCAGTTGCAGTTTACTATTCCTTTCGTGAATCGCCGCACGCGGGTGTTATTTGAGGAATCCATTCGCCGCCACCAGGCCTGGGATCTGCCGATCACGCGATTTAACGGACATTCACGCGAAGTCATGGCTGCCGCGGATGTGGTGCTGCTCGCTTCAGGTACTGCCACGCTTGAGGCGATGTTGGTGCGGCGTTTGATGGTGGTGACCTATCGGGTCTCGCGCCTCAGTTACTGGCTGATGCGCGCCTTTTCGCATATTTCGCTTTACGCCATGCCCAACAACCTTGCCGGCCGCCACCTGGTACCAGAGCTTATCCAGAACGATGCCACGCCAGAGAAGCTCGGCGCCGCCGTGGAGTGCTACCTCAACCGTCCTCTGCATGCACGCGAAGCCCTCAAGACGTTCGAGATACTGGCTGAGCGCCTGCGTGGCAATGCCAGCGAACTGGCGGCACAGGCTGTGATTACGGTGTTGCAGCAGCATAAGACTGCAGCCGCGGCGCGATGATGACGCGAGAAACGGATGCTTCAGCAGAAACACATACGGACATCATCCTGGCGGGGGTGGATGAAGCCGGCCGCGGCCCCTTGGCCGGGCCCGTCGTGGCAGCCGCGGTGGTTCTCAGCGCTGCATACCCCATTGACGGTCTGGCAGACTCCAAGACACTGAGAGCGCCGCGCCGCGAGGCGCTCGCCGGTGAAATCCGTCTGCACGCCGCTGCCTGGGCACTGGGCATGGCATCGGTGGAGGAAATAGACCAGATCAATATTCTGCAAGCAACACTGCTGGCGATGCAGCGCGCGGTGCAGGGGCTTGGCATGACGCCGGATCTGGTGCTCGTGGACGGAAACCGCGCCCCCAGACTTTCCTGTCCGGTACGCACGGTGGTACGCGGCGATGCGCTGATTCAATCCATTTCCGCCGCCTCCATTCTGGCCAAGGTTTCCCGTGATGCCATCTTGCAGAGTCTGGATGTTGCGTACCCCGGTTATGGATTCGCTATCCACAAGGGCTATCCAACCGCTGCACACCGGCAGGCGTTGCGCGCGCTCGGACCATCACCAGTCCACCGGCGCAGTTTTGCGCCAGTCAGACGCCTATTAGAAAATAAATAATATCTCATATAAACAATATCATACAATGTATATCTTTGGTTAATTCGAGAGTATTTTCCAGCCAGTTTATTTCTTCCCACAACTGGGTATTTCGGGTGAAATAGCCCTGTGAGCACGCCATTTGTCCATTTGCATCTGCATTCCGAATATTCACTGTCGGACGGTATTGTACGTATCGAAGAGCTGGTATCGGCAGCCGCCGCGGCACATATGCCGGCAGTGGCGTTGACCGATCTCGCCAATTTGTTCGGTGCCGTCAAGTTCTTCCAGCAGGCGCTCAAGGCCGGTGTGAAGCCGATATTGGGCAGCGATGTGTGGTTGGAGAATTCCGCCGAACCGAACAAGCCGTACCGGCTGGTGCTGCTCTGCCAGAACCGCCAGGGCTATCTCAACATCAATCAGTTGCTCACGCGCGCCTATGCCGAGGGCCAGCATGCCGGGCGGCCCTGCATCCAGCGCGCCTGGTTCGACGGGCACAGCGACGGACTCATTGCCTTGTCCGGCGCGCTCGATGGTGACATTGGCCAGGCGCTGGTCGGCGGCCACGCGGATGTCGCGGAGCGGCTGGGGCATGAGTACCAGCAGTGGTTTCCACGGCGTTTTTACATCGAATTGCAGCGCACCGGTCAACCACTGCAGGAAGAGTGTGTGCATGCGTCCGTGGAATTGGCCGCCCGTCTCGGGTTGCCCGTGGTCGCCACCAACGCGGTGCAATTTCTGAAGGCCGATGAATTCGAGGCGCACGAGGTGCGCGTCTGTATCCAGGACAGCCGTGTTCTGACCGACGTCCGTCGCCCGCGCCTCTATACGCGCGAGCAGTATTTTCGTTCGGCAGAGGAGATGGCGGATCTCTTTCAGGATATTCCCGAGGCGCTGACGAGCACCGTCGAGATCGCGCGCCGCTGCAGTTTTAGTCTCGACCTCGGGCGCAACTTTCTGCCGGACTTTCCATTGCCGCCCGGACAGGATGTCGAGCAGGTTTTGCGCGCGAACGCGAGCGCCGGACTTGCCGGGCGCATGCGGCGCATCGACCCGGCCAACGACCCGGTGCGTCGCCAGCAGTACGAGGACCGGCTCGAGCTTGAGCTGGGTGTCATTATCCAGATGGGTTTCTCCGGCTACTTCCTGATCGTCGCGGATTTCATTCAGTGGGCACGCGCCAACGATGTGCCGGTTGGCCCGGGCCGTGGTTCCGGCGCCGGTTCGCTCGTGGCGTTTTCGCTCGGTATCACGGCACTCGACCCCATTCATTATGACCTGCTGTTCGAACGTTTTCTCAACCCCGAGCGCGTGTCGCTGCCGGACTTCGACGTGGACTTTTGCATCGAGGGCCGCGACCGGGTGATCGAGTACGTGACGCGCAAGTACGGGCAGGACAGGGTGTCGCAGATCATTACCCATGGCACCATGGCCGCGAAGGCGGTGGTGCGCGACGTCGGGCGCGTGCTCAATCACCCATACGGTTACGTGGACAAAATCGCCAAACTCGTCCCGCACGAACTCGAAATGACCCTCGACAAGGCGCTCGAACAGGAGCCGCTGCTCAAGGAACGCTACGAGAACGAGGAAGACGTGCGCGCGCTGATCGATACCGCCAGGACCCTCGAAGGCCTGGCGCGCAATGCCGGCAAACACGCCGCCGGCGTGGTGATTGCACCGAGTGCGCTCACCGACTTCATGCCGCTCTATTGTGAGCAGGGCAGCCATCAGTTCGTGACCCAATTCGACATGAAAGACGTCGAGAACATCGGCCTGGTGAAGTTTGACTTCCTCGGGTTGCGCAACCTCACGATTATTGATCGCGCAGTGAAAATGGTGGACCCACAGAGAATCAAGATGGGACTGGCGCCGATTTTGATTGATGAACTGCCGCTCGAAGATACGCCGACCTTCCAGTTGCTCAAGTCATGCCGCACCACGGCGCTGTTCCAGCTTGAGTCGCGCGGCATGAAGGAGCTGATCCAGCGTCTGCAACCGGATAATTTCGAAGAAATTGTCGCGCTCGTGGCCTTGTTCCGGCCCGGCCCGCTGCAATCCGGCATGGTGGACGACTTCATCAACCGCAAGCACGGACGCGCGCGCATCAAGTATCCGCACCCGAGCCTCGAACCGATCCTGAAGCCGACCTACGGCGTGATCCTGTATCAGGAGCAGGTCATGCAGATCGCGCAAGTGCTGTCCGGCTATACGCTCGGCGGCGCCGACTTGCTACGCCGCGCAATGGGCAAGAAGAAGCCGGAGGAGATGGCGCAGCAGCGCAGCGTGTTCGTGCAGGGCGCCGAGGCGCGCGGCGTGAACGGCAAACTCGCTGCCGATATTTTCGATTTGATCGAAAAATTCGCCGGCTACGGCTTCAACCGCTCGCACTCGGCGGCCTATGCGCTCATCGCCTACCAGACCGCCTGGCTCAAGACGCATTACCCGGCGGCGTTCATGGCCGCGGTGCTGTCGGCGGATATGGACAAGACCGACAAGGTCGTGACCATGATCGCCGAGTGCCGCGACATGAAGATCAATGTGCTGCCGCCGGACATCAACCGCTGCGAGTACGCATTTGTGGTGCTGGATGACGACGCACAGGGAAGTGCGAGTGCCGCGGAAGGCAGGACGCCGGGAGCGGCCGACGCACAGGGATGTGCGAGTGTGCCGCACATGGATGTGCCAATGCCGCGAGCGCAGGATGCGCAGGAGCGGCCCGCGAAAGGCACGACTCCAGGGATGGAGGAGGTAGAGCAACGCGAGGAGCAGTTGCCGAGGACGCCGGGAGCGACCGCATCGATTCTTTACGGCCTCGGCGCCATCAAAGGCCTCGGACAATCGGCCATCGACGCGATCCTGGAAGTGCGCCGCGCAGATGGCCCATTTCGCGACCTGTTCGACTTTTGCCGGCGTATCGACCCGCGGCGTGTCAATCGGCGTGTACTTGAGTCACTCATCAAGGCCGGGGCATTGGACGGCCTCGCGACACAGCAAGTGGCTTCCAATGAGGACAGAATGTCGAGATCGACGTTGATGGCGTCCCTCAGCCTGGCGCTGGCCGCCGCCGAGCAGCTTGGGCGCGCGCAAGAGGCGCGCCAGGATGACATGTTCGGTCTGAGCGGTGGCGAGAGCGCCGCGAGCGCGCCTCCGGCAGCGGCTTTTGTACAGGTCCCGCCATGGAGCGAAGAACAGCGGCTGGAGGGCGAGAAAGAAACGCTTGGCCTGTACCTCACCGGCCATCCGATTGCGCGTTACGAGCAGGAGCTGGCGCGCTTCATCGACAGCAGCATCGCCGAACTCAAACCCACCGAGGACAAGAACATTGTCGTGGCCGGGCTGGTGGTCGGCATGCGCGCGATGCAGACGCGCCGTGGCGACCGCATGGCCTTCGTGACCCTGGATGACCGCACCGGTCGCCTTGAGCTCGCGGTGTTCTCCGAGTTGTTCGAACGCCACCGTGACCTGCTCGCCAAGGACACGCTGCTGGTGGTGGAAGGGCAGGTGAGCATGGATGAATACTCGGGCGGTTTCAAAATGAGCGCCGAGCGCATCTACAATATTGACCAGGCGCGCGGCACCTTTGCCAGCCGTCTGGAGATCGACGTGGATGCGGCGCTCGCCGCGAGCGGCTTCTTGCAGGAGCTGCAGCAGGTTCTCAAGCCAGCCACTCCCGGCAACTGTCCCGTCTGTGTCCGCTACGACGCCGGATCGGCCAGTGCCGAGATAGTACTCGGGCCGGAGTGGAAGGTGACTCCCGGTGGCGCGCTCCTCGACCGGCTCAGCGGGCTTGCCGGTGAGGGGCGGGTGCGTTTAATCTACCCTGATACCCGACGGGTCCTGACCCCGACTGGTCCGGCCAGCAGACGCGGCCGGCCTGACCATCACCGCAGCGGAGCCGCCGTTTCTTTTGCATGAATCAGAATTATCTCGATTTCGAACAATCCATCGCCGACCTTGAAGCCAAGATCGAGGCCCTGCGCGCCGCCGGCAGTGATCGCGACCTTAATCTTGGTGACGAGATCAATCGTCTGCGCGCCAAAAGCCTGAAACTGACCGAATCGATTTTCACCAACCTCACGCCCTGGCAGATTTCGCAGCTCGCCAGGCATCCGCTGCGGCCGTACACGCTCGACTACCTGGGACGTGTGTTCACGGACTTCGAGGAATTGCACGGCGATCGCGCCTTCGCCGACGACCCGGCGATTGTCGCCGGACTCGCACGTCTCGAAGGCCGGCCGGTGATGGTGATCGGCCATCAGAAGGGCCGCGACACGCGTGAAAAGCTCAAACGCAATTTCGGCATGCCGCGCCCCGAAGGTTACCGCAAGGCCATGCGCCTGATGAAGACCGCCGAGCGTTTCCGGATTCCGGTGCTGACCTTCATCGACACACCCGGCGCCTATCCGGGCGTGGGTGCCGAGGAACGCGGCCAGAGCGAGGCGATTGCGCGCAACCTGTATGTCATG
>Ga0209640_10002058_pt1 | contig 17438 bp, 15 predicted proteins | sample RifCSP10_1_FD_184018 | JGI IMG/M metagenome (GOLD analysis project Ga0209640, IMG submission 184018) | Soil microbial communities from Rifle, Colorado - Rifle CSP2_sed 10_1 (SPAdes) (version 2) | ecosystem: Environmental > Terrestrial > Deep subsurface > Rock core/Sediment | place: Rifle... | reverse complement strand
GGTCCGTCAATGAGGATGGGGAAGGTACCCACCACGACGTTGTAGTCCAGCGTTTCCCGGGGCAGATCGGCTGAACCCTTGCCCGAGACATTCAGCAAACCGGGACTCTGGATTTTCATGTCGTTGTTGCGGACGACACCATCGGTTATCTGGGCCGTTCCTCCCAGCTGGGAGAACCGGGTTTCATCGCCGGCCTGGGGCGTGAGTTCCATGAGTTTCTGATAGGACTTGTCACGCTTGGCGGCGGCGATGGTGGCGGACATTTTTTTAAGGTCGATACCCTTGATCGCACCGTTCTGCACCGCAAATGCGGCCGTGCCGTTGAGCGTTTGTTTCACCTGGTTAGCGTCCAGCCCCGCGGCCGTGACCTTGGCGCTTAAATTCGCCACACCCGTGAATTTGTCAAAATTCAGGGCGTCCTTGAGCATCGGCGCAAGTTCCACCCCGCGGACGGATTCGTCCACCGCCAGCGTCGGGGTCTTGCCGCGTGCATCGAGCGTGATGCGTCCGGCGTATTGGCCGCTGTAAAGCTTGGCCTGATTGGGCCCGAGGATGATCAGCCCGCGCTTCGCCGAGACCTGGATCAGCGCCTCGCTGGTATGGAGTTTCATGGCCTTGAGCTTCTGGATGCGGAGCTTTCCATCGGCATTCAGATTCCGCAACGCCGTCAGCGGTACCTCCACCGGTTTGGCGGACGCCGCGTCCGTTTTGGCTCCGGAGGCCGTGTTGGGAGCGGCGGGAGGGAAATAGCGGTCGAGGTCGATCTGATCGAGCGTGAGATCGAAACGATAGGACGGATCGTTGAATTGACGTACCGTCAACGACCCGCTGACCCGGCTGTCATCCAGATTCAGCGCCAGGTCCTTGAGTTCAACGCTGTCGGTGGTGGCGAAAAAATTGGATTTGAGCGCGAGTTTATCGAGCGCATTTTTGTCCACGGTTTCGATTCTGGCGCCCAACTTGTCCATCAACGCGCGTGGACTGAAAGCAGCAACTTCCAGTCCTCCGCTGAAGGACGGGGCATCGATAATTTTCGTGCCGGTAAATCGGGTACGCAGGCTGAGATCGCCCAGGGACAACGCGAGACTCGCGACTTCGAGTTTTTGGGCCGCAAGGTCGAGGGTGATGCGGGATTTAAGCTCCACGCGTGCACGCACCGGCGGCTGGCCGCTTTCCATGTCGAATGCCAGCTGCACATCCACGGGTTTGCCCGCGGCGATGTTTCCGGTTTTAAGATCAAGGTTATGCACGGCGTAGCGCGCGCCGCTCATCTGGTCTTTCCAGGCGATATCCGCCCGGCGAATGTCCACTTTGTTGATGTTCAAGCCGCCCATACCAATTCCTGCTCCCGATTTGATTTTCGCGTCAGGCTTGGTTGCCGGTGACGGGGTTATCAAATCATCCCAATTGGTTTTGCCGGACGGATTGCGGGCCAGATTAAGCTTGAGTCCGTCCAGGAGAAAGGTATCGACGGTTATTTCCTTGCGCAGTAAGGGCAGTAGCTTCACCTTTACTCCGGCCGCCTCGATTCGAGCAAAGGGGTCCTTCCCGAACCCGGGTGCGTTGCTCAGGACCAGACGGCCGGTTTCGATACCAATCCAGGGGAAGAACGACCACCCCATTTTGCCATCTATCGTCAATTCGCGCCCTGTTTTATCGCGCACCGCCTCGATTATCCGGTCTTTGTACTGGTTGGGGTCGATAAAAACGGTTATTCCAACAACAAGCAGTACCAACAGCGCCAGCAGGATACCCAGCAATATGGCCACGATTTTTAAGGGTTTATTCATGAACGGACTCCGGTGGTGGTGGAGCGGGTGATGGGGATCGAACCCACATTTAAAGCTTGGGAAGCTCTCGTTCTGCCATTGAACTACACCCGCCAGAGACTAGCTTTTTGACCACGTACACCATTGGCCCCGGTTTTGCATGGATAGAAAGAATACAGTGTAACAAGGTAGGCCTAAAGCGAGGATTTTACCTTGATAGTTCGTCACATCAAGCCACACCAGACACCGGAAAACGCCGTTGATCCGGTGGTGCTCCGCTACCTCGATGCGGTGGTGGAATTGACCTGCCAGCGTGATTCGCGCGGGTTATCCCAGTCGCTCATCGATTCCCTGCGTCAGCAGGTTCAGGCCGAGCGTTTTCGGCTGCTCGCCATATCCAATTCCAATAACGATCAGGAATTCAACGAGACCAACGCCAAGACGGCGGTGGTCCGCGACTGGCTCGAGCCGCTTTCCGCGGTCGTGATGCTTGTGGAAGACAAGGATTTGTTCGAATGTGTGCAATCCCAGAAACGGGTAAGCCGTATGCGCATCGGAGCAGGCGGCCGCCGTCTGATCCTGCCGATCTTCGGAACGCGACACGTCACTGCCATGCTGGAAATCGAAGGCATGCAGGAAGTCGAGGGGGAGGACGAAATGCTCTCAAGGCTGTTGCGTATTTTCGGCAATCAGGCGTTTCTGCTCTTGCGTAATGAACTGGATGGATTGACCGGCTTGTATAACCGCCAGTGTTTCGATATGCGAATACAAAAACTGGTGCTCAATGCCGGACACCATGACCGGCGGGCAAACGAAAAAATTCAGCAGAATTGCCTGGCCTTTTTTGACATCGATCACTTCAAGCAGGTAAATGACAAGTATGGACATTTATACGGCGATGAAGTATTGGTGCAACTGGCACGGCTCATGAATCGTTCGTTCCGGCACGAGGACCTGTTGTTCCGTTATGGCGGCGAAGAGTTCGCGGCGGTGCTGATTAACGTTACTCCCGAAATCGCCGTGCGTGTTCTGGAAAGTTTTCGTAAGGAAGTCGAAGCTTATCAATTCCCGCGTATCGGCAAGAAAAGCGTGAGTATCGGCGTGGTCGGTATTACGTCCGGGGAAAGCGTGGATACGATCATTAATCGCGCCGACATGTCCATGTATCACGCCAAGAACAACGGTCGCAATCAGGTATGCTGCTACGAAACGCTGGTGGCCGAAGGAAAGCTTGCGCCGGTATCCGTGGCCACGGGCGACATCGAACTCTTCTAGATATAACCGCACCCGTTTCCGGCGTGCGTTCTTTCAGTGCCGGTAGTACAATTATTCCGTCATTAGGCGGCAAACGCCTGTATTGCGACACGCCCCCGCTCCATGAAGATCTTACTCAACGGTCAGGAAAAAAGCCTCGGGGCACCGGTAACGGTGGCGGTGTTGTTGCAGGAAATGGGCCTGGGCGATCGGCGGGTCGCCGTTGAGGTTAATCGTGAGATCGTCCCGCGCAGCCGGCATAATGATTTTCAGTTGCAGGACAATGATCGTGTCGAAGTCGTGTTCGCGATTGGAGGTGGCGGCATGAGCCGCGAGCAGGACGCCGCCGAGGGCAGAGCAGGGGCCCCACGGCAGTGGGGATGCGACCCCGAGGCGGGATGTAGTGCGCCATGTTCATTGCGGTCGTTATTGTCGTCTCCGCTGCCCGATCCCGTTTCGCGGGTCCCCCGGGCTACGCTGGCGCGCACCCACGAAGTGGTGATGCGACCGGCCGCGAATGCCGCCGGCCAGCGACAGCATAGCCTGTCGGTTTTCTAACAAGTTTTCGGAGGTGTCGTGCATGGCGGTATCCGCGGAAACAATCCAATCCATATCCCATGACCCCCTGGTAATCGCGGGCCGGTCCTACGCATCCCGGTTGCTGGTCGGGACCGGGAAATACCGGGACATGGACGAAACCCGGCGCGCCGTGCAGGCCAGCGGAGCCCAAATCGTGACGCTCGCCGTCCGGCGCACCAATATCGGTCAAAATCCGGATGAGCCGAATCTGACCGAAGTGTTGCCACCGTCGCAATACACCTACCTGCCGAATACCGCGGGGTGCTACACCGCCGACGAGGCGGTGCGCACCTGCCGTCTGGCACGCGAGCTGCTCGACGGCCACGATCTGGTGAAACTGGAGGTCCTGGGCAGCGAAAAGACACTGTACCCGGACATCCCCCAGACTCTGATCGCCGCCGAACAATTGATCGAGGAAGGCTTCAAGGTAATGGTGTATACCAATGACGATCCCATCGTGGCCCGGCGTTTTGCCGAAATGGGATGTGTCGCCGTGATGCCGCTGGCAGCGCCGATCGGTTCGGGTCTCGGCATCCGCAATCCGCACAATATCCGTTTCATCGTGGAAGAGGCCACGGTGCCAATTCTGGTCGATGCCGGCGTGGGGACGGCGAGCGATGCCGCCATCGCCATGGAACTCGGTTGCGATGGCGTGCTGATGAACACCGCCATTGCCGCGGCACGGAACCCGGTGCTCATGGCGCAAGCCATGAAGAAGGCGATCGAGGCGGGACGCGAGGCTTACCTCGCGGGACGCATGCCACGCAAGCAGTATGGTTCACCGTCTTCACCCCTCGGCGGGACTTTTTTCTGATTTTTTCCGCCACTGGCGCTGAAAGCAATTCAAAGTTTCTTGAGCTTCAGTCGCTTTCCTGCGTCTTGTATCCTGATCATTCATGAGTGAGGCTGAAAAACATCTTCGCCCCATTCGAAGTTTCGTGCGTCGTGACGGACGCATCACCCCGGCCCAGTCCCGCGCACTCAAGGAATTGTGGCCGCGTTACGGCATCGACTTAATTGAAGCGCCAATCGATTTCGCTCGCCTTTATGGACGCAGCGCGCCCGTTATCCTTGAGATCGGATTTGGAAACGGTGACGCCTTGCTGGCTTCCGCCAAGGCTCACCCCGATATGAATTATCTCGGTATTGAGGTACACCGGCCCGGCGTCGGCGGCTTGTTGCGCCACCTCGAGGAGGAAGCGCTGGATAATGTGCGGATAATCCTGGCAGACGCGAAGGATGTGCTGGCGAAACATATACCGGACGGATCACTTGCGGCCATGCAGCTTTTTTTTCCCGATCCCTGGCCAAAGAAACGGCACCACAAGCGCCGTCTGGTGCAGCCGGATTTTGCCGCGCTGATGGCACGCAAGCTGAAACCCGGGGGGTATATCCATCTGGCCACCGACTGGCAGGATTATGCCACGCAGATGGTATCCGTACTGTCGCAGACACCGGGATTGCAGGGAGCAAGCCGGAATGGCCCTGCTCAGGAATACTCAAGTAACCGGCCGGTCACAAAATTCGAAACGCGCGGTAAAAAACTCGGTCATGAAGTATGGGATATGGTTTTTTATCGCTCGCGCTAGCCACAGGCTGCGCGGGCTCGGGATTCCGGTTTATTCTTTCTTACCTAGCGAGAGCCGATGGTTCGTGGATCGCGGGTGATTCGCACCGGTAACCGGGAACAGCCGGCGTTGCGAGGTTATTTATTTTGCGCGACCAGCGTCGCTTTTTCCTTGCGTGAAAGCAGGCGTATTGCGCATTCACGGATCAGCGCATCGGAGCGGCTGCAGCAGGCTTCCTTATAACGGAGCACGACGGGCCGGCGACTACGGGTGTAGCGCGAGGCGGTTCCTTCGTTGTGTTGCAGCTGACGCCGCTCGATATCGTTGGTAACCCCGGTATAAAACGATCCGTCCTGGCATTCCAAGATATACACCATCCAGGGTTTTTCCGTATCGGCAGCATCATGTACCCTGGCTGCGACAGGGTGGTTTTCATCGTTCATGGAGGTCAATTGAGGCAAGCGACGATTTGTTTCAACTCGGCAATCCGCCGGTGCACATCCGGGGCGTCGCCCGAGCTGGGCCGTAAGGCCAGATAGGACTGGAAATTTTCCAGTGCCGCCCGGAAACATTCCAGACGCTCATAAATGCAGCCACGGTCGCGCACCTCATCCGGCTGATCGGGTTGTATCAGTAATATCCGGTCGATCACGGTAAGCGCTTTGTCATACTGCTCAAGACGCAAGTACGTTCCTTTGAGGTTGCGCAGCATGCGCACCAAGATCTCCCTTGTCCCGGCCGCTGTGAGCAGGCGCTCAAGCGGAGCGTGCCCGTTGTCGGTTGTTCCGCCATAAGTTTCCTCGAGCATTTCCACTAAATCTTCCTTGCTCATCAGGTTGCCGCCGGAAAAGGGGTCCAGCACCACCTCACCCTCGCGGGTGGAGAATTTGACGAGGAAATGGCCCGGGAAGGAGACACCTTTGAGCGGGATTCCGAGCCGGCGGCCGACCTCCATGTAAATAATTGAAAGCGTGATCGGGATGCCGCGCTTGCGGTCCAGCACTTCGTTTAGGAAGTTATTGCGCGGATCGTCATAATTGTCGGTATCCCCGGAAAATCCTTGTTCTACGAACAGGAACTGGTTGAGCGTCAGGAGGGTTTCCTCCAGGCCGACCTGCGCTGGAAGCCGCTGCTGAACGCCGGCCGCGAGTTCATCAAGCTTGCGGAGGTAGGAATCTATATCCAGGCCAGGGTATTCTTCCATGGCGATGAGCAATGCCGCTTCCGCCAGGTTCAGATCCTGATCCAATACTTCGGCAATTTTCGACAGTCGTTCGTTCATGATAATTCCGTAACCGGCCCGTTCGTTTTCGATTCAATGGGCTTCGGTAATGCTAAGGCTAAGAATAGCAGACAGGTGCGACGACGGACGGTAACAGCAATTCTCTCGAAACACATGGCCATTCATGGAGTTGAAGATGGTTTTTGGTGTGTCATCGAAAGCAGTCGCGTGAATAAATGTTGCCATGACGATTGAATTAGCGATAATCCCGTTTGCTTGGGCTTGGGTTTTACATTGCGAGTGAACGGGCAGGTGGGCGCATACTTTTCATTCATTGCCAGCACGCTGTTTTCTGCTAGTACTATGAGTTTCGGCATTGGGAATAACAGTATGCCCACTGCCGCTGTAAAGTAGGCTAGGAGGATCACCCGCGATAAACAGTGTTAAAAAATGTTAACACCCGAAGTGCAACAATGGGCGCGACCTGATTTCAGGGGTGAGCCAGACGATGACCGCGCCGTACATTAACTGTATGTTGAATAAGGAAGAAAGAACATAGAGCGGTAACAGGCAAAAAATAAATTGGCGCCATTGGTCATGGTTGGCCGAACATGATGAAAATCCTGTTTGTCGTCAATCGATAGCAATCGTGTTTGTGAATCAGGATAAGGATGTCTCGAGGGAGATGCTCCGTGCATCCTGTATTGATAATCGAGAAATCGACCCCGTTACTTCAGCCCCTGCGCCGGCATTTGAAGTTGCATGGTTTTACTGCCGTTGTGGCACATACTTATGACGACGGCTTGCAGCAATTGAGGAACAGCGGCGCATTGCCCCAGTACGCCGCGGTAATCATCGGTCGTCCCGTTTCCCCTGATCGACATGCCGCTGAAGTCTTGTCGCTTCTTTGCCGGCCTAAATACCTCAATTTTCCCGTCATGGTGATGACGCATGACCCGGATCCCGACTTGTTGGACTGGACCGAGCGACGTGCACATACGGCGCTGCTGTCGTGGAACGACTGCGCCCAGGGCGTGGAATGTCTCACAAAATTATTGCTGGCGTCATCGCAGGACGAGCTGGCGGAGAATAGACAACAGAAAATCCGGGTGCTGCTGGTTGATGATTCGCAAACGGCCCGCGCTTCGTACAAGCGATTAATGCGCCGGTATGGCTTCGATGTGGATACCGCCCCTTCCGCGGGCAAAGCAATGGAGATGGCAAAACAACATCCGTATGATATTGCCATTGTTGATTATTATATGCCCGAAGAAAATGGCGACGTGCTTTGCCGCCGCCTGCGCAAGCATCCGCAGACGAAGCACATAACAGTAGCAATTATCGCAGGCGCCTATGAGAAGAAAGTGATCCGGGATTCTTTGGATGCCGGTGCCGCCGAATGCATGTTCAAAAACGAAGCGCCAACATTGTTTACCGCGCGTCTGGCCGCGATCACCCGGTCGATTCGCACTCGCAGAACAATGGAGGCCGAGCACGAGCGGCTTTTGGGTATCCTGAGATCTGTGGGTGATGGCGTCTATGGAGTTAACCGGACCGGTGAAATTACCTTTATTAATCCGGGTGCGTGCAATATTCTCGGATATTCCGAGGACCATCAACTGATTGGCCGGTCGGCTCACAAGCTTTTCCATTATGCGCACGAAGACAAAACGCCGATTTCCCGCAAATCTTGTCTGCTCCAGCAAGCGTACCGGGACGGAAATGAAATGCATAATTGGTCTACCGTTTTCTGGCACAGGTCCGGCATGCCGATCCCGGTGGAGTGCACGGTCTACCCCCTGGAGATCGAAGGACAGTTCGAAGGTACGGTGGTTGCTTTCCGCGACATCACGGAGCGACGGATACTGGAACGCGAACTCTTGTGGCAGGCGAGCCACGATTCGCTCACGAAGCTGTGCAATCGGGGAGTCCTGGAAAAAGACCTGGAAAACGAGGTCAATCGTCTGAAACGCAGCACCGAGACGAGCGCTTTGCTCTATCTGGATCTGGACCGGTTCAAGTATGTCAACGATACCGCCGGACATGCCGCCGGTGACCGGCTGCTCATTGAAATCAGTCAGCAATTACAAACACGTATCAGGGATTCTGATTTGCTCGCGCGCCTGGGTGGTGATGAATTCGCCATTCTCATGCGCAACATCGACAAGGATCATATTCATGCGACTGCAGAGGGCCTGCGCGAAATTCTGGAAACGCACGCTTTTATTCACGAGGGCAGAAAATTCAAGGTAAACGGCAGTATCGGTGTGGCGCTATTCAATCAATATACGCTCTCGCCCGGAGATGTGCTCGCCAACGCCGACCTCGCCTGTCGAGTTGCCAAAGGCAAGGGGCGCAATCAGACACATCTTTACAACGCGGATCGCGACGAGCGAATCGCCTTGGATTTGGAAATCGGCTGGTCAGGACGACTGCAAGATGCCTTGCGCGACGGAAATTTTGTCCTGCATTACCAACCGATCCTCGCGATGAACGATATCGATGCGGAAACTGCGAACGCACCCAGCGGCGAGCTCTGGAATCAAATCAGCAGGACACTCCCGCAGACCTCGTGGCAATACGAGGTCCTCATTCGACTGTTGAATTCGCGCGGCGATATTGTCTACCCGGGCACCTTCCTGCCGACGGCCGAGCGTTTCGGACTCATGCATCAGATAGATACCTGGGTTTTGACACATGCTGTGGAAAAATTGTCCGCACTGAACCGGCAAGGTGCCGAAGCCACTTTTACGATCAATATCTCAGGCCATTCCCTGGATGCCGATCATATGGTTCCACTGATGCGCGATTTGCTCAGCAAGCATAAATTCGAGGCCAGTTCGCTGGTGTTCGAGATTAGCGAGGCGACCGCCATTGCCAATATCGATGCGGCCAAAAAACTCATCGGTGGATTGCGCGAGTTCGGTTGTCGCTTCTCGCTCGATGATTTCGGAAGCGGCTTCAGCTCTTTTTTTCATTTAAAGCACCTCCCGGTCGATTTCGTGAAAATCGACGGGCACTTCGTGCAGGGCATGAAAAATTGCTCCGCCGACCGGGCGATCGTTTCGTCGATCAACGACATCGCGCATTCGTTCGGCAAGCGAACCGTAGCCGAGTTCGTTGAAAATGCCGATGTTCTCCGTGTACTGCAGGAATCCGGTGTGGATTTCGTGCAGGGTTACCATATCTCCCGCCCCAGCGGTGATCTCCCGGAATTCAGCCTTTTACGTACGACAACCGCCGCCCAGGCCTGAGCGTCTGGGCGAATCAGGGAGTAAAGCATTCCAGGCTATCCGCGGCCGCGAACGATTGCGCCACGTTATTAATGCTTGCTTCATCCATTACGAATTCCAGCTCCGGCTTGCGTGGGGCCCGCGCGAGCACGACGTGTTTTACCCCTGTGGCCTCGACAAGACCGGCAATTTCCACGGCAATCAGGGGGGGTGCTCGATCCGATTCCCGCGCCGTAACCGGTTGTTGCAGCACGAATAAATCCGCTCCTTTGGCCAGCTGTTCCAGGCTTCCGTTGGCTGAACCGGTGTCCCGGCTGAAAACAACGCTTTTATTGCCGGCATCTACCCGCCATGCGAGCACGGGCGATGTTTCACGGGCAAGATAGAGCGACGCGACGCTCAAACGCACATTGGTAAAGGGCTGCGGGAACACCGCCCCCGACAATCTGCGGGACCCGAGACGTGACCGCTCTTTGCCCACATCTTGCGGGTTTAATTTATAAGCATCCCGGGCGAGCGGGTTGAGCAACACACCGAGATGGCGGTATGCGCCGCGGGTGCCATCGAATAAAGCGCGTATGAAAGTTACCGTCGAAGGCGAGAACTTATTGCCGGACGGACCATAAATCGGGAGCGCGCGATTACGGCCTTGCGACAATGATAATTGCAGTAACGCCGGTAAATCGGTGGCATGTTCCGCCTGCAGGCTGGTCAGAAGAATGACATCCAGGTCAGCCGCGTTGGCTCCGGCTTCGAGAAAACGCCGGCTGGCGCCACTGCCAACGTCGATCAGGACGCGTGTCCGGCCATCGATCCAGACAAGATAGCTGTTTGCGGCGCATTGTCCGTTTGACGTCGTATGGTCCGAGCACAGCAGCTGTACTTGCAGGGGCGCCGTGCCGCATGTCTGGGCCGCCGCAGCGGTAAGCCAGACGAGACCCAGGGTACAAATAGTCAGACGCGCGATCAAACCGGTTTCATGCTTCGAATGCGGTCAAGGCGAATCGTCAGCATTTCGCCGGCGTCGTTGCGACAGATAAGAAATTCTTCATGATTGTCTGTTTTCAAATCCAGCGGCCGGACCATTTGATCGTAGTGAACATTGGTCACGTGCCAGCGCAGGCGCAGCCTCTGCCGGTGCAGTATCGCCTGTTCATACTCCGAATAGCGCGCACAGGCGATGGGCACGTAGGGGTCGAGGTTTTGGGGTTCACTCATTTTCACGCCGCGTATCGATTGCCATCAGCACGCCGTCCGCGCTCACATCAATCCGGAACACGATCGGCCGGCAACAGATCTGGCAATCCTCGACATATTCCTGGCTCCCGGCCGAGGCGTCTATCTCCGTTTCGAAGGTTTCGCCGCAGTAGGGGCACGCTACGCTGTGCAGTTGGCTCATCGTCCACAGTCTACAGGGTTTTCCACGGTCCTTCAGGAGGGGGTGACAGCCCGGTTGCATCGGGCCGGGGGAAGGCCTATGCTGGGTGAGAACAAAAGGAGAACATTCGTGCCGTCCGATCGCCCCCGCCAGGTGTATGACTTTGTCCGCGCGTACACCGCCCGCCACGGTTATGCCCCCAAGTTGCGCGAGATCGCGAGCCATCTCGGCATCGCTTCGCGCGGCGTGGTGCACCGGTATCTGCGCGCACTGGAGGCAGAACGGCTGATTCGCATCGAGCCGGACCGCGCGCGCGGTATCCGTCTGCTCAAGGGCCGGGCGACCGCGGCGCGTCCGTTTCGCATCCTCGGCTCCGTCAGCGCGCCATCTCTGGCGCACTTCTCCCTGCCGTTGCTCGGGCGCATTGCCGCCGGCCGGCCGATCGAGGCCATACCCGGAGAAGATGAGATTAATCTTTCCGAATTTTTCGTCAACCGCAACCGCTTCGTGCTGCGCGTGGCGGGCGACTCCATGATCGAGGACGGCATCCTCGACGGCGACATGGTGGTGGTGGAGAAGCGCGACTCGGCCGAGAACGGCGAGATCGTGGTGGCGCTGATTGACGGCGCGGAGGCGACGCTCAAGCGCCTGCAAAAAAATCGCGATGGCACCGTCACGCTGCGGCCAGCCAACCGCGGCATCCCGCCGATGCGCTACGCGGCATCGCGCGTGCGCGTGCAGGGTGTGGTCGTCGGCCAGTTCCGTTCATATCGATGATGAGCCATGATTGCATCAACACGCTTCTGGCCGCGGGCCATTCTGCACATCGACATGAACGCGTTTTTTGCGTCGGTGGAACAACGCGACGTTCCCGGGTTGCGCGGAAAACCGGTTGGCGTCACCAACGGTGAAGTCGGCACCACGCTGATCACCTGCTCGTACGAGGCGCGCGCCTTCGGCGTGAAAACCGGGATGCGCGTTTATGAAGCGCGCCGGCTCTGCCCCGGACTCGTTCAGCGTCCGGCACGGCCCAAGGTCTACGCCGCCGTCTCTACGCGCATCATGCATGCACTCCGGGACATCAGCCCGGACGTCGAGGTATTCAGCGTGGACGAGGCGTTTATCGATGTCACGCATTGTCAGCGTCTGCACGGCAGCCCCGAGCGCATCGCGCACCTCGCGCGATGTCGTATCCACGCGGTCAGCGGTGGCTTGCCCTGTTCCATCGGCGTGGCCGGGAACAAATCCACCGCCAAGATCGCTTCGGACATGAAAAAACCGAACGGCCTGACCGTCATCCCGCCGTGGGAGGCGGGCGAGCGCCTGGCGAAGGTGCCGATGGGAAAACTCTGCGGCCTGGGCCCGCACATCGCCGAATTTTTGTCCTTGCACGGCGCGCGCACCTGCGGTGACGTCGCGCGCCTGCCCATGACGGTGCTGGCGCGCCGCTACGGCGTGACGGGAAAATACCTGTGGCTCGCCTGCCAGGGGAAGGATACGGAGCCCGTGGTCACCGACATCGCGCCACCCCAATCCGTCGGCCATGGCAAGGTGCTGCCGCCGCACACGGCATCGGCGCGCGTGATCGAGGTTTACCTGCGGCACATGTGCGAGAAGGTGGCGGCACGCCTGCGCCGCTACGACAGGCAGGCGGGACAGCTGTACGTCGGTTTGCGGCTGGAGTCGTCGTCCGGGGATATCGACCAGCTGTTCCGGCTGCCATACGGGCCACCCGACGGAAAATGCCTGTTCGGACTGGCGTTGAAGTTTCTCAAGTGCTGTTGGCGTGGCGAGGCGGTGACCCATGTACAGGTCACGGCTTCGCAGCTGCGCACCGCTTCCGGCCAGCTTGAACTTTTCCCGGCCGAAAATACCCGCATCCAGTGCCGTACCGATGCCATCGATCGCATCAACCGGCGCTACGGCGAGTTCACCGTCGCCCCCGCCACGCTGCTGGAACGATCCACCATGCCGAATGTGATCGCGCCCGCCTGGCGGCCGGACGGCCACCGGCAGCATATTCCGGATTGAATGACCGAACCGGTGGGGCTGTATATAGCGGCGATCGGTCGGGAGACGGCTGAGAACAATGCCGATTAATGCTTTATCCGCGGGTACTTAGTCTGGAATATAACAAAGGGAGGCATGGCGGCGTTCAGAACACCTGTCTGGCACGAAACTTGAAGCAATAAACAATAAAACAGTGGCCTGGGGTGCCGGCAATGAGTCCCATTATCCTCCTGCTCGACGACCGCAGGGAGAATCTCGATGTGATGCAGCGGATGCTCAAGCGACTTCCGGGAATGGACGTCAACGTGGTGAGCTTCACAACCGGTGATGCAGCGCTCGCCTGGTGCCGTGAACACGAACCCGATATTTGCGTGGTGGATTACAACATGCCGTCCATGGACGGCATCGAGTTTATTTCCACGGTGCGCCAGCAGACGAAATACAAAGGGATCCCCATCATCATGATTACCGGTTCGGCGGACCGCGAACTTCGGCAGCGTGCGCTCGCGAGCGGGGCCAATGATTTCATGACACGACCGGTCAATACCGATGAATTTCTGGCCCGGGTGTACAACCTGCTGACGTTGCGCATGAGTCTTGTCAATCCGACCGAAAGACTGGAAAAACTGGCGCTCGACGTTGAGCTCCTGGCGCAACAAATGCTTGAGCGCGAGCACGAACAGATCATTTTCAAGTTGCACCAGCTCAGTACCGCGCGCGATGAGGAAACGGGCAATCATATGCACCGTGTGGCGCATGTCTCACGTCTCATTGCCCAGGAGCTCTGCTATGACGAACAGTTCTGCGACATGATTTATCTCGCCGCGCCCATGCACGATATCGGCAAAGTCGGGATTCCGGACAGGATATTGCTCAAATCCGGAAAACTTACTCATGACGAGTGGGAAATAATGAAAACCCACACCACCATCGGCTATGAAGTGCTGAAGGACTCGAGTTCACCGCTGCTGCGTCTGGGGGCGGAAATCGCACATTCGCATCATGAAAAATACAACGGCCTGGGTTACCCCCTGGGACTGGCCGGTGAAAAAATACCGGACGCGGGACGCATTGTGGCCGTGGCCGACGAGCTGGACGCGCTGTTATCCATACGCCCTTACAAGTTGGCATGGAATGTTACGGATGCACTGGCGCATTTGCGCAAAATCCGCGGCGTGCATTTCGACCCCGCTTGCACCGATGCTTTGCTGCGGCAGACCGATGCACTCTTCGCGATTTACAAAAAGTTTGCCGACGATCTCGCTGCGTTGGTGGCCAATGAACCCCTTGTACAACGCGGAGCCGCCTAAGCCCGGGGATAATCGCGACTGAGGGATCAACATCCTGTGGACATGGATGTTGCGTCAGCCGCTTCCATTCTTCCGTATTTATATTTGTACCACACAAGTCCGAGACGTTCGCGCAACGCGGTACTGCTGCGGTACAAGCCGTCAATCGACGGGAAATATCCCAAGGCATCGCGCTCCTGCTTGTCGAGTGTGGTGAATCCCACGGGCGCCGGACGAGTGGCGATGCCTGTGGCTGCGAACGCCCACACCGCGCGCGGCATGTGGGAGGCGTGTGTTACCAGGTATACGCATTTCACGCCCGCGGGCTCCAGGATCATTTTCGTGAGCCTGGCATTCTCGTAGGTCGTACCGGAATTGCTTTCCACCCATTTGGCCTTTACTCGAAAGTCTTGCGCCAGCGCTGCCTGCATCAAGGCCGCCTCCGGGACAGCTTCACCGTAGGGCGCGCCACCGGTCACCAGGATCGGTAGTCCGGTGAGTCGATGCAGACGGGCTCCGTAACGCAAGCGCTCGAGGGTTGGTTGGTTCACGCTGTCACCGACGCCGTATTCCGTGGCATCGGTGTAACGGCCTCCCCCGAGAATGACGATGGCGCCCGCCTGTTTTCCGGGTTCCTTCGTCATATTCAGGCCGACCGGTGGAAACCGGGATTCAATTGCTTCCGTGAGCTGAACTCCCGTGAATGGCAAGCTTAGAATCAGCAGCGCGACGACACTGAGCGCCACGATGACATTACCTATGATTACCCGGCGGATCTGGATGATGAAACCGAGCAGCGCGACGACAATAATGACACCCGGGGGCAACAGCAACAACGCCAAGATCTTGGTGGTGATATCCACCATGCTTGTCAGATGGAGGCTCCCGCCGCTTGTTGTTCGGCGTGGTAGGAGGAACGCACCATGGGACCGCTGGCGGCATTGCGGTAACCCATTTCCCGCGCCGCCAGTCCGAATCGTTCGAATTCCCCGGGCGTGACGAAGCGCGCCACCGGGAGATGGTGTCGGCTCGGTTGGAGGTATTGGCCGATGGTAAGCAGGTCGCATCCGTGGGCGCGCAGGTCGCGCATCACCCCGAGGATTTCGTCGTTCGTTTCCCCGAGTCCCACCATCAGGCCGGATTTCGTGGGGACAGCCGGGTGGCGTTCCTTGAACTGCCTCAGCAATTCCAGCGAATGCCGGTAGTCGGCGCCCGGGCGCGCGGCCGGGTACAGACGCGGTACGGTTTCCAGGTTGTGATTGAACACATCCGGCAAAGCCTCGCCGAGAATATCAAGCGCCACCGCCATGCGGCCGCGAAAATCCGGCACCAGAATTTCGATCGAGATCCGTGGCGTGTGCCGCCTGACTGCCTGGATGCAGGCGGCGAAATGCGCCGCCCCCCCGTCGCGCAGATCGTCGCGATCCACCGAGGTGATCACGACAAATTTCAGTTTCATTTCCGCGATGGCGCGCGCCAGGTTTTCCGGTTCCTGACTGTCCAGCGGCAAAGGGCGTCCGTGCGCGACGTCGCAGAATGGGCAGCGGCGCGTGCACAGCCTGCCCATGATCATGAACGTGGCGGTGCCGTGACTGAAGCATTCGCCGAGATTCGGGCAGGTCGCTTCTTCGCAAACCGTGTGCAATGCGTGCGCGCGCAGCAGGACCTTGAGCCTTCCGACCTCGGGATGAGTCGGGGCCTTGGCGCGGATCCAAGCCGGTTTGCGCGGCAGTTCGGTTGTCGCGACGATCTTGATGGGTATACGCGCCGTTTTGGCCGCTCCTTTTTGCTCGATGGCGGCGCGCGGGCGCGGCTTGTCGTTAGTCTGATCGTTCACTCGGGTCCGAATGGGAGGTGGTTTGAAGCCTGTATCGGTACAGTATAACCCAGTTCACGGACCAGCTCTTCGAGCAGGTTTCGGCCGGCCGTAGCCGTATTCTGGCGGACACCGAGGTCTGCCAGTTGCGTCACGGGCTGACCGGGATAACCACAGGGGGCAATGTAGGAAAACGGTGTGAGGTCCATGTCGACATTCAACGCCAGACCGTGGTAACTCGCTCCCTGTCGCACGCGCAATCCCAACGCGGCGATCTTTGCCTCACCGGCGTAGACGCCGGGCGCGCCCGCGCGCCGTTCTGCACGGATATGGTGTGCGGCCAGCAAATTGATCACCGCCTGTTCCAGGGCCGTGACCAGGTGTTTCGCTCCCCAACCGCGACGGTTCATGTCCATAAGGATGTAAGCCACCAACTGCCCCGGGCCGTGATACGTCATATCGCCGCCGCGATCGGTATACACCACGGGGATATCGTGAACGTGTGTGAGTGTGCCGCAGCGGCCTTTAAGGCCCATGGTGAAAACCGGCGGGTGCTCGAGCAGCCAGATTTCATCGGGCGTGTCCGGTGTACGCGCGGTGGTGAAATTCTGCATGGCACGAAACGTGGGAAGGTAATCGACCCGACCCGGAAGGCGGAGCAAAACTTCTTCGTTCAGGATGGATTGGTGCGCCGGCCGCGTCATCCCACTTCTCCCCGGATGAACGCCTGTTTGTATTGCTGGTAAAGCGCAAACACCCGCACATGCATGGGCCCCTGCTTGCCGTCCCCCACCGGCCGGCTGTCGATGCGGGTGATGGGGAGGATCTCCTTGGTTGAACTCGTCATCCATACTTCATTCGCGGATCGCAGCAACCCTATCGGCACTGGCTGTTCGACACAGTCGATATCATGGGAATGCGCGATTTCCACCACGAGGTCGCGCGTAATGCCCGGCAGGATGTACGGGCCTTTCGGCGGTGTGATGACGCGATCGCCACTGACTATAAAAATATTGCTGGCCGCGCCTTCGGTCATCAGGCCGTCGCGCACGAGAATGGCCTCGACCGCTCCTTGTTCAATGGCCTGTTGACGCAGCAAGGCATTGGCAAGCAGTGCGATGGATTTGATGTCGCATCGCTGCCAGCGGTTATCAGCGGTGGTAATCGCCGCCACCCCCTTGGCCAGTTGTTCGGCGGGTGGGTAGTTCAATGGCGAGGCATAAGCGAACACCGTAGGTGAAATGTTGGGCGGGAACGCATGATCACGCGCGGCCACGCCGCGGGTGATCTGAAGATAAACCGACTGGTCGACAGTCCCGT
>Ga0209640_10002057_pt1 | contig 17447 bp, 16 predicted proteins | sample RifCSP10_1_FD_184018 | JGI IMG/M metagenome (GOLD analysis project Ga0209640, IMG submission 184018) | Soil microbial communities from Rifle, Colorado - Rifle CSP2_sed 10_1 (SPAdes) (version 2) | ecosystem: Environmental > Terrestrial > Deep subsurface > Rock core/Sediment | place: Rifle... | reverse complement strand
CCCAGATCACGCCCGAGCACTACGACCTCGTCCTGAACGTCAACCTGCGCGGCACGTTCCTCTGCTGCCAGGCGGCGGTGCCGCTGCTGGTGAAGAGCGGCGGTGGCGCGATCGTCAACACGTCGTCGATCGGCGGTCGGAGCGTGAGCCCGGTGACAGGCGCCCCCTATGCGGCGGCGAAGGCGGGCGTGCTCGGCCTCACACGACGGCTGGCGCTGGAGCTCGGGCCCCTCGGGATCCGCGTCAACGCGGTCGCGCCGGGACTCTTCCTGTCCGGCCCGCGCCTCCAGAGGATGTGGGACGCGATGGCGGAGCCCGAACGCACGCGTGTGCTCGACGAGATCCCGCTCGGCCGCCTCCCCGAGGCCGGCGAGGCGGTGACGCCGATCCTCTTCCTCGCGAGCGGCGAGTCGAGCTACATCACCGGAGCGGTGCTCGACGTGAACGGCGGGCGCTTCATGGCCGGCTGAGGGGGCCCTCGCAGGTCGCCGGCGATCGGGCGCGCTGCGGTTGCACATCCCCGCGCTCATGCGTCCACCTCGACCACGAGCGCAGCGCCGGTGTCTCCCGCCGCGCACCCCGTGAACAGGCCGTAGCCGCCGCCGCGACGGCGGAGCGCATAGAGCAGCTCGACGATTCCGCGGAGCCCCGTCGGCGCCTGCGGATGGCCGTAGACCAGGCTCGAGCCGTACGGATTGATCGCGTCGGCGTCGACCTCGAGCTCGCGTGCGAGCCAGACGTCGTTCACCGCGAACGGATTGTGCGTCTTGATCACGTGGACGTCCGAGATCGCGAGCCCCGCGTCGTCCAGCGCGGCCCGCGCCGCCGGCACGGGCGCCTTCGGCATCGCCCCGGGCTCGACGCGGGCGAAGCCGGTGGCCAGAACGTGTGCCAGTGGGCCCTCGACACCCTGCTCGCGCGCCCGCGTGGGGGACGTGACCACGAGGCCTGCCGCGCCGTCGGCGGGATGCGTCTGGGTGCCGTAGCTGATGACGCCGCCTTCCTCGATCGGCTCGAGCGCGGCGAGCTCCTCGGCGACGAGCGGCCGCACACCCCAGTCCCCGTCCAGCTCGACCGGCTCGCGGCGGGTGCCGACCGTGATGGGAATCATCCAGTCCCGCTGGAAGGCGCGGTCGTCCGCGAGCGCGTCGAGGTATTGCTCGTAGCGGCGGACGGCGAGGCTGTCGATCTCGGCTCTCTCGATCCCGGCCTCGGCCGCGACGTGCTCCGCGGTCGAGAGCATCGATCGTCCCGTGACCGGATCGCGCTGGAAGTTGTCGAGCACCCAGTTCTCGTCGTCCGGGATCCCTCCGGGCGCGGCGGGCTGCGGGTAGACGACGTGCGGTCCGTTGCTCGTCCGGTCGGTCGCCACGACGAGGCGCGCTCCGCCGGGGCTCCCCTGCTGATCCGCCGCTGCGACGTGGACGCACGCGACGGAGGTGGCGCACGCCTGGCTGACCATGGGACCGCTGATGTCGCCGAGGCCGATGCCGGCTGCCAGCGCGGGGGCGCCGAAGAACGCTTCCTTCTGCGGAATCGTGATCCCGAGCACGAGCTGGCTGAACGGCCACTCGATCCCGCGGTCGGCGAGCGCCCGGCGCGTCACCTGGGCGGCCAGCTCGAGGCTGCTCACGTCGGCGGCCGGTCCCTGCCAGCGGGCGAACGGCGACGACCAGGCCGCCTCCACCGGGATGCAGACGCCGTCGAACCTCATCTCAGCGGCCGACGAAGTGGGGCGACCGCTTCTCCACGAATGCGCTGACGCCCTCGCGCCGGTCCTCGGTCTCGCGGAGAAAGACGTGGCACACCCGCTCGAGCGCGAGCCCGGCCTCGAGGTCGAGGTCGAGGCCGCCGTTCACCGCCTCCTTGATCTTCCGCAGCGCGAGCGGCGCCTTCTCGGCGATCCCCGCCGCGACTGCCGTCGCCTCCGCGAGGAGGGAGGCGGCCGGGACGACGCGGTTGACGAGCCCGATCCGGTGGGCCTCCGACGCGTCGATCAGCTCCCCCGTGAACATCAGCTCCTTGGCTCGCCGTGGCCCGATCAGCCGCGGGAGCCGCTGCGTCCCGCCGGCGCCCGGCAAGGCCCCGACGTTCACCTCGGGAAGCCCGAAGCGGGCGTTGTCGGCGGCGATGCAGAGATCGGCCGTCAGCATGAGCTCGAGCCCGCCGCCGAGGCAGTACCCGTGCACGGCAGCGAGCACAGGCCGCTCGAGGCCCTCGAGGCGCCCGTAGACCCGGTGGAGCGCCTCCACGAGCTCGTCGGGCTCCGAGCCTCCGGCGTACTCCCGCTCCAGGGTCTCCAGATCGGCGCCGGCGCAGAAGGCCTTCTCGCCGCTCCCGGCGATCACGACCGCACGAACAGCGGGGTCGCGCTCCGCCTCGTCGAGGCACTCCTCCAGCTCTTCGACCAGCTCGACCGTCAGGGCGTTCAGGGCGTGCGGGCGATTGAGAGTCGCGAAGCCGACAGCTCCGTCCCGCGCCCAGAGCACCGGCGGCTGGCCCGTGGCAGCGAGACGGGTGCTCGGCGCCGTCACATCATCACCAGCCCGCCGCTGACGGAGAGTGTCTCCCCGGTCGTGAACGCCGCCCGGTCCGAGGCGAGGAAGAGGATCGCCTCGGCGACCTCTTCGGGCGTGGACAGCCGCTGTAGGGGTGTCGCCTTCACGATCGCGTCCATGAGCTTGCCGTGCCCTTCGTCGACGTTCCGCTGGAGGAACGGCGTGTCGGTGAGCCCCGGGGTGACGACGTTCACGCGCACGCCGTACCGCGCGACCTCTCGAGCGACCGCCTTCGAGAACGCGATCACCGCACCCTTCGCGCCGGAGTAGACGACCTCGCCGGAGGAGCCGGCGCGGCCCGCCTCCGAGGCGACGTTGACGACGGCGCCCGAGCCCCGCTCGACCATGTGCGGGAGCACGGCATGGCAGGTGGCGAGCACGCCTCGGAAGTTGATCGCGATCACGCGGTCCCAGAAGGCCTCGTCGGTTTCGAGGAACCGCATGATCCGGTCCCAGCCCGCTGCGTTGACGAGGACGTCGGGCGCGCCGAGGCTCTCGACCGCGCTCGCGACGCCCGCCCTGACGCTTGCCGCATCGGTGACGTCCATTCCGACGGGGAGCGAACCGCCGCCGATCTCCGCCGCGACCGCCTCCGCGCCCGCCGCGTTCAGATCGCAGACGCCGACGCGCGCACCTCGGGCGGCGAGTGCGAGAACGACGGCCTTGCCGATGCCGCTCGCGCCCCCGGTAACGAGCGCGACACGATCCTGGAACTCCATGCTCATCCGACCGTCCTCTCTGTATCAGGCGCTCATGGCCGCCTGCAGCTTCCGCAGCCGCCGGTGCGCGAGCAGGGCCGCACCGAGTGCTCCGGCGTACACGCCCAGCTCCTCGTCGCCGACGTGGAGCTCGCAGCCGAGCAGCTCCTCGAGCTCGCGCTTCATCCGCGGGACGCGGGTAAGGCCGCCGCTGAGCGCGTACTCGGACTCCGGCTTCACGCGCTTGACGAGCTGGCCGGCGCGCCCGGCGAGCGCGACGACGGCGCCCGCGCAGATGTCCTCGGGGCTCCGCCCCACGGCGAGGTGGTTGATCACCTCGGACTCGGCGAAGACCGTGCAGACGCTCGAGACCTCGGCCGGGTCGCTCGCGTCTTCCGTGAGCTGCGGGATGTCGGTCACCTCGTAGCCCATGTAGCGGACGGTCTTCTCGAGGAACGCGCCGCTCCCGGCCGCGCACTTGTCGTTGAGGCGGAACGCCTTCACCCGTCCCGTCTCGTCGAGACGGATCGCCTTGGCCGTCTGGCCGCCGATGTCGAGCACCGTGCGCACGGTGGGGAAGTAGCTGTGGATCGCCCAGGCGTGACAGGTCAGCTCGGTGATCGCGAGGTCGCGGAAAGGGACCATGTAGCGACCGTAGCCGGTCGCCGCCACGTAGCGGATGTCGTCGCGCTCGACCCCGGCGGTCTCGAGCACCTGCTCGAGCGCGGCCTCGGCAGCGCGACTGAAGTTGTAGCCGGTCGTGAAAGAGATTTGCCCCGCGACCGCGCCCTCCTCGTCCGCCACCGCGGCCTTCGTGTAGGTGGAGCCGACGTCGATGCCGATCGTGAGCGTCACAGCGTAATCCCTCCGCTCGCGGTGGCCGAGGTCTCGGCGAGGGCCCGGTCGAGGGCGTAGATGGCGGCGCCGATCGCGCCGCAGTAGTGCGACTCCTCGCTGACGTTGATCGGCGTCTCCGTCATCTCCTCGAGCAGCTTGACCATGGCCGTGTTGCGCGCGACGCCGCCGGTGAAGGTGATCTCAGGCTCGATGCCGGTGCGCCGCAGGAGCGAGATGCTGCGCGAGGCAATGGCCGCGTGAACGCCCATGAGGACGTCCTCCGTCTTCCGCCCGAGGGCGAGCCAGCCGAGGATCTCCGACTCGGCGAAGACCGTGCAGGTGGTGGTCATTCGCACGGGGTTCTTCGCCGTCAGCGCGAGCGGGCCGAGCTCTCCGAGCGGGATCTCGAGCGCCTGCGAGGCGGCGCCGAGGAAGCGTCCGGTTCCCGCCGAGCACTTGTCGTTCATGCAGAAGTCGAGCACCTGGCCCTGGTCGCCGACCCGGATCGCCTTCGTGTCCTGGCCGCCGACATCGAGCACGCTGATCGTGTTGGGGAAGAGGAAGACGGCGCCGCGGGCGTGGCAGGAGATCTCCGTCACCTGCGTGTCGCCGAACTCGACCCGGTAGCGGCCGTAGCCGGTGCCGATCACGGAGGCCACCTCGGAGCGCTCTTTGCCGGCGTCCTTCAGCGCGAGGCCGAAGGCCTCCTCGGCGGCGGCTGTGAGGTGGGCGCCCGTCTCGATCAGCGACCTGCCCAGGATCCGCGGCTCCGAGCTCATGACGACGGCCTTCGTCTGCGTCGAGCCGACGTCGACTCCTCCGACCAGGACCTCGCTCACCTCCGCTCCAGTGCCTTGCGGCTGGCGAGGGCCTCGAAGAAGGCATCCACCCGGTTCTTCATCTGCGCGTCGGACCAGAGCCGCCCGTCCACGAGGTCGGACTGGATGAAGAGGCCCGGGATGTCGTTGTGGCGCATCTGCCACTCGCGGGAGTCGGGCAGGCCGGTCGAGACAGTTCGGCAGGACTTGATCCCGTGGAAGCAGATCCCGTCGATGTCCCACTCGGAGACGACGTCCGCCTGCCACTCCTGCGAGAAGGAGACGCTGAAGAAGCTCTGCTGCGAGGTGAGCAGGATCTGCTCGGCCAGGCTCTCGATCGGCCGCTTCAGGTCGTAGTGGATGCCCTTGTCGATGCCGCCGCCGCCGAAGGTCATGTACTCCGAGTGGGCGAAGACGCCGCCCCACTCGTGGAAGAGCTCCAGGAACCGCCGGAAGTGCGAGTAGCAGGCGGTGCCGATCAGGAGCAGCCGGTACTTCTCCTCGGGAATCGCGCCGAGGCCGAGGCGCACCCGCTCGCGCAGCTCGTCGCGTGCGATCCGCATGAAGTCGGAGCCCGCGGGGCTGCCGCGGTAGGCGTTCGCGATTCCCATGAAGTTGAGCCCGTCGAGCATCGCGTCGAAGGGGGCCGGGTGATGCTTGTTCTCGGCGATCACCTCCTGGTAGAGGACGGCGAGCGTGTTCACCTCGCCCATCACCTCGCGCAGGCGGTCGATGTCGAACTCGGTCCCGGTCACTTGCTCGCAGAGCGCGATCAGCTCACGCAGCTGTCCCTCGACGTAGGCGCAGTCGCGCCCGAACGTCTCGCTGGCCGCCGAATCGTCATCGCCGGTGCCGCGCCAGCCGGGGAGGTCGAGCACGAGCACCGGGCAGCCGTAGAGCCGCTCCCAGATCTCTGCCCACTTGATGTACGTGTTGCAGGTGTTCGGCGCGACGACGAGCGAAGGCTTGGGGAGCTTCCCGTTCGGATGGTTGCGTCCGGTCACGTGCAGGCCCGCGTCCACCTTCACGTAGCCGCATATGTCCGGCGAGTAGCCGTAGTCCTCGGCCGCCGTCAGGTACTCCATCGACCTGCCCCGCACGGCGGTCTGGAGCGAGGTGATCTCCGGGAAGCTCATCGGGATGTCGAACGTGCGCAGGATCTCGGCGATCGAGCCCATCACGAACACGTTGGCGACAGGCCGCCCCTCCTCCTCGGCCGTCGTCATCTCCCCCCACCAGCCCTCCATCAGCCGGCGGCTCTCGGTCCGGGCCGCGCCGATCAGGTCGGAGTGGGGAGCCGCCCCGTCCTCCGCTTGCTTCGTGACCTGCTTGACGTTGGCCACCGCTCTCCTTCCTCAGGCGAACTCGAAGAGCAGGGATTCGGCGAAGGTCTCGACCTCCATCCGCATCTGCTCGAACACGTTCGTCTTCTCCTCGAACTCCATGATCAGATGCGGGATGCCCTCCTCGTCGAGGGCGCGGCTGTAGGCGACCTGCTCCTCGAGCCCGGGCTCGCACATCTTCGCGGCAGCTACGATCGCTGCCTCCGCGCCCGCCTCGCGGATGCGGCGCAGGAGCATCTGCTCCTTCGGCTTCTCCGGGTCGCGCTGCACCGAGCTGTAGCTCGACGTGTCGAAGTACGCCTTCGCGAGGTTGGCGAGCGGGGCGCCGTCGGTGGGGACGTCCTCGGTCAGCCAGCGCAGGCCGATCAGGAAGTCGTCGTCGACGATGTAGCAGATGTCCTGGATCACCGCGAGCATGTCCACGGGCGGCTGCTCGCAGAAGCCGCCCTCGAAGACGATGCGGATGCGGTCCTGCGACTTGCCCTCGCGCGCCTCGATCAGGTGCAGTGCGCGGCGCAGGATCTCGTTGTGCTCCTCGCGCGGCATCACGGCGCCGGCGCGGGTGAGGACGTACGCCTCGACGGCCGAGACGAGCCAGGGCGCCTCCCGCTTGATCCGGTACAGCTCGCGCAAGAGGCGCCGGTTCTTGTTGAAGAGCTCGATCGAGGTCCGGAGCGCGTCGTCCGTGACGGGCCGCTGGGTCACCTCGGAGACGAGGTCGGCGATGCGCCCGTACTCGCCCACCAGGTAGTCGGCCGCGTACGCGGAGCGCGCGTTGTGGGGGAAGAAGAGGGTCTGGCAGGGCAGGTCGGGAAGGTTCCGCGCCCAGACGCCGCACGAGTGCCGGGCCGCGTCGCAGATCGGGTGCGTGACGAACGCCGAGAGGAAGTCGAGCCGCCCGCTCAGCGCGAGCTCGAGCGAGCTGCGGATGATCGAGCAGACGAAGGCCGCGATCCGGGCGTCGGCCTGGCGGATCTGGAGGGCGCTCGTGGCGCCGAGAATCTTGACCGGCAGCATGCCGGCCGCATGGGCGATCTCCTCCGGGAAGTACACCTGGAAGTGCCCGAGCACCTTGCCGCCGGGATTCGCCTCGAGCCAGCGCCGCACCGCCGGGTAGCCGTCGTCCTCGATCAGCTCACGGCACTCGTCGATGATCGCCTCGAGCTCGTCGGTCTCCGCCGCCGGCAGTGCCTCCGCGCCGTTTGACCGCTCGGTCATGCGAGCATCTTGGCCGCGCGGTCAAACCGCGACAATCATGCATCCGCCTCATCTTTTCGGGTCGGTTGCATCATTGACCTCGCCCGAATGCCCCCCCTAGCGTGGGGCTATCGTGAACGCGGTTCTCGATAGCGAACAGCGAGCGCCGCCCGTTCCCGCTGTCGCGCGCGCCGTCCTCGTGCTGCATGCCCTCGGCGAAGACGATCGTGGCCGCCGACTTTCCGAGCTGAGCCGGGAGCTCGGCGTGTCGAAGAGCACGCTCTCGGGCCTCTTGTCGACGCTCGAGCAGTTCGGTCTCGTCGAGCGCGACCCCGACTCCCGCGTGTTCCGCCTCGGCATGGGTCTCCTCGACCTCGGCGGTGCCGTCCTGCGCCGCCTCGACCTTCGCGAGCTTGCCCGCCCCTCCCTCCGCCGCCTCGCCGAGATGAGCAACGAGACGGCCATCCTGCACCTCCGTGACGGCGACGAATCGGTGATCGCCGACCGGATCGAGCCTCGGCGTCAACTCAAGGTCGTCGCCCCGCTCGGCCACCGGCTTCCGCCGTTCGCAGGCTCTGTGGCCAAGGCGATCCTGGCCACGCTGCCCGACCGCGAGGCGGCTGCCCTTCTCGCAAGCCGCCCACTGCCTGCGTTCACCCCGCGGTCGATCACGACGGCCGACCGGTATCTCGCCGAGCTCGCGCGCGTGCGCGAGGTCGGATACGCACTCGAGGACGACGAGTATCTCGACGGGGTCTGCGCCGTGTCGGCTGCCATCGTCGATGCCGCTGGGCACGCGGTCGCCACCGTGAGCGTGGCCGCGGTCGGCGCCCGAGTCACCGGCGAGCGCATCCGCGTGTTCGGGCCGGCCATCGCTGCGGTTGCGCAGGACGTGTCGCGGCGCCTCGGCGCGCGGATGGAGGTCACGTGACGTCGCGGCTGCTCAGCGAGCTCGTCGTGAACGGCGAGTCGTACGGCGTCGCAATCGCGCCGCAGCGCACGTTGCTCGAGGTTCTGCGCGAGGACCTCGACCTCACCGGGACGAAGCACGGGTGTGAGCTCGGAGAGTGCGGCGCCTGCACGGTGCTCGTCGACGGCGAGCCCCGCCTCTCGTGCCTGACCCTGGCGATCGAGGCGGAGGGGCGGGAGATCACGACCGTCGAGGGGCTGGCATCGGAGACCGGCCTCCATCCCCTCCAGCGGGCCTTCGTCGAGCTGTCGGCAGCCCAGTGCGGGTACTGCACGCCGGGGATGCTGCTGACCGCGAAGGCACTCCTCGATGCCAACCCTGCCCCGACCCGTATGGAGACGAAGCAGGCGCTCTCCGGCAACCTCTGCCGTTGCACCGGCTACGCGAAGATCCTCGAGGCGGTCTCCCTCGCGGCCGAAGGGATGGGAGTCCGACGGTGACCATCGTCGAGAAGCCGCGCACGTCCGTGCCGCTCCAGGCCGAGGAGTTCGCGGTCGTCGGCAAGCCTCTTCCAAAGGTCGACGCCGAGGCGAAGGTGAGGGGGCGGACGCGGTACGCCGACGACCTGCGGCTGCCGCGCATGCTGATCGGAAAGCTCCTGCGGAGCACGCGACCACACGCGCTGATCCGGCGCCTCGACGTCAGCCGGGCACTCGAGCTGCCCGGGGTTTGCGCCGTCCTCACCGGCAGGAGCCTCCCGATCCCCTACGGCATCCTCCCGGTCAGCCAGGACGAGCACGCGCTCGCGTTCGAGAAGGTCCGGTACGCGGGCGAGCCGGTCGCGGCCGTGGCTGCGGTCGACGAGGAGACGGCCGAGCGGGCGGTCGGCCTGATCGAGGTCGAGTACGAGGACCTGCCGGCGGCAATGTCGATTCCGGAGGCGCTCGCCCCCGACACGCCTCGCATCCACGGTGAGGGCGAAGGGCCGAACGTCGACCGCGTGGCCGCGCTCGAGTTCGGAGACGTCGAGGCCGGCTTCCGGGAGGCCGACCACGTGCGCGAGGACCTCTTCTTCTACGGTGGGAACACGCACCTGCCGCTGGAGGAGCATTCCGTGCTGGCCTCCTGGGAGGCGGAGAAGCTGACCGTCTGGTCCTCGACGCAGGTGCCCCACTATCTGCGCCGCGCCCTGGCGAAGGTGCTCGAGCTCCCGACGGGCGGGATCCGTGTCGTCGCCACGCCGGTCGGGGGCGGCTTCGGCGGCAAGAGCGACCCCTTCCCACACGAGCTCGTCGCGGCGAAGCTCGCGATGGTCACCGACCGCCCGGTGAAGCTCACCCTCACCCGCGAGGAGGTGTTCTACACGCACCGCGGCCGCCATCCGATCCTGATGCAGGTCAAGTCCGGCTTCACCGGCGACGGCCGGATCACGGCACTCTCCTTCAAGAACATCCTCGACGGCGGGGGCTATGGGAGCTTCGGCGCGGCGACGACGTACTACTCGGGCGCTCTCCAGCCGACGACCTACCGGCTCCCCGCCTATCGCTTCCAGGCTGTGCGCCTGCACACGAACAAGCCGCCGTGCGGCCCGAAGCGCGGTCACGGGACGCCCCAGCCCCGCTACGCGCTCGAGTGCCACCTCGACAAGGTCGCCGAGGACCTCGGCCTCGACCCGGTCGAGCTCCGTCTCCGCAACGCGATCGAGCCGTTCTCCCTGACCGTCAACCACCTCCGCATCACGAGCTGCGGGCTGGTCGAGTGCATCGAGCACGTCGTCGAGGCCTCCGGCTATCGCGAGAAGCGCGGCCGGCTTCCGCGCGGCCGCGGCGTCGGCTTTGCCGTGAGCGCCTACCTCTCAGGAGCCGGGCTCCCCATCAACTTCGACGAGACGGTCCAGTCGGAGGTCCACATCAAGGTCGACCAGGGCGGCGGCGTGACGGTCTACTCGCTCGCTGCGGACATCGGCCAGGGATCGAGCTCGGTGCTCGCCTATGTCGTCGCAGAGGTGCTCGGGCTCCAGCCGGGAGAGATCGCCATCGTCACAGCCGATACCGAGCTGACGCCCGTAGACCTCGGCAGCTTCTCGAGCCGGGTCACGTTCATGGCCGGCAACGCCGCGATCCAGGCGGCCGAGAAGATGCGGGACCTCGTTCTCGAGGGAGCCGCCGAGGCGCTCGAGGTCGACGTCGAGCGGCTGGCGATCGCCGGCGGACGTGTGTTCGCTCTGGACGACCCCGAGCGCGGCCTCGAGTGGAAGCAGGCCGTGAGCGCCGCCTCGGCGTCGCAGGCGCCACTCTTCACCGGGGGCATCTACCGGACGCCCGAGCTCGCCGGTCCCTACAAGGGCTCCGGCGTCGGCCCCTCGCCCGCGTACAGCTTCACGGCGGCTGTCGTCGAGCTCGACTGCGACGTGGACACCGGCATGATCACGGTCGACGACGTCTGGATCGCACACGACGTCGGCAGGGCGATCAACCCGCTGCTCGTCATCGGCCAGACCGAGGGCAGCGTCTACATGGCGCTCGGCGAGGCGCTGCTCGAGCAGCAGTCCTTCCGTGACGGCCTGCTCGAGTCGACGTCGCTCTTCGACTACAAGTCCCCGACCGTGCTCGAGATGCCCGAGGTGCACACGCACCTCGTCGAGACGATCGACCCGGAAGGCCCGTTCGGGGCGAAGGAAGCGGGCCAGGGACCGCTCCTGCCGGTGATTCCGGCGGTCGCGAACGCTGTCCACGACGCGGTCGGGGTGCGGATCGACGAGGTGCCGATCACCCCCGAGAAGGTGCTGAAAGCGCTCGACCTGGCGGGAAAGGGGAAACTCGGCCGCGTCGGGCCGAAGGCGATGCCCGAGTTCGACTTTCGCGAGCCGCGCCGCGTGAGCCCTCCTGCGGAGGCGCTGCCGTGATGCGCTTGCCGGCATTCACGTACCTCCGCCCGCGGGAGCTCGGCGAGGCCTGTGCGATGCTTGCCGAGCATGGCGCGGAGGCGGCCGTCGTCGCCGGCGGCACCGATCTCTTCCCGAAGCTCAAGCGGCGCCAGGTCGCGTCCAGCGTGCTCGTCGGGCTCCAGGGAATCGGGGAGCTGCGCGGCATCCACGCGAACGGCGGGCTCTCGATCGGGGCGGGAACCCGGATCTCCGAGGTCGTCTCGCACCCGGCGCTCGGCGGCCCGTACGCGGCGCTCGCCCGCGCCGCCGCGATGATCGCGAGCCCCCAGATCCGGAACGCCGGGACGGTAGGCGGAAACCTCTGTCTCGACGTCCGCTGCGACTACTACGACCGTCCTGCCGGCTGGCGGGAGGCGCTCGGTTACTGCCTGAAGGCGGGGGCCGACGTCTGCCGCCTCGCCTCGGGCGGCTACCGCTGCTGGGCGATCTCGACCTCTGATCTCGCTCCTGTCGCCCTTGCCCTCGAAGGTACCGTGCGCCTCGTCAGCGCAGCGGGCGAGCGCCGCCTGCCCGCCTGCGACCTGTACCGGAACGACGGCACCGCCCACCTGACCGTGGCCCCCGGCGAGGTCCTCGCCGAGCTGAACGTGCCGCCGGCGGACGGCTTGCGGGCGACGTACCTCAAGCTCCGGCGACGGGGCAGCATCGACTTCCCGCTGGTCGGGGTGGCGGCTGCGGTGCGTCTGGACGAGGGCGGTATCTGCACCGACGCGCGGATAGCGCTCGGAGCCGTTGCCTCGATGCCGCTGCGCGTGGAGGCCGCGGAACGGCTCCTCGTCGGCCGCGCGCTCGATCGCGATGCGATCACGGAAGCGGCCGAGGCGGCTGCGGCAGTGGCCAAGCCCATGAACAACACCGACCTGACGCCCGGCTACCGAAAGCGGATGGTCAGGGTCTACGTCGCCCGGGCCTTGAGCGAGCTCGCTGCGTGCGGAGCCGAGGGGTAACGCATGCAGTCCTTGTCGACGGCGCAGGCGGAGGGAGGCCAGGCCCTCTTCGAGGAGCAGCATCCGGCGAGGCAGGTGCAACTCATCCGCAGCACCTACCGCCTGATCGGCGAGCGGGGCGTGCACCGAGCCTCGCTGCGGGAGATCGCCCAGGCAGCCGGCATGAGCAAGGGCCTGATTCCGTACTACTTCAAGACGAAGGAGAATCTCATCCTCGCGACGATGCGGTGGGCGCTGTCGGAGACGGCCGACCGGATCAGGTGCGCGATGGCGGCTGCTCGGACTCCCGAGGAAAAGATCGTCGCGATGGTGGACGCGATCTTCATCGAGCCGGAGGCGAACCGCCGCTTCCACATCGCCTACCTCGACCTCGTCGGGCACGCCGCCCGCATGCGGACGTACATGGAGCTGCGGGCCACGTTCGACGGGATCGTCAACTCCCTCAACGCGGATGTGATTCGCGCCGGCGTCGCCCAGGGCGCGTTCGTGGTCGACGACGTGGACGAGACTGCGATGGCGCTCCGGGCGCTCGTGGACGGACTGTTCCTCCAGTGGCTGCAGGAGGAGGACTGGCGGGGCCAGCACGCTCGCTACCGGGACATCTGCAAGCGCGAGGCCCTGCAGCTGCTCGGTGCGAGGGCTAGGACGCCACGGCGGCCGGCGGCCTCGCCGGATCCTACGACGACGGCGCCGGGGCCCCGGATGAGCGATCTCGATCATGCTCCCGGGGCGATCGCGCGCGACTGACGCAGCGATGGTTGCCCTGCGCGACAACAGCTCGCTCGGATCGCAGCCGCACGATCGCGCGCCGGCCGACTCCATGAACGCCGCCGAGTACCTGCTCGCCTCGGGGGTGGACAGCAAGGTCGCGATCGAGTCCTGGGACGAGCGCGTCACCTACGGCGAGCTGCGCGAGGCGGTCGCCAGCGCGGCGGCTGTCTGGCGTGCGCAGGGGCTCGAGCCGGGGGAGCGTGTTCTGGTCTTCGCGCCGGACTCGATCGGCTGGGTGATCGCCTATCTGGGAGCGATCTGGGCCGGCGGGGTCGCAGTTGGCCTCAACTCGCGGCTGTTCGCGCGCGAGCTCGAGGTCATCCTCGGCGAGAGCGAGGCGCATTTCGTGTACTGCGATCCCGAGTCGGCCGCGCGGTTCGAGCCGATCCTGGAGCGGATCTTGCCGCGCTCCGCCCTAGTCACGAGCACGGAGTTCTCCGCTCGGGTCCAGCAGACCGAACCGATGTCGCCGGTCGAACGCAGCGCTGACGACGTGGCGCTCTGGATCTACACGTCGGGGACGACCGGCACGCCGAAGGCCGTGATGCATGCCCAGCGGATGGTTCGGGGTGCAGCGGAGTTCGCTGCGGAGGTGATGGGGGTACGGCCGGACGCGAAGGTCTACGCATCGTCGAAGCTGTTCTTCGCGTACGCGCTCGGCAACGGCCTGTGTGGAGGGCTCGCGCTCGGTGGGACGGTCGTGCTCGACCACGAGTGGCCGACCGCCGAGCGGGTTGCGGCGGTGGTGGAGCGCCACTCGCCGACCGTGCTCTACAGCGTGCCGACGCTCTACCTGAAGATGTTGCAGGCCGGTGTCGCACCCAAGCTCGGCACCGTGCAGCACTTCGTCTCGGCGGGTGAGGCGCTGCCGCCGGGGGTCGCGAGCGCGTGGCAGGAAGCGGCCGGGGTGATGCCCGTGAACGCGTACGGAGCGAGCGAGACGCTCGTCCTGATGCTGTACTGCGCGGACGAGAGCTGCCTGCTGACGCCCTCGCCGCACGTTGAGCTTCGCCTTCCGCAGCCGGCGCCGAAGCGGGGCGCGCCTCACCGGCTGTGGCTGCGTCACCCGTCGATCGCGACCGGTTACTGGAAGCGTCCCGAGGCCGAGGACGATGCGTTCTCGGACGGCTGGTTCTCGCCGGGCGACCTCTTCCGGCAGCGCACCCGCGGGCGCTGGGAGTTCTGCGGACGCGGCGACGACCTCGTGAAGATCTCGGGTCAGTGGGTCAGCACTGTCGATGTCGAGCGGACACTTGCCGACGCCTGCGGCGATTCCGTGGCGGAGATCGCCGGGGTCGCCTTCAGAAACGACGACGGGCTGGCCTCGATCGCCGTCTTCGCCGTTCCGGCGCCGGGGCGCGAGCGGGCTGCGGCCGCCCGGCTCCAGGCCGGGATCGAGGCGTTGCCGAAGCTGAGGCGGCCGCGCGAGGTCGTGTGGCTGCTGGAGCTCCCTCGAACCGACACCGGCAAGCTGCGGCGGAATGTGCTGCGCGAGCAATACCTCGAAGCGAGGCGGTCGACGCTCTCGGCCGAGACCGTGCCGGAGCAACTCGAACGCCCGCTTCCCGTAGCCGTCGGGCCCCACGGGAGCACGGCGACTCGTCGCTCGGGAGGACCGGGAGCTCGCCGGTGACGAGCCCCCCGCGTGAGGTCGAGCAGGCGCGGGCGGAGGCAATCAGAGCCGCGCTCTCCGCGGTCGAGGATCCGGAGCTGGGCATCGACGTCGTCTCTCTCGGCCTCGTCTACGAGGTCGACGTCGTCGGCGACCGGGCACGGGTCACGTACACGCTCACGAGTATGGGTTGCCCGATCGCGCCGGTGATCGAGCACGACATCGCCACTGCGGCCCTGGAGGTGGACGGCGTCGAGCGCGTCGACATGGAGCTCGTCTTCGACCCGCCCTGGTCTCCGGACCGGATGAGCGACGACGCCAGGCTCGTACTCGGCTGGTGAACGGGATCGAGAAGCGGAAAGGAGGAAGGAAGCGATGAAGGCATATCTGCTCGAGGAGTTCGGGGCTGACCTGGTCGAGCGAGAGCTGGAGGACCCCGTGCCGGCCGGACGTGAGGTCCTCATTCGTGCGCTCTCCAGCGGGCTGTGTCACTCGGATCTCCACTTCCACGAGGGCTTCATCGACCTGGGAGGGGGCCAGCATCTGGATGTCGAGAACATCGGCATCCACCTGCCGACCGCACTCGGGCATGAGGTCTACGGCCGGATCGAGGACTTCGGGCCGGAGTCCGGGCTGACCGCGGACGACCGAGAGCGACTCGTGATCGTCTATCCCTGGCTCGGCTGCGGCGAATGCGAGCTCTGTACGTCCGGGCGGGACAACATGTGTCCGGCGCAGAACGGGATCGGTGTCCAGCAGCCGGGCGGATACGCCGAGAAGATCATCGTCCGCGACGCCAAGTACCTGATCGATGCGGCGGGGATCGACCCGGTTCTTGCGGGCTCGTACGCCTGCTCCGGACTGACGGCGTACTCCGCCCTCGAGAAGCTCGGGCCAATTCAGGACGAGTGGATCGCCATCATCGGCCTCGGCGGCGTGGGGCTGATGGCGCTGGCGATCGCCAAGGGCACGGGGTTCGGGAAGGTCGTCGCGATCGACATCGACGACGCGAAGCTGACGACGGCGAGCGACGACTACCGCGCCGACATGACGTTCAACGCGAGGAGCGGCGACCTCGTCGAGGCGATCACGTCCGAGCTCGGTCGTCTCGCAGGCGTCGTCGACTTCGTCGGGTCGACCGAGAGCGTGTCACAGGGGGCCGCGCTCCTGAAGGGAGGAGGCGTCTACGTCACGGTCGGCCTCTTCGGCGGGGAGCTGCGCTTCCCCCTGCCCGCCCTGGCGGTGCAGCAGCTGCAGTTCCGCGGCTCCTTCACCGGCACGCTGGACGAGCTCGAGGAGTTGCTGGGGTTCGTGCGGCAGGGGCGGATCAAGCCCATCCCCGCGCGGCCCGTCCCGATCGCCGACGTCAACGACAGCATGCGGGAGCTGCGCGAGGGTCACGTCAGCGGCCGGTTGGTGCTCACCCACCGCTGATCCAGGGAGGGTTGATCCGACACGGCGAGCACCCGAGGACGGCCCCGGCAGAGCGGCGACCGCCGTTCAGCCGACGGTGAGCACGAGCTTCCCCTGGGTACGGCCCATCTCTCCCAGCTCGTGCGCGCGGGCGGCCTGCTCGAGCGGGAACGTCCGGGCGACCTGCGGTCGTAGCGCGCCCGTCGCGGCGAGCCCGGCGATCGCCTCCATCCCCGCCCGGTCCGGCTCGACGAGGATGCCGGTGACGCGCACGCGACCGCCGGCGAGCTCACGCAGCTGCTCGACGCCCAACCCCGAAGGCACCGCGATGAAGATCCCGTCGTCGCGCAGCGACGGCAGCGCGCTCGGGCTGGTCTCGCCTCCGACGAGGTCCAGCACGACGTCGACGTCGCGGACGCGCTCCTCGACGGCCTCTCTCGTGTAGTCGATCGTCTCGTCGGCGCCCAGCTCGGTCAGGAACGTGTGCTTGGCCGAGCGGGCCGTGCCGATCACGTAGGCCCCGCGCGCTTTGGCGATCTGCACCGCCAGGTGTCCGACGCCGCCTGCGGCGGCGAGGATCAGCACGCGCTGGCCGGGCTCGACGTCGGCGGTCTCGACGAGCGCCTGCCACGCCGTCAGCCCGGCGAGCGGAAGCGCCGCGGCCTCGACGTCGCCGAGGCGCTCGGGGATCCGGGCGAGCTGGCGCGAAGGCGAGGTGACGTACTCGGCATAGGCGGCCGCCTCGTGGGGAAAGCGCGGCATCCCGAAGACCCGCTCTCCCGTCGCAAACCGCGTCACTCCCCGGCCCACCGCCTCCACGACGCCGGCGACATCCCAGCCGACGGTGAACGGCGGCTCCCCCAGGAAGCCGCCACGGGCGCGCGTCTTCCAGTCGACAGGGTTCACGCCTGCGGCGCTCATGCGTACGAGCACCTCCGTGGGCCCCGGGTCGGGCCGCGGGACCTCCACGAGCTCGAGCACCTCGGGCCCGCCGAGGGCCCGCTGGCGGATGGCGCGCATCGTAGTCTCTGCCTCGCGATCGTCGAGGGCGCTTGTCACAAGCGATGTCCTTCCGGGAGAGCGACGATTGTTGTATACAGGCGTGAGCCCCGACGGAGGAGAGCACATGGCCGCGCCGCCGCAGACGAGCTCTGCATTTCCGAGTCCGTATGAGATCGCGACTCCGCCTGGGTGCGAGGGATGGCGGGAGATGTATCCGTACTACGCGGTGTTCGACGAGTCGCGGCGCGAGGTGGACGAGACCAGGTTCTGGTTCTGGAACTCGCAGCATTTCCCTGTGCCGATGCCGGCGTTCGACGTCGCCTGCATCGACTCCCCGTACCAGGCGGTGGGGGAATGGCAGAACCGGTTCTTCGCGGTGCCCCCCGCGATGGGC
>Ga0209640_10002056_pt1 | contig 17460 bp, 17 predicted proteins | sample RifCSP10_1_FD_184018 | JGI IMG/M metagenome (GOLD analysis project Ga0209640, IMG submission 184018) | Soil microbial communities from Rifle, Colorado - Rifle CSP2_sed 10_1 (SPAdes) (version 2) | ecosystem: Environmental > Terrestrial > Deep subsurface > Rock core/Sediment | place: Rifle... | reverse complement strand
ATACCGAGCGTTTCGCCCGCTTCGATGGAAAAACTCACGTCATCGACGGCCTGTACCATCAGCCGAGGCGCGAAGAACCGCTCGGACTTGACCGGGAAATACTTGCGCAGCCCCCGCACGCTCAACAGCGGCGCCGGATGACCCGTGCTGATTTCACGCGTATTCACGAGCCCGTCGCCCCTGATTCTCTCCCCTCATCCTTCATCCCTCCGCCCTCATCCCTTTACAGGCGCACGTCCATCGCGCTGCGCAACCCGTCGCTGATCAGGTTGAAGCACATCGATGTGATGAATATCATGAAGCCCGGCAGGACGGCGTTGAGCGGCGCGAGGAAGATCGACTCGCGCAGCGTGTTGAGCATGAGGCCCCACTCGGCGGTCGGCGGGCTCGCACCCAGCCCGATGAAGGACAGACCTGCGGAAATTAGGATCGAAACGCTGACGAGGACCGTGGCATAGACGAACACCGGCCCCATCACGTTGCCGAGGATGTGGGTGCGGATGATGCGGAAGGCCCCGGCCCCGCTCGCGCGTGCCGCTTCCACGAAATCCATCGCACGCACCTGCGTCGTCACCGACTCGGTCACGCGCGTGATCGGCGGGATGAAGACGATGGTGATGGCGAGGAGCGCGTTGCCCACGCCCGCGCCCAGCGAGCCGGCGATGGCGACCGCGAGCAGGATCGAGGGGAAGGCATATAACACATCGGTGAGCCGCATGACGAGCATATTGGTCCGGCCTCCGATAAAACCCGCGACGAGGCCGAGCGTACCGCCGATCGCGAGCGCCACCGCGACCGGCAGCACGCCCATGGTGAGGGACAGGCGTCCGCCGTGGATCAGGCGTGAGAGCATGTCCCGCCCCAGTTCGTCGGTGCCCAGGAGGTGGCCGGACGAGCCCACGGGCAGCAGGCGCTGTGCCGCGTTGGTCGCGGCGGGATCGGGCAGCCCCAGCCATGGCGCGAGCACCGCCGCACCTGCGATCGCGAGCAGGATGAAAGCGCAGGCGGCGGTGTAGGGATCGCGCGCGAGCCGCACCCCTACCGTCTGCCAGTAGGTGCGCGGCAGCATCACGCCGACAGGCACTTCCATCGCCCCCGGTGCGGGGGTCAGGGCGTCGAACTTGAGCGTGATCCTCTGGGCTTCCGGGGCGTTCATGCTCGGCTGATGCGTGGATCGGCAAAGGTTTGCAGGATGTCCACGACGAGGTTGGTGAGGACGAAAAACAGTGCGAGCAGCAGGATCGTTCCCTGCAGCACCGGAATGTCGCGGTCGAAGATCGCCAGGTTGAGGAGATATCCGGTGCCCGGCCACGAAAACACGACCTCCACCAGGATCGAGCCTCCCAGCAGGTGCGCGAACTGCAGGCCGATCACGGCGAGCACCGTCGGCAGGGCGTTGCGCGAAACGTGGAGCAGGATGCGGCGTTCGGAAAGGCCGCGCGCGCGCAAGGCCTCCACGAATTCCATGCTGAGGATCTCCATCACGCACGCGCGCGCGGTGCGGGCCACGATCGCGCACGGGATCGCGGCGAGCGCGATGGCCGGCAACAGCATGTGTTTCCACGCGTCCCAGCTGAGGACCGATGCCCCTGCACCTGCCCCCATCGAGGGGAGCCATCCGAGTTGCACGGAGAACACGATCACGAGGATGATCGCGAGCCAGTAGTGGGGAATGCTCACGCCCGCAATCGCGGCCGCGGACACGGCCTTGTCTACCCACGTGCCGTGGTGGTAGCCGGCGAACATGCCCGCGCTCGCCCCCACGAGAAAACCCACGAACGATGCTGCGACGCCGAGCACCATGGTGTTGGCTGCGGCGTCGATCAGGGTCCCGAACACCGGCGCGCCGGTGCGAAGCGAGTAGCCCATGTCGCCGGTAAGCGCGCTGCCGAGCCAGATCAGGTACTGCAGCGGCAGCGGCTTGTCGTAGCCGAAGGAAGCACGCATCTCGGCGAGCATCTTCTGGTCCACTTCGCCCATCACCGCTGAAAGCGGATCGCCCGGCGCGAGGTGCACCAGGGTGAACACGATGAGCGACACCCCGATCGCGATGGGAATCGTATAGAGGACGCGCCGGAGGATGTAGTACAGCATCACGAACCGGTTGGCAGTAAGCAGTAAGCAGTAAGCAGCAGACAGTAGGCAGTCGTCAGGAGTCAGTAAGCGGCCCGCGGCGATTGCTAACCCTGAACTGCAAACTGCTGACTGCCAACTGCCAGCTCGTGCCGGTCAGTCGGCAACGTAAACCGGCGCGAGGTCCTGGAACCAGTGCCTCGCCTGCACCCAGCCGCGCACCTGCTTTGACATCGCGCGCGGCCCGACGTCGTGTACGACCCAGACGTCCACCGCCTGGTCCACGAGATAGGCGTGCAGTTCCCCGAGCAACTGGTCGCGCTTCTTCTCGTCGAAGATGTTGTTGGACTTCTCGACCATGGCATCGACCTTCGGATCCGAGTAATACATGTAATTGAATCCCTTGGGCGGAATGGCCTTGCTGCTGTAGATGCGTCCGAAAGCACTGAACGGATCGACCGTTGCCGAGGAGTTGTTGATTCCGTGCACGCCCTGACATATGGGGGAACCTGCGCCGGCGCGGCGGCAGTTGCGCAGCACCTCCCAGTCCTGGGTGACCAGTTCCAGGTTGATGCCGACCGCTTTCAGGTTTTGCTGGATGTATTCGTTCATCGGCCGGGGCAGCATCTGGCCCGAGCCGGAAGGCGAGACCATCACTTTGAGCGTGAGCGGTTTCGAGTCGGAATAGCCCGCTTCCGCAAGGAGTTTCCTTGCGGCCGCCGGATCGTGCTTGATGATGAACGTGGGCTTGCCGAACCACGGGCTCGACTTGTCCACGGCCCCCGCCGCCGGAGCAGCAAAGCCGCCGAGCAGCTTGACGAGACCTTCGCGATCGATCGCAAGATTCACCGCCTTGCGCACCCGCAGGTCGCGCCATGGCGAGTCCTCCCTGAAGCTCATGAAGTACGGCCAGATGTGCGGATAGACGTTGGACGTGATCTGGAAACCCTGCGACTTGAGCCGCGGAATGAAATCCGGCGGCGGCGCTTCGATGAAATCCACCTGCCCGGAAAGGAGCGCGGAGGCGCGCGTGGTGGGCTCCGGAATCGGCAGCAGCACGACGCGCTGTGACTTCGGGACGCGCTTGGCGTCCCAGTAGCTCGAGTTGCGCACGAGTTCGGCGCGCTCGCGCGGCGTCATCTTCTCGAGCCGGAACGGGCCGGTGCCCGAGGGCTGCTGGGAGAACTTGTTCCAGTCCCGGCCGAGCTTCTCGTACTGCGCGGGGCTCGAATAGAAGACGTAAGTCGTTTGGTAAGGGAAGGTCGAATCGGGCGCGTGGGTCGTGAACTCGATGGTGTAGTCGTCGACCTTGCGCCACGCTTTCAGCGACAGGATACGGCCCGCGACCTGCGCCCTTTGCCGGGCGTCGTGATGCGGCGCGTCTTTCTTGAACAGCTTGTCGAGGTTCCAGACCACGGCGTCGGCATTGAACTCCGAGCCGTCGTGGAACTTCACGCCCTTGCGCAGGGTGAAGAGCCATTTGGTCGTGTCCTTCGCGTCCACCTTCCAGGACGTGGCAAGCGCGGGCACGAGAGTCGAGGGAGCCTTGGCGTTGTCGAGCTTCCAGTTGATGAGCGCGTCGTAGAGGGTGTAACCCGTCATGCGATAGCCTTCGAAACCGCCATTGGGCTGGCCCGAGGTCGTGGGAATGTCCGAGAGCGTCATGCCGACGCGCAACGGCCTGGATTGCCCCCAGGCAAGGCTGGCCGCGAGGGCCGCGGCAATGCCGATACCCGCCAGCGTGGACTGCAGTCGATTCGGTTTCATGCTGTTCTCCTTGGGTCTATCAAACGGAAAGCACTGTTGCGTTGCGCTTAACCGGCCAGCGCGCGCCGTATCCATTCCGCGTTCACGAACATTGCCGTATCGCCAGCGCGGCTGCCGATCACCTGGACCCCGAGCGGCAGACCCAGCGGCCCGCTGCCGTACGGAAGCGTCAGGCAGGGCAGCTGCAGCAGCGTCCACATCAAGCCGAAAATCGGGTCGCCCGTGCTCTCAATCGTTGGTGCTTCGCCCGGCGCGCTCGGCGCGAGCAGCGCATCGTGATCGCGCAGCACGTCGTCAATCCGCTTGCGGCAGCGCTCGGTAAGCGCGACGCCCGCCTCGTACTGCGTGCGAGTCACCTTGCCCCCCGCTGCGATGCGCGAGGCGAGGCTCGCGGAAATGAGTTCAGGAAAGCGCGTGCGCTCGTGGGTGAGCGCGCGATAGAACTCGTACGAACTGACCGCAATCTGGGTCTCGGCGAGCGCGCCGAACTCGTCCGCGAGATCGACGTCATTTACGCGCGCCCCCGCTTGCGCCAGCACGCGCGCGGCGCTATCGAGGCTGGCCTGAGCCGCCGCGTCCGCCTGATTCCAGTACGGCGTGCGGCACAGACCGATCCGCGGTTTGCGTCGCGGCACCTCGCTGAATGGAGCAGCGGGTAACCCGGCGAGTTCCTCGATGATGAGCGCAGCGTCGGCGACGGTGCGGGTCAGCGTGCCGATCGTGTCGAGCGACTCGGACAGGAACTTGAGACCGGCGCGGTTGATGAGGCCGAACGAAGGTTTATAGCCGATCACGCCGCAGAAAGCCGCCGGGCGGATGATGGAAGAAGAAGTCTGCGTGCCGAATGCGATCGGCACCATGCAGTCGGCAACTGCTGCCGCTGAGCCGCTTGACGAGCCCCCGGGCGTGCGAGTGGGATCGAGCGGGTGGCGCGTTTTGTTCGGGTGGCGGGTCGCGAATTCGGTCGAAACGGTCTTGCCGAGTATCACTCCCCCCAATTCGCGCACCTGTGCGACGCAGGCCGCATCGCAATGAGGCCGATGGCCGCGATGGATCGGGGAGCCATACTCAGTGGGCATATCGCCGGTGTCGATGACATCCTTGATGCCGACGGGGATACCGTGCAGCCGCGAGCGTGGTGGTTCCCTGTCACGGCTGCGCGCCTGGGAGAGGGCAAGCTCGGGATCGATAAAGGCCCAGGCCTGAACGGCACGCTCGCGCGCACCGATGCGATCGAGACAGGCAGCGACCAGCGCTTCCGAAGTAAGCTTGCCGGCGGCGATCGCCGCCGCGGCGTCGCTTGCGGAGATCTGATTGAACGGGAGTGACGCAGTCATGAAATTGCCGTTTCAGGTTGTCCCACGCGCTGCGAGTTGATGCAGCGCGCGACATGATCGTAACCCAGATGTGAACCCAGCGTAACGGCCGGCGGGAATTCGCCCGTGCAGCGCGCCTCGGCGTAACGGCAGCGGGGGGCAAAGCTGCATCCGGGAGGCAATGCTGCGAGGTTGGGGGGCGAACCCGTGATAGGCGTCAGGCGCGCGCCTTTGGGAACCTCGTGTACGGTCGAGCCCAGCAGTCCCTCGGTGTAGGGATGGCGCGGACGCTTGACCACATCTACGACCGAACCGCTTTCCACGATGCGCCCCGCGTACATGACCGCGATCTGGTGAGACACCTCTGCCGCGACGCCGAGGTCGTGGGTGACGAAGATCATTGCCATCCCGAGCTCCTTCTGCAGCGAGCGCAGGAGCAGCAGCACCTGAATCTGGACGGTAGCGTCGAGCGCGGTGGTGGGTTCGTCTGCGAGCAGCAGTTGCGGCCGGCACGCGAGCGCGATCGCGATCATCGCACGCTGGCGGAGCCCCCCCGAGAGTTGGTGTGGAAAGGTGTCGAGGCGGCGCTTCGCCGAGGGAATCTGCACGAGTTCGAGGAGTTCGAGCGCGCGGCGTCGCGCCTCGGCCGGTGAAACGTCCTCGTGCCGCACGATCGCTTCGACGATCTGCTGGCCGATGGTGAACACTGGATCGAGGGCCGTCATGGGCTCCTGGAAGATCATCGCTACGATCGGACCACGCAAGTCCGAGAGTCCGTGTTCGCCAAGCGCCATGACATTGCGCCCGGCGATCTCGACGCGACCCGCAAGATGGGTCTTCTTCCGCGGCAGGAGCCGCATCAGCGCGCGCAGCGTCACGCTCTTTCCCGATCCGGATTCGCCGAGGATGCCGAGCACCTCGCCCTCCGTGAGCGTGAACGAGACGCCATTTACCGCGTGCACCGTCGCCTCGGGGCCGACGAATTCCACCTCGAGGTCTTCGACCGTCACCAGCGGCTTATCGCTCATCTTGAAAACCGATTGCCACAGAGGACACAGAGAACAATGGCACTATTTTAAGCGGTGAACTTTACAGGCTCCCTCCCTTGCGCGCAGCGCGGGGGAGGGTTGGGGAGGGGGCAGAACCGATCCAGCCCCCATCCTAACCTTCCCCCGCACGCGGGGGAAGGAACCTTAAGATAGTGCCATTGAACTCTGTGATCTCTGTGGCTGATGTTCATAAGGCCGGGACGCGGGTGTGCCAGTCGGTGACGGACTGGTAGGCATGGGCAGCACGGAGGATCAGGGCCTCGGAAAAGGGCCTCCCGGCAAGCTGCATCGATAGCGGCAACCCGCCCTTCGAAAATCCCGCCGGCACGCTTGCGGCTGGAATGCCGAGATAGCTCAGCGGGCGCATGTTGCGCGTGATCGCGCCCAGCAGGCGCAGCACGTCGCCCGCGGTCTTCGCGTCGGTCGCGGCGATGGTCGGCGCCGGCGCCGGCGTGACGGGGGTGTGCAGCAGATCGACCTTGGCGAAAACCGCTTGAACAAACTCGTCGAGGAGACGCGAGCGCAGCATCACCGCCTCGAGGTAGCGCGTCGCGGGGACGAAGAATCCCGCCTCGATCCGGCCGCGGAACACTGCCGAATAGTCCTGTGGACGGGTCTGCATCCAGCGTGAGTGGATCGCCGATGCCTCGGACTGGTTGATGAGCGTTCCCAGAGCCAGGAGACGCTGCACGTCGGGGGGCGCGACCTCGATCACGCGTGCGCCGAGCGACCGGAACACGTCCAGACTTGCGCGCATGGCCGCTTTGACCTCCTCCGTCGCGCCGTCGTAGAAATAGGCTGTCGGCACGCCGATCCTGAGCCCCTTGATAGTGCGCTTCAGGTCGCGCTCGTAATCGGGCACCGGTTCCGCGGCCGAAGTGGCGTCGCGAGCGTCCTCGCCGGCGATCACGCGCAGCAAGCGGGCGCAATCGGCAGCCGTACGCGCCAGCGGCCCGACGCAGTCGAGCGACCATGCGCGCGGCAGGATTCCGAAGCGGCTCACGCGCCCGTAGGTGGGCTTCAATCCAGTGACGCCGCAGAACGCGGCGGGGCCGCGCACCGATCCGCCGGTGTCCGACCCGAGCGAACCAAAGCAGGTACGCGCCGCGAGCGCCGCACCCGAGCCGCTCGACGATCCGCCGGTGATGTGATCGGGATGCCACGGATTGCGGCAGTGCCCCCAATGTTCATTGTGGCCGGTAGGGTTCGCGGCAAACTCGGCCATGTTGAGGCGGCCGAGCCAGACTGCGCCGGCGCCATACAGGCGTTCCACCACGGTGGCGGTGACGGACGGGCGATAGTCGCGCAGGATCTTCGAGCCGCCGCTCGAGATCATCCCGGCACGGTAGTACATGTCCTTGTGCGCAAGCGGAACGCCATGCAGCGCGCCGAGTTTCGCGCCGCGCCTGAGCGCGAGGTCGGCCCGTTTCGCAGCCTTCAATGCTTCATCCGCCTCCAGCGCGATGAAGCAGTTGATGCGGGGCTGCACGCGCTCGGCTTCCGCGATGCACGCCCGAGTGACTTCCACCGATGAAAGCTTCTTCCGTCGAATCGCAGCAGCCACCCCGGTGAGCGTAAGGCGTGTGATATCGGAGCTCATCGGGTTTTTCCGCGCAGGTATCGGTTCCGGGCGAGGGCCAGCGGAAACTGTCCCGGTTCGTCATTGAGATCCAGGCGGGCCGCTGTGTCGAGCACCGCGCTGTTGAGCGCCTCCACCTCCGGCGCAATCTCGGCCGCGCGTTCCTCGGGAACGCTGACGTTGGCGACCTCCCGGGCATAGCCTCGAATCGTATTCGGTGTGAGCTTTTCGCGCATGAACGCCTCCATTGTGCTGCCGATTCCGGTTATGGTAAACCCGCGGCAGGTGGCAGGAAAGGGGCAGCGACGTGTTACCATGCATTCGCAGGAATATAGTGGAATGCCCAGGGCGCCGAATGCACACGGCGTCTGCGCTGCCAACGCCACCAAGCTAACCATGTCAAGCGAAGAACTGGCATTCCTGAGCGTTGCCGAGCAGGGGAGATTGATCCGTGACCGGAAGGTCTCGCCGGTGGAACTCGTCCAGACCTGCCTGGACCGCATCGAGCGCTACGATGGCGTGTTGCGCGCGTACATCACGGTCTGTGCGGAGCAGGCGCTCGCAAGCGCGCGGCAGGTTGAGCGCGAAATTGCGGGCGGCGACTACAAGGGCCCGCTGCACGGTATCCCCTATGGGGTGAAGGACCAGCTTTGCACGCGCGGCATCCGCACCACCGTCGGCTCGAAGATCATGGCCGACTACGTACCCGATTTCGATGCCGCCGTGGTCACGCGCATGAATGCCGCCGGCGCGATCCTGATCGGCAAGGAAAATCTGCACGAATTCGGAAAAGGCGGCACCAACGTTTTCTTCCACGGCCAGCCGCGCAATCCGTGGAACCCGGCACGCAATGCCGGCAGTTCCTCGAGCGGTTCCGGAATCGCGCCGGCCGCGGGATTGTGCTCGGGATCGCTGGGCGAGGATACCGGTGGCTCCGTGCGCGGCCCGGCGTCGGCCAACGGCGTCGTCGGCTTGCGGCCGACCTTCGGGCGGGTGAGTCGCTACGGCGGCGTGATGCACGGCTGGACGGCCGACACCATCGGCCCGATTACGCGCACGGTCGAGGACAACGCGGTTTTCCTGTCCGCGATCGCGGGTCATGATGCGCGCGACCACCTGACCAGCAAGCGCGCCGTGCCGGACTACACGGGCGCGCTCAGCGGCGACCTGAAGGGGGTCAAGCTCGCAGTGGTGCATGAAATGGCGTGGGCCGACGGCGTGCACCCCGAAGTACGCACGGCATTCGAACGTGCTCTGCTCGTGCTGAAAGAACTCGGCGCGCAGATTTCCGACCTGTCTCTGCCGTGGACTAAGCACGCCATCCCGCTCAACATGCTGACTTCGGACGCGGATGTCGCTTCCATGTTTGTCCCGTTGCTGAGAACGCGCTGGAAGGACTTCGACGTGGGCACGCGCACGCGCTTGGCGACCGCGGCGCTGGTGCCGGCGGCGGTCTACAGCCGGGCGATGCGCGCCCGCGCCGTCGTGCGCGCGCAGATTCTTGCCGCCTTCGAGCGCTGTGATGCGCTGATCTCGCCCACGCACCTCTCGCCGCCGGCTTTGATCGAGGATGCGCGCGAGAAGGTGGAGTCGCGGGTGGACGTTGCCCAGCGGCTCATCCTCCGGCGTATTACCACGCACCCCTACGGCACGGCCAACGTACCTGCGCTGGCGCTGCCAATGGGCTTTACGCAAAATGGATTGCCCCTGTCGTTGCAGATTGCGGCGCGGCCCTTCGCGGAGCAGACGGTCTATCGCGTCGGCCATGCCTATGAGCGTGCAACGTCCTGGCACCGGCAGCATCCCGACCTCGAGCGCTCGCTGCAGCCGTTGCTGCGAGCCTCCGCGACCGCAGAAGGTTATAGACGATGGAACTGACATGTGAGCAGCTCGCTGCGATGGCCGCGACCATCGGGTTGAACCTTCCGGCAGCCGACGCTGAAAATGTGCGGCTGCGGCTGTCCGCTCTATTGACCGAGATGGAAGGGATCGAGCGGGAATTGGGAGCGGAGATGGACAGGACCGAGCCCGTCCCGCCGGTCTATCCCCACGAACCGTCTTGAACCTTGCCTGCAAGGAGTTTCTGAAGTGGATCGGGCACTGAAGATCGGCATACTCGAGGGCGACGACATCGGGCTGGAGGTCGTGCCGGAAGCAATCAAGGTGATGCGCGCGGCTGCGCAGAAGGCGGGGCTGCCCATGGAATGGTTCCCGATGCCGATCGGCAGAAAAGCGCTCGATCAGCTCGGTTACACGCTGCCACCCGGCACGCTGGAGAAACTCGATACGCTGGACGGGTGGGTGCTGGGGCCGATCGGCCACCAGGCCTATCCCAGGGACCGGCCCAACGCCATCAATCCGCATCCGATCCTGCGCAAGCATTACGATCTCTTCGCCAACATCCGCCCCGCAAAGTCCCTGCCCGGATTGCCGGCGCTCTACAAGGACGTCGATCTCGTCATCGTGCGTGAGAACAACGAGGGTTTCCCGCCCGACCGCAACACCTACCTGGGTAACGGCGAGTTCCGGCCGACGCCCGAAATGACGATTTCGATCCGGCTCGTCACGCGCGAGGGATCGCGCAAGGTTGCGCGCGCCGCGTTCGAGCTGGCGCGCACGCGCCCGCGCAAGAAGGTGACGGCCGTGCATAAGGACACCGTTTTCAAGCTGGGCTGCGGCATGTTCGCCGAGGAATGTCGCAAGGTCGCGCAGGACTATCCCGACGTCACGTTGGACGAGGTGATGGTCGATACCTTCGGCATGAAACTGGTGATGAGACCCCAGCAATTCGACGTGGTTGTCACGACCAACACGTTCGGCGACATTCTGTCCGACGTCGCGGCGGGGCTCGTCGGGGGGCTGGGGCTGGCGCCGGCGCTGTCGGCAGGCCCCGAGCGGGCCATGGCGCAGGCGACTCATGGCTCGGCGCCGGACATCGCGGGCAGGAATATCGCCAACCCCTACGCCATGATCATGTCAGGCCAGATGCTGTTCGCGTGGCTGGGGCACAAACATGGCGAACCCAGGGCGGTGGAGGCGGCCGAAGTCATGGCACGGGCGATGGAGAACGTCATTCAGGCCGGCAGGGCGCTCACGCCCGATCTCGGCGGCAAGGCTACGACGGTTGCCATGGGCGACGCGGTCGCCGCCGAGGTCGTAAAGCTCGCGCCGTAGAAGAACCAGAGCATCAACGCGAAGGACGCGAATTTCCTTCGCGTCTCTGCTTCTGAACCGGTTACGAGTCACCAGGTAAATGAGAGGGCCAATGGCCACGCTGAACATTCTGAGTGCAGGTGCGGCGCAGGCAGTGGTCGAGAACGTCATCGCCGCTTATCAGCGCGAGACCGGCCATGGCGTGCAAGCCGAGTTTGGAGCCGTCGGCGCGATGAAGGCCCGCATGCTGACGGGGGTCCCGGTCGATGTCATCGTTCTCACGGCGACGCTCATTGACGAACTCATTGCGAGCGGCGACGTGACGGCGGGCTCGCGCGTCGATCTCGGAAAGGTCGGCACCGGCGTAGCGGTGCGCGCGGACACGCCGCTGCCCGCGGTGTTCAACCGCACTGCGCTGCGTGGGAATATCCTTGCCGCCAGCGTGGTGGTATGCCCGGACCCGGCGGTTGCCACGGCCGGTAAGATCGTGATGCAGATGTTGGAACGGCTGGGGATTCGCGACGAGATCGGCGGCCGCATGAAGTTCTTCCCCAACGGGAATGCGGCGATGCGCTGGCTCGCAGGGAGCGCCGGCGCCAACGAGCTGGGAATCACACAGGTGACGGAGATACTTCCGAACAAGGGAATAGCATACGCCGGCCCGCTGCCTGACGAGTTTCAGGCCAAGGCGACTTACTCGGTCGGCCTGGCGGCGCGCGCGCCGAGCGCGAATCTCGCCCGCGATTTCGTCGCAAGACTGACGGACCCGGCAGCGGTGCCGATGCTTGCTGCGGCAGGATTCGAAGTGGGCGATTGAAGCGTGCCGTTTCTGCACTTACCATTCACCCCTCACCAGACACCCTGATCGGAAATTCCCATGAGCCGTATCGTGCACCTCGCCCTCAAAGTCGAAGACCTGGAGAAAACCACCGAGTTCTACGAGAAAGTGTTCGGTTTCCGGGAGGTCGGGACCAGCAAGACGCGGGATCATCTGTCCCGGCATCTCACCGACAAGTTCCGTGCGCCGGGTGGCACCGTCGCCGAACTCGTGCCCGTCGGTCGCTACAAGAAACCGTCCAAGCCGGAGCGCTGATCCGCACCGCGCGACACCGGCACGCGCGCGGCATTTGATACACTTGGCAGCCTGCGGCGGCCTGCGGCCCGCCGGCGGTTGTGAGTATGCCTGCAATCAAACCCTGGAGGAGCCTGACTTGAATCGCGGCGAAGTTGTTTCCGGCGTCGTGCTGGCGGCGCTCGGGGGATACATAGTCAGCGAAGCGGCGCACTGGGAGTATCTCGGGCCGGACGGTCCGGGTCCCGGCTTCTTCCCGCTCTGGTACGGCGCCGCGATGATCGTGCTGTCGGCGGTACTGGTCGTGCAGAACTTCTTGGCTAAGGCGACCGTGGCTGGAAGGCCGGTCAACTGGCGCGAGGTGGGGCGCGTGCTTATCGTCTGGGCCGGTTTCGCGGTTAGCGTGGCGCTGCTCAAGGTTCTTGGGTTCATTCTGAGCTTCGGGCTTTTCGTCCTGTTCATGGTCGCGGGAATGTACCGGCGCCCCCTGCGCGTTGCGATCTCGGTAGCCGTGGGCTGCGCCGCCGGGTTCTACCTGGTGTTTCCGTTCGCTCTCGACGTGCGGCTGCCCATCGGCGTTCTGGGATTCTGACGATGGAGATATTCAGCGGGCTGTTGCAGGGCTTCGCGGTCGCGCTCACGCCGGTCAACATCATGTGGTGTTTCATCGGCTGCTTCCTGGGCACGATAGTCGGCATACTCCCGGGGCTCGGACCGCCGGCGACGATCGCGATGCTGCTGCCACTGACCTTCCAGATGAATCCCACCAGCGCCGTGATCATGCTGGCGGGCATCTATTACGGGGCCAAATACGGCGGCTCGACCACGTCGATACTGTTGAACGTGCCGGGCGAGTCGGCGTCAGTGGTGACCTGTCTCGACGGCTACCAGATGGCGCGTAACGGGCGCGGCGGCGCCGCACTGGGGATCGCGGCGATCGCTTCGTTCATTGCCGGCACCTTTGGGGTGATCATGCTGATGCTGGTCGCGCCGCCGCTGGCCAAGTTCGCGCTCGCGTTCAGTTCGCCGGAGTACTTTGCGCTGATGTGCATGGGGTTGGCAATGGTGGTGCTGCTCGCCGGCAAGTCCATGGTCAAGGCCCTGCTTGCGATGCTGGTTGGACTGTGGATCGCGGGCATGGGAACCGATCTCTTCACGGCGGAATCGCGTTTCACTTTCGGACAGGCGGAATTGCTCGACGGCATCGATTTCGTGGTGGTCGCGATCGGGGTCTTCGCGCTGGGCGAGGTGCTCGGCAACATGGAAACGCGCGAGGGCGTGGCGATGCTGCCGGTGCCCAAGGGACTGCGCAATCTGCTGCCCAATGTGGAGGAACTGAAGGCATGCCGCTTTGCCTTTCTCAACGGGTCCGTCGTCGGCTTCATCATCGGCATACTGCCGGGGGCCGGATCGACCGTGGCATCGTTCATTTCATACGGCATCGAAAAGGCCGTGTCCAAGCATCCCGAGAAGTTCGGTACTGGCGTCCCGGAAGGGGTCGCCGCGCCCGAGGGCGCCAACAACGCGGAGACCGGTGGTGCGATGGTGCCGATGTTGACGTTGGGGATACCCGGATCGGGGACGACCGCCATACTGCTTGCGGCGTTCATACTGTGGGGCCTGAAACCCGGGCCCCTGATGATCCAGGATAATCCCGAGCTCTTCTGGGGGCTGGTGGCGAGCATGTATATTGGAAACGTCATACTGCTTATCCTGAATATCCCTTTGATACCGCTGTTCGCACAGATACTCAAGCTTTCGCAATATGTGCTTTACCCGATCATTTTCGGGATCTCGGTGGTCGGGGTCTACAGCGTCTCCGACAGCCTGTTTGATTTGTCGCTGCTCACGTTCTTCGGGTTGCTGGGCTACTGCATGCGCAAGCTGGATTACCCGCAGGCGCCGCTCATACTGGGCCTGGTGCTGGGTGACGCAATGGAACGGGCGCTGCGGCAGTCGCTGATGATGTCCCAGGGCGATCTGTCGATCCTGGTATCGCGTCCGCTTTCGGCGGGGATGCTCGTCCTGACCGCGCTGGTTCTGGCCGTGCCAATGTTCCGCAAGGCCAATGCCTGGCGCATGAAGGCGATCGACTAGGTGCTTGTCAGGCTCGCGCATGACAAACGTTTCGTGCATGAATGAACAACCAAGGAGGTTTACATGGTAAAGCGCATATTGATTGCAGGTTCGGTGGCCGCCCTGGTGGCGGCAAATGCTGGTGAGGTAGCCGCTCAGGGGTTCAAGCCGACGCGGCCGATCGAGTTCCTGGTGCATACGGGTCCAGGGGGAGGAAACGACCTCCTCGCGCGCGCAATCTCGAACATCGTCGAGAAGGAAAAGCTGCTCCCGGTGCGCATGCAGGTGACGAACAAGACGGGCGGCGGCGGCATCACCGCCATGTCGTACCTGAGCGAAAAGAAGGGCGAGACCCACACCATCGCGCTCTTCGCGAACACCTGGGTCAATGGGCCCTTGATGAGCAAGGAAGCGAAGGTCACCTTGAAGGACCTGACCCCGATCGTGCGGCTCGTGACCGAGCCCGGCGTGATCGTAGTCAAAGCCGATTCGCCATACAAGTCGCTCAAGGACTTCATCGATGACGCGAAGAAGCAGCCCGGCCAGTTGAAGCAGTCAGGTGGGTCGATCGGAAGCCGCGACAATATCGTCCGCCAGCTCTTGATGAAGAACACGGGGACGCAGTGGGCGTACATTTCGTTTCCCGGCGGTGGAGAGCGGCGGGCAGCACTGCTTGGCGGACACGTACAGATCATGGTGATGGACCCGCAGGAAGCGGGCGAGCACCTGCGCAACGGTTCGCTGAGAATCCTCGCGCAGATCGCCGAGAAGCGGATGGCCTCGTTGCCGGACGTGCCGACGGTGCCCGAGGCGGGTTTCAACATTCCGAATTATCTGGTCATACGGGGCGTTGTCGGACCGCCGGACATGCCTGCGGAAGCCGTGAAGTTTTGGGAGGCATTCTTCGCCAAGGTTGCCAAGACGGCGGCGTGGAAGAAATACCTGGCGGACAACCTCTTTGAGGATGGCTTCCAGACGACGGCGGAGCTCGTGAAGTTCGTCGACGTCTTTACGGAGCAGGCCCGCACGGTGCTGAAGGACGCAGGCGTCAAGATTTACCGTTGAAACCCACCGTCAGGGAGGAGCATTGGTCATGAACCGGATATTGCACGTTGGGCTGGCGGCAGGCGCGATACTGATATCGGGCGCCTGCGCGGCCCAGGGATTCAAACCGACGCGTACCATCGATTTCATCGTGCATACCGGTCCCGGGGGCGGGGGGGACGTGCACGCGCGCGCGATCAACGCCATATTCGAGAAGGAGAAGCTCCTGCCGGTGCGGGCGACCGTGGTCAACGGAGCGGAACTTATGAAATCCTCGCAGGAGTTTATCGATCAGCGGCGCGATATCTACAAGCTGGCGGGGATCAAAACTTATCGCTGAAGCTGCGCGGGAGAGGCGAGAGGCGTCAAATCATGAATGCCCCCAATGGGGCCGAATCCGCTTCGGAGAAGCTTGCTGGCCGCGCGCTGGCGCTGACGCCGGAGAACATTCCGGCCAGTGTACGCGCACGGGTCGAGGAACTCCTGATCGACGTGGTGGGTTTGTGCCTGGCCGCTCGCAACACCGATTACATGCGCTCGGTGATTGCAGCCGTCGACGCGGGCGGCCCGTGTACCGCGATCGGTCACGCCGGCACGTTTGCCGCGGGAACCGCGGCGCTGATCAACGGCACTGCGACGCACGGCGAGGATTTCGACGACACGTTCGAGGGCGGCCCGGTGCACAGCAGTGCCACGGTGGTTCCCGGCGTGCTGGCGGCGTGTGAAGCGTTCGGACGCGACGGGCGCTCGGCGCTCGTTGGAATCGCCGCCGGGATCGAAGCCACCTGCCGGCTTTCCATGGTGCGGCCCAAGCAGATCCACAAGTCCGGCTTTCACCCCACGAGCGTGCTCGGCACGATGGGCACCACGCTGGGAGTATCCGCAGCGCTCGGGCTCAACCGGCAGCAGACGGTGGACGCGTTCGGCAACGCCGGCAGCTTCGCGGGCGGCATCATCGAGTACCTGGCCGAGGGCGCATGGACCAAGCGCGCGCACCCCGGCTGGGCGGCACAGGCCGGCATCCAGGCGGCGCGGCTTGGCGCACAGGGATTCTTCGGCCCGCGCACGGTGCTGGAGGGCATCCATGGGCTCTTCAACGGCTTCGCGCGCTCGGCCGAAGGCGATTACGCGGTGCTCACCGATAGCTTCGGCGAAGAGTGGGTGATGGAGGGCATCACGTTCAAGCCTTACGCCACGGGAACGATGAACCAGCCGTACGTCGATTGCGCGCTGCGGCTCGCGAAGAAGGGAATACGCGCCGAGGACGTGGCCGACATCGTGTGTGAGACCGCCGAAGGCTACGTGCATCGGCTGTGGGACCCGCTGCCCTCCAAGCACCGGCCGCCGAACGAGTATGTGGCGAAATTCAGCGCGCCGTTCAACATCGCGGTCGCGTTCGTGACCGGTGGCGCCGGGCTGTCCGCATTTACCGGGCAGACGGTGCGCGACGAACGTATCCTGGGCCTTGCTTCGAAGGTGCACTACGTGGTGAATCCGAACGATCCCTATCCCAAAGCCTACACCGGTCACGTGCGCATGACGTTGAAGGACGGGCGCGTGTTCGAAGAGCGCCAGCCGCACATCCGCGGCGGTGCCCACGAGCCGCTCACGCGTGCGGAGATCGAGGAAAAGTTCCGCGGCAACTGCAAGTTCGGCGGCTGGCCCAACGACCGTGCGGAGCGGTTCCTCGCGTCGGTGCCGAAGTTCTTCGATCGTCCACTGGACCTGAAGTCGCTGCGCGGTTAGACATTAGCCGCCGATGAACGCCGATAGACGCCGATAGAGAAGCAAGGCAGAACCACGGGGGATCGACGAGAAGGAAAAACGGAACTGGCTAGGTCACGAGTCACCAGTTCATCAGTCACGCTTCATCAGTCACGCTTCATCGGTCACGCTTCATCAGTCACGCCTCATCAGCCTACAGATGCCGATCACGCCTTTCCATTTCGGCCCGGGGGCTGTGGTCAAAGCCGTGGCGCCGCGGCACTTCAGCTTCACGGTGTTCGCGTTTTCGCAGGTCCTGATCGACCTGGAGCCGATCGGTTTTTTCCTCGTAACTGGCGATCCCGTCCATCCCTACCTGCACACATACCTCGGCGCGGCCCTCGTGTTTCTGGCGAGCTGGTGGGCGGGGCGACCCGTGTGCGAATGGGCGCTGGGTGTCTGGAATGCCTGGTTGAGCCCGGCCCAGGCGCGCTGGCTGGCGTATGAGCCGCAAATCTCCGGCAAGGCGGCCGCCGTGGGCGCTTTCATCGGCGCCTATAGCCACGTCGCGATAGACAGCATCATGCACGGCGACATTCGGCCATTCGCTCCGTTCTCGGACGCCCG
>Ga0209640_10002055_pt1 | contig 17461 bp, 15 predicted proteins | sample RifCSP10_1_FD_184018 | JGI IMG/M metagenome (GOLD analysis project Ga0209640, IMG submission 184018) | Soil microbial communities from Rifle, Colorado - Rifle CSP2_sed 10_1 (SPAdes) (version 2) | ecosystem: Environmental > Terrestrial > Deep subsurface > Rock core/Sediment | place: Rifle... | reverse complement strand
TGGGCGTCGCGGACCCCGACTTCCGGGCGGCGCTGGAGGCCCACACGCAGGACATCACCGATGGGGCGCCGCTGCCTGGGACGGACCTCATCTTCCTCGCCGCCGACTCGCTCGCCGAGCTGGCCTCGCTCGGCGAACTGGAGCGGGCGCTGAAGCCGAACGGCGCCATCTGGGTCGTCTCGCGCAAGGGCAAGGCGGCGACCATCCGGGATGTGGACGTGATCGGCGCGGCGAAGGCCGCCGGACTCGTCGACAACAAGGTGGTCGCGTTCTCGCCGACGCACACCGCGCTGCGCCTGGTCATCCCCCGCGCGCGGCGGCCCGCTACCGCTCGAAGATGAGCCGCCGGGCGTTGTCGCGGTAGACGCGGCGCAGCACGTCCTCGGGCAGCCCGATGCCGTGGATCTGCCAGCGGCCCTGCCCGGGCACCTCGTCGGCGTCGTAATCGAAGGACTCGTCGCGGGTCTCGAGGAAGCGGTAGTAGCGGCGGTAGACCTCCGGGTCCGGCTCGACGTCCACACCGAAGAGGACGCGGTCGGCGTAGCGCTCGAAGAACGCCCGCGCGGTGTACGGCTGCCGCCCCAGCTCGCCCAGGCGGGCCGCGATGTCCACGTGGAAGTTCGGGCACGCCTCGAGCGTCGCCCCCACCCAGGCCAGGTCCTCGGCGGCGCAACCCACGTGCGCGCCGATGAACGTCGTCACCGGGTGGCGCAGCAGTACCCGGCGCAACCCCTCCAGCAGTTCGTCGAAGGGCGGGAAGCCGGGCAGATCGGGGCGTCCCGGCGGCCGCGTGGGCCAGAAGTGCCAGTCGGGGTGGGCGTGGAGCTCCTCCCAGCGCTCATTGGTCGGGTCCAGGGACTCGAAGAAGGCGACCGGGTCCGCGACGTGGATGACGACCGGCAGCGCCAGCCGAGCAGCCGCAGCCCACAGCGGGTCCAACCGCGCGTCGTCCACGGCCACGAGACGACCCACCGTGTCGCGCGCCCGAAGCCCGAGCACCTTCCAGACCTTCAGGCCCCGAGCCCCCGCCAGGGCCGCCGCCTCGAGTCGTCGGGCCTCGGTCTCGCCGAAGCGTTCGTCCTCGGCCCAGCGTTCGTAGTCGAGGCCGGCGAAGACGGCGATGCGATCGGGATGCGGCCGCTGCCAGCGCTCGATCTCCGCCACGAGCGCCTCGCCCCATCCCCCGTCGAGGTCGACGATGGCTTCGACGCCGGCTTCATCGAGGATCGGCAGCAGCTCGTCCGGCGGGCGGGAGGCCCAGGCGCCGCCGAACGCCGCACCGAGGTGGTTGTGGGCATCGATCGCCGGTACGGCCGGCCGGGGCACCCCGTGCGCGGCCACCCGCAGCCGCGAGCGCGGCCGGAAGTCGGCCAGGCGCAGCTCGTCGGCGGTCACTCCAGCACGACCACCTGCGAGAGGTGGCGGGGCGCGTCGGGATCGCGGCCGCGGGCCGCGGCGAGGCCGAGCGCGAGCGCCTGGATGGGCGGCAGGAGCAGGGGCAGTCGGGCGGCATGGTAGAGGTCCGGGGCCGGGTCCAGCCACCACGTCGAGGCGCCCAGGTCGGCGCACTCGTCGAGGACCCTGCGCTCCTCGGCAGCGCCCGGTCCGCCGGGCAGGCCGAGCACGAGGACACCGGGTTCGCACACCGAGATGGGACCGTGGCGGAACTCGAGCGGTTCATACGCCGAAGCCGGCAGCTGGCTCGTCTCGGTCACCTTCAGGCAGGCCTCGTGCGCCAGGCCGAAGGTGGCGCCGCCGCCCAGGACGACGATGCGCGACCAGGACATCTCGGCCGACCGAGCCCACGCCCGCTCGACCTCCGGGCCAGTGAGGGCGTCGAAGCGATCCGGCAGGCGAGCCAGGTCTGCGCCGAGCGCCGATCCCACCGCGCCCCGCCCGACGATGCCCAGCAGCAGCGCCAGCATGCTCGTGAACGAGCGTGTCATGACGATCGCACGCTCGTCACCGAGCGGCGAGACCAGGCGCTCGGTGGCCAGGGACGCGAGCGGGCTCTCCGCGCGGCAGGTGACGGCGATGGTGACGGCGCCGGCCGCCCGTCGCTGAGCGGCCACCGCGACCGCCTCGGAGGTCTCGCCCGAGCGCGAGATGACGACGGCCACGGCACGCTCCGGGCCGGCCCCGAAGACCCCCGCCGGCCGCAGCAGGATCTCCGAGAGCGGCACGGCGATCGCCGGCCGCCCGGTCTCCGCGCGGTAGGTCCAGGCCACCACCTGGGCGAGGTGGTAGGAGGATCCGGCGCCGCTGAACACGACGAGGTCCGCCGAGAGGAGCGACTCGACGATCCGCCCGGGCGCGGCCGCGCTTGCCTCCAGGGCTGCCGCCACCGCCTCCCCGCTCGTCGCCGCCTCGCGCCAGGTGACGCTGGCTCGAGCGTCTGCGATCATGCCTGCGCCTCGCCCAGGTCGACGAAGTAACGCACGCGGTCGCTGCGCACGACGCTGCGGCAGAACTCGATCGGCTGCATCGTGGTGTCGAAGGCCGTGCGCTCGACCACCAGCGCCGGGTCGCCGCGGTGCTTGCCCAGCAGCGACGCCTCCTCGGTCGTGAGCAGGACCGGCTCGAACACCTCGTGGGCACGCGCGGGGCGAACGCCGTAGTCGGCCAACAGCGTGTCGTAGAGACGGCGACGGGAGAAGTCCCGCTCGGCGAGGCCGGGGAAGCGCGCCGCCGGCAGGTAGCTCGTCTCGGCCACCAGCGGCTCGTCGTCGGCGAGGCGCAGGCGTCGCAGCGCCACGACCGGCGTCTCCAGGGGCAGCCCCAGGGCCGCCGCCACCGTCCGGGTAGCCGGCTCCAGGCGGACCCCGAGCACGCGCGTGCCCGGTCGCATGCCCAGCCGCTCGATCTCGCGGCTGAAGGAGTAGAAGCCGCCCAGCCCCTGCTCCAGCTTGGGTGTGGCGACGTACGTCCCGAGCCCGCGGCGGATCTCCAGGTAGCCCTCGGCCACGAGCTGGCCGAGCGCCTGCCGCACGGTGGCCCGGCTCACGCCGTAGCGCGCCATCAGCTCGAGCTCCGACTCGATGCGCTCCCCGGGCGCCAGCTGGCCGCTCTTGATCTGCTCGAGCAGGTCGGCCTTGATCTGGCGGTAGAGCGGGACCCCGTCGACGATCATCTTGACCTCAGCCCTTCAGGCCGCTCAGCGTGATGCCGCGCACGAAGTGCTTCTGTGCGATCACGAACAGCACGATCATCGGCAGCAGGCTGACCAGCGCCCCGGCCATCATCTCCGGCCACTTCCCGACGAACTGTCCCTTGAACAGCGAGAGCCCCACGGTCACCGTCTGGAGCTCCGTGTCGCGCAGGTAGATGAGCGGGTCGATGAGGTCGTTCCATGTCCACATGAAGGTGAAGATCGCGAGCGTCGCCAGGGCGGGCCGGGCCAGCGGGAGGTAGACGTGCCAGAAGATCCGCAAGGGGTTGGCGCCGTCCACCCGGGCGGCGTCGGCCAGCTCCCTGGGGATGGTAAGGAAGAACTGGCGCAGCAGGAACGTGCCGAAGGCGCCGCCCAGCCACGCCCCGACCCACAGCGGCTCATGCGTGTTGATCCAGTTGCCACTGCTCGAGAGCGGGTGCGGCAGGATGCGGTAGAGGATGAAGTTCGGCACCAGCACGACTTGGAAGGGGATGATCAGCGTCGCCAGCAGGATCCCGAAGAGCGGTCCCTTGAAGCGGAACTGGAGGGTGGCGAAGGCGAACGCCGCCATCGAGCTGCTGACGAGCTGGCCGGCCGTATTGAGCAGGGCCAGCTTCACCGAGTTGAAGAAGAAGGTCGAGAAGGGGAGCGCATCCCACATCCGCGCGTAGTTCTCCCAGTGCGCGCCCGACGGCAGCGAGAGCGGCGGCGAGCCGAAGACCTCGGCGCGCGTCTTGAGCGAGGTGGCCATCATCCACAGGAATGGCCCCATCATCAGCAGCCCGCCCGCGATGAGCAGCGCGTAGACGATCGTGCGCCGGCCGATCCGGGCCCAGGGCCGCCGCCGGGGCCGGCGCCGGGGCGCGAGGGTGGCTAGGGCGGATGCCTGGTCCATCGCCTCAGCCGTAGTGGACCCAGCGCGATTGGGAGCGGAAGTAGAGGGCGGTGAGCAGCGCCACGATCATGAACAGGACCCACGAGGCCGCGCTCGCGTAGCCCATCTTGAAGTTGCGGAAGCCGTTCTCGTAGATGAAGTAGACCACCGTGGTCGTGGCCTCGGTGGGCCTGCCGGGACGCGCCAGGACGTAGACCTGATCGAAGACCTGGAAGCTGCCGATCAGGCTCAGGATGCCCGTGAAGAAGATGCTGGGGGTGAGCATCGGCAGCGTGACGTGGCGGAAGCGGCCCCAGCGGCCGGCGCCGTCCACCTGCGCGGCGTCGTAGTACTCCTCCGGGATCGCTTGCAGGCCGGCCAGGAAGATGATCACGTTCGTCCCGAGGCCCTGCCAGACGGCCATGACCACGATCGCCGGCATCGCCCAGAACGGGTCCGAGATCCACCTCTGCGCGGGCACGCCGAAGAGGCCGAGGACCTGGTTGAGGATGCCCTGCTCGGGGCTGTAGATCCAGGCCCACACCAGGGAGATGGCCACGGTCGAGGTGACCACGGGCAGGAAGTAGGCCGTGCGGATCCAGGCGATGCCCCGGATCGTCCGGTTGAGCGCCAGGGCGAGCCCGAGCGCGAGCGCCAGGCCGAGCGGCACGGAGGTCACCGTGTAGAAGACCGTGTTGCGCAGCGCGTGCAGGAAGCGGTCGTCGCCCAGCAGGTCGACGAAGTTCTGTAGCCCCACGAGCCGGGGGGCCTGGAGCAGGTCCCAGCTCGTGAGGCTGATGGCCAGCGTGGCCAGGATCGGTCCCGCCGAGAGCAGGACCAGGCCGAGGATCGTCGGGGCCAGGAAGAACCAGGCCCAGCGGGCCTCCGATGCGAGCGGCCCGGTGCGCCGCCGGGCCCTCGCGGGGCCGACGGTCACTGACCCGCCAGGAGGGCGTTCAGCTCGGCCAGGACCGTGTCGATGGCATCGCGCGCGGTCTTCTTCGGTTCGTTGAAGACGTTGGTATCAAGCTCCTCCTGGAGGATCGCCGTGAACTCGTTGTAGCCCAGGAACGATGGCTTGAGGTGCGCATAGGCGAGCGAATCGGCGAACACCTGCGCGCCGTCGAACGATGCCGCGTACGGCCCGGCGAGCACTTCCTTGGAGACCGGCAGCGACGCCTTCAGCGCCATGAGCTTCTCCTGCGCCGCGGGGCTGGCGAGGTACTTGACGAAGAGCCAGGCCGCGTCGGGGTTCTTGCTGTCCTTGTAGACGACGGCGCCGGTCGGATTGACCGAGGTCGCCCGGCCGGCCGGACCCTGCGGCAGCGGCGCGATGCCCAGCTCGATGCCGGCGGCCTCGAGCGTCGGGACCAGCCAGGAGCCGTTGGCCTCCATGGCCGCCTGGCCCTGCTCGAAGGCGTCGCCCGTCTCGGCGAAGAGGGCCGGCTCGGGAACGACCTTCTCCTTCCAGATCAGGTCCTGCAGGAACTGCAGGCCCCCGACCGCCTCCTCGCTGCCGAGGAGCGTCGACTTGCCGTCGGGGGCGATGATGTCGCCGCCGTTCTGCCAGACCAGCGACGACCAGTAGTTCTCCATGTCCGTGGTCTCGGTGTAGAGGCCCCACTGGTCGGTCGTGCCGTCGCCGTCCTTGTCGAGGGTCAGCTTGTGGGCGGCCTCGACGAGCTTGGCCCAGTCCCAGGTGTCGTCCGGGTAGGCCACGCCCGCCTCGTCGAACATCGCCTTGTTGTAGTAGAGGACGATCACGTTCAGGTCGCGGGGCAGGCCGTACTGGCCGCCGTCGGCGGTCGTGAAGTCCTTCACGCCCTGGTCGGCGAGCTGCGTCAGGTCGTACTTGTCCTTGTCGACGTACGACTTCAGGTCGAGCAGCACGCCGCGGGACTGGAAGTCCGGGAAGAGCGGGCCGTCCATGGCGAAGACGTCCGGCGCTGCGCCGCCGGCCAGGCCCGTCTGGAGCTTGTCCCAGTAGGTGTCCCAGTCCGACACGGTCACCTTGACCGTGATCGACGGGTTGGCCTCGTGGAAGGCGTCCACGATCGCCTGCTGGCTGGCCAGCTCGGCCGGGTCGCCCCAGATCGAGTACTCGATGGTCGTCGCGGCCTGGCCGCAGCCTGCGGCGACGAAGGCGAGGATCACCGGGAGCGCCGCGATACCGGCGACCCGCCGGAGCGCTCCGAGGCGTGCAGTGGACCGGGTCATCGCATCTCCTCCATGGCCCCGGTCAGTGAGTGACCGAGGTTGTCCAGACGTCCGTATGTCTCCAGCCTAGCCCTGCCTGTCAACCGGGGCGGAGCCACGCCGGCAGCCACTCCCCTTCGGCCGCGATCAGCTCGTCGACCAGGCGCCACGTCTCCTCGAGGGAGAGGCGGGCCTGGATCTGCGGGTCCTGCATGGCCGCGTGGTAGACGGCGTCGCGGTCCTCGTCGAGCGCCGCACGGATGGTCAGGCGCTGGGCGTCGATGGCCGGCCGGATGTACGCGGCGCACTGGGGCGGCAGGGGGCCCACGGTCTGGGGATGGATCCCGCCGCCGTCCACGAGACAGGGCACCTCGACGCAGGCGTCCGGATCCAGGTTGGCCACGAAACCGCGGTTCATGACGTTGCCCACGATCCGCTCCGCCCGGCCGGTCAGGAGGGCATGGACGATGACCGCGGCGTACTCGCCGCTGCGCTCGATCTCGAACGGCTCGCCGGCGTCGAGCCGGCGCTTCGTCTCCGCGTACTCATCGAGGTTCGCGGCCACGCGCGAGAGGTACTCCCCGATGGGGATGTTGAAGCGCTCCACGGCGTCGCCCTTGGGGATGAACCAGGGGTTGTACTCGGCGTGGTGCTCGGAGGACTCGGTGGGGTAGTAGCCCAGGCGCCGGAACAGCTCCGCGCGCACCAGGTCGTCCGGGGGGATCCGGTCGTCGGCCACGAAGCGGCGCAGGTCCGGATACAGGTCGCGGCCGCGGTGCTCCAGCCGCAGCAGGAAGGCGAGGTGGTTGACGCCCGCCGAGACGTGCTCGATCTCCTCGCGCGGGATGCCCAGGTAGCGACCGATCGTGTCCACCGTCCAGTAGACGGAGTGGCACAGCCCCACGGTGCGGATGTCGCTCCGCTCGGCCACGGCCCAGATGAGCATCGACATCGGGTTGGTGTAGTTGAGGAACCAGGCGTCGGGGCAGAGCTCCTCCATGTCGCGCACGATGTCGAGCACGACCGGGATGGTGCGCAGGCCGCGCATCACGCCGCCGATGTTGATGGTGTCGTTGATCGTGTAGCGCAGGCCGTGGCGCGCCGGCACGCCGAAGTCGATCTGCGTCGCCCGGGCACCGCCGACCTGGATCGTGTCCACGACGAAGTCGGCGCCGCGCAGGGCATCGCGGCGGTCGAGATGGACCTCGATGCGCGGGCTCGCCCCCAGGGCGCCGGCGGTCCAGTGCGCCATGCGCTCGGCCGTGGCGAGCCGGTCGGCATCGATGTCGTGGAGGGCGAACGTCGCGTCGTGCAGTTCCGGGTAGGAGAGGAAGTCGCCCAGGAGGTTGCGCGTGAACTCGACGCTGCCCGCGCCGATCAGCACGATCCGGGTCATCAGCGCCTCCAGACATACGGACGTCCGTACCTCCGCGGATGATACCATCCCGCCATGACGTTCCGCCCCGGCACGCTGCGCGGCCTCCGCCAGTGCGCCTCCCCGCGGGGCACGTTCACCGTGCTCGCGCTGGATCATCGCCAGAACCTGCGCCGCGAGCTGCGGCTCGCGGATCCGGCCTCGGTGACCTTCGAGGAGATGGTCGAGTTCAAGCGCGCCGTGGTGCGGGCGCTCGCCGGTGCCGCCACCGGCGTCCTGCTCGATCCCGAGATCGGCGCGGCGCAGTGCATCGCCGACGGGTCGCTGCCTGCGTCGGCGGGCCTCATCGTGGCGGTCGAGGCGACCGGCTACGACGGCCCGTCCACCGCGCGCCAGAGCCGCCTCCTGGAGGGCTGGAGCGTGGAGCAGGCGGCGCGGCTGGGGGCGTCGGCGGTCAAGCTGCTCGTCTACTACCACCCCCAGGCCGTCAACGCGCCCGCCCAGGAGGCGCTCGTGGCCTACGTCGCCGACGAGGCGCGCGCCAGCGACCTGCCACTCTTCCTGGAGCCGCTGGGCTACTCGATCGCGGACGGCGGGAAGCTGACCGGCGAGGAGCGGCGTCGCGTCGTGATCGAGACGGCGCGGCGCCTGACGGCCATCGGCGGCGACATCCTCAAGGCCGAGTTCCCCTACGACGCGGCCGTGGCCGACGAAGAGCGCTGGCGCGAGGCGTGTGACGAGCTGACCGCGGCCTCGAGCGTGCCCTGGGTGCTCCTCTCGGGCGGCGTGGACGAGCGGACGTTCGAGCACCAGGTCGAGGTCGCCTGCGCCGCCGGCGCCAGCGGCGTGCTCGCGGGACGCGCCATCTGGGCCCAGGCCGCGACGATGCCGCCGGCCGAGCGCGATGCCTTCCTCACCGGCGAGGGTCGCCGCCGCCTCGCCGCGCTCGCAGACCGCGTGGACGCGCTGGGACGACCGTGGGAGACGGCCAGCCGGCTGGCCGCCATGAAGCCGCCGGGCGACGGCTGGTACCGGGAGTACTGAGCGTGGGGCCGCCGGTCGACCTCGGGCTGCTCGTGGTGGGCGAGATCAACCCGGACATCATCGTCTCCGGCGCCCACGCGCAGCCACGCTTCGGTCAGGCGGAGCGGTACGTGCGCTCCATCCGGTTGGCCGTGGGCAGCTCGTCGGTCATCACCGCCTGCGGCGCCACGCGGCTGGGGCTGCGCACCGCCTTCGTGGGCGTCGTGGGGGACGACCTGTTCGGGCGCTTCATGCTCGACGAGATGCGCGCCCGCGGCATCGACGTGAGCGCCTGCCGCATCGACCCGGAGCTGCCGACCGGTGTGACCGTGGTCCTCGATACCGGCGCCGACCGGGCGATCCTGACCGCCCCGGGAGCGATGGCGTCGCTCCACGCGGAGGAAGTCCCCCGGGCCCTGCTCATGCGGGCGCGCCACCTGCACGTCGGCAGCTGGTTCCTCCAGGACCGGCTGCGCCCCGGCCTGCCCGGGCTCTTCGCAGCAGCACACGCCGAGGGCCTCACGACCTCGCTCGACCCGGGCTGGGACCCCGCCGAGGAGTGGCAGGGGCTGCAGGACATCCTCGCGCTGACGGACGTCTTCCTGCCCAACACGGCCGAGGCACGGGCGATCGGCGGCACGAGCGACGTCGCGGCCGCGGCACAGGCGATCCGAGGGGTCGGGCCGGAGGGCATGACCGTCGTGGTCAAGCAGGCCGACCGGGGCGCTCTCGCCGTGCGCGGCTCCGCCTCAGTCACCAGCGCCGCGCTGCAGGTGACCGTGGCCGACGCGGTGGGGGCCGGGGACTCGTTCGACGCCGGCTTCCTGTGCGGGTACCTGCAAGGCTGGCCCTTGGCGGATGCACTCGAGCTGGCCGTGGCCTGTGGCGCCCTCTCCACGCGGCGCGCGGGCGGCACCGACGGGCAACCCACGCTCGAGGAGGCGCGCGCGGCCCTGCTCGCCGCCGGACGAGACCTGCCGGAGTGAGCGGTGGCCGGCTGATCTGCGTCGCCCCTGCGCCGGCCATCGACCGCCTCGAGGAGGTCGAGGCGCTGCGGGCCGGGGCGATCCACCGGCCGGTGGCGGTAACCACGCTGCCCGGCGGCAAGGGACTGAACGTGGCCCGGGCCGCGCACCGGCTCGGCGCCCCGGTGACGGCCGTCGGCTTCCTGGCCGGCCACGCCGGCCGCTGGGTCGAAGATGCGCTGTCCGGCATCGGCGTGAGCGGCCGCTTCACCTGGGTCGACGGCGAGACCCGGACCTGCGTCTCGATCCTCGACCGCGCGACGGCCGAGCTGACGGAGATCTACGAGCCCAGCCCCGCCGTGGGCGCGGGGGATTGGGATGCGCTGCTGGCGCTGCTGGATGAGACGATGGCAAGCCATGCCGCCGCCACCGGCGACGGGACGATCGTCACCATCTCCGGCGGCCTGCCCACCGGCTCGCCCGACGATGCCTTCGCGCGGGTCGTGGCCACGGCTCACGCCTGGGGTGCCCGGACGCTCGTCGACGCGTACGGGCCGGGCCTCGCGGCCGCCCTGGTCAAACATCCCTGGCTAGTCAAGGTCAACGCCACCGAAGCGGCCGAGGCACTCGGCGCCGACTCAGTCGGTGGGCCCGGGGCTGGCATCCGCGACCTGGCGCAGGCGCTCGTGGAGCGGGGCGCCGGCAACGCCGTGGTCACCGCCGGCAGCAGCGGCTCCGTCCTCGTCGGGACGGGGCTCGAGCTTCGGCTCGGTCCGCCCCCGGTGCGGGGTCGCTATCCGGTCGGATCGGGCGACGCCTTCCTGGCCGGCATGGCCGCCGGTCTCGCCGCGGGCCTCGGCCTCGGCCCCGCCTTCTTCGCGGGCGCCGGTGCGGCGGCCGCCAACGCGCTCGTGCCCGGGGCAGGTGAGCTCGATCCGGACGAGGCGCGCCGGCTGGCCACCAGGATCGCGCTCACCTCGGCGGGATCGTCGTGACGGACGGCCCTGCCGTCGCCCCCCGCCGGGCGACTATCGTGGCCGCCACGAAACCCTGACGCCCTTCCGCACGGAGACCCTCGATGACCATCGTAAAGCTCGGGCTGCTGCCCTGGTCCCAGGCCACCGACTGGCCTGCCTACGCCGACATCGCCGTCCGAGCCGAGGCGCTCGGCTACGACAGCCTCTGGTCGTGGGACCATCTGTACGCCATCTTCGGCGACCCATACCAGCCCATCTTCGAGGCCTACACGACCCTTGCCGCCTGGGCGGCCATGACGGAGCGGATCAATCTCGGGCTGATGGTCGGCGCCATCACGTTCCGCAACCCCGGCCTCGTCGCCAAGTCGATCGTGACCGTGGACCACATCAGCAACGGGCGCGCGATGTGCGGTCTCGGCGGCGCCTGGTTCGAGCTGGAGCACACGGCCCACGGCATCGACTTCGGCTCCAGCGTCGGGCAGCGCCTGGACTGGATGGACGAGGCGGCGGGGATCCTGCGCGCAATCTTCGACGGCGAGACCGTCACCCACGATGGTCCGCACTACCACACCGAGGCGCTGGTCCACCATCCGCGGCCGGTCCAGGCGCACCTGCCGATCGTGATCGGCGGCGAGGGCGAGCGCAAGACGCTGCGCTCGGTGGCGAAGTACGCCGACATCTGGAACGGTGCGGGGACCGTGGAGCTGCTGACGCACAAGGGCGACGTCCTGCGCCGTCACTGCGAGGAGGTCGGCCGCGACCCGGCCGCGATCCTCTGGACCGCCAACTGCAAGATATTCATCCGCGACACCGAGGCCGAGGCGCGGCGGGTCTTCGAGGACCTGATGGCCGCCAACAGGACCCCCATGGACTACGTGGCCGACGACCCCACGTTCTGGATGGGCACGCCGGAGCAGATCGCGGAGACGATGCTGGCCTACCACGCCATCGGCTTCGACGGCTTTATCAACGAGGCCCCCGCGCCCTACGACATCGAGTCGATCGAGCGGCTGGTGACCGAGGTGAAGCCGATGGTCGAGGCCGGCTAGGGGCATGCCTGGCGGTCATGCAGGTGGCCGAAACCACGCTCAGCTACCCACCACTCGGGGCGGGTGAGAGGTTGCCATGCTCGGGTCCGCCCGGTTGCATGAGTGGTACTCATGCCGCGGGGGAGCGACACGGGGGACCGCCCGGCCGCTAGTCTGACGGGGTGCTGATCGGCGGCATCGTCCTCGGCTTCCTGCTCGGGCTCGTCCTGCGCGGCCGCCCCGGCAACCTCCTCGACGCACGGCTGCGCTGGCCGGCCGGGCTGTTCTTCGCGGTCATCGTCCGCTTCGGGACGGAGATCGCCATCCGCGACGGCGTGACGCTCGCCGAGACGCTGCGCCTGCCGCTGTACGCAGGTGCCTTCGGGCTGCTCCTCGCGGCGCTGTGGCTCAACCGAGCGCAGCCGGGCATGCTGGTCGTCTGCGTCGGGGTCGCCTCGAACACCCTGGCCGTCGTCGCCAACGGCGGTTGGATGCCCGTCTGGGGTCCCTCGCTGGCCCTGGCCGGGTTCTCCACGAACGACCTCGTGCCCACGTTCCACGTGCTCCTGCCGGAGGCGCTGGACGTGCAGTTCCTGCGCATGGCCGGCCCCTTCGGCGACCTCATCCCGCTGCCCCTGCCCATCCTCGCCAACGTGGCCAGCATCGGCGATGCGTTCATCAGCGCCGGCCTGGGCTGGTTCGTGCTGGCCACGATGCTGCGCGGCACGCGTCCCACCGGCGAGGGCACGCTCTACATCACGGACCCGGCCGCGGCGGGCATGGTCGGGTCGATCCGGCTGCGGCGGCCCATCGCGGCGGCCCTCTCCAGGACCGGCATCGCGCCCGAAACGGGGCTGGCCCCGCCGCTGGCCTATGCCGAGTCGATCGCCCTCGACCGCCCGACGTTGCTGGGCGGCACCAGCGCCGGCGCCATGCCGGCCACGACCTACTGGGGCGATCTCGCTTCCACGGCTCCGGCCCTCCTCGGCGCCCAGACGGCGGTGCCGCCGATCGTCGTGCGCATCGGACGGCATCCGTACGTCCGGCTGGCGCTCGACGCCCGCTTCTCGGCCTTCTGGATCGGCCAGACGATCAGCCTCTTCGGCGATCGCCTGCACCAGGTCGCTCTCGCCGTCCTCGTCCTGGGCATCACGAACTCGCCCCTCGCGACCGGTCTCGTCTTCCTGACCGCGGCCCTTCCGAACCTCTTCATCTCGCCCATCGCGGGCACCTTCGTGGACCGCTGGGACCTCAAGACGACGATGGTCGTGAGCGACCTGCTGCGCGCGTCCATCGTGCTGCTCATCCCGGTCGCCGCGGCGCAGGACGTGTGGCTGGTCTTCCCGCTCGTCTTCGCCGTGACCACGGTCAGCCTGTTCTTCCGGCCGGCCAAGGCGGCGACGGTGCCGCGCATCGTGCGCCGGGACGACCTGCTCGCCGCCAACAGTGCGACGTGGACCGGCGAGACCATCGCCGACATCGCCGGCTACCCGCTGGCCGGCTTCTTCGTGGCCTTCCTCGGCGCGGACATCAGGCTCGCCTTCTGGGCCGATGCGGCCACGTACGTGGTCAGCGCGGCGCTCATCCTGGGCATCTCGGTCCCACCCATCGTGCGCGCGGCGGGCCCGGCTGTGGGCGGCGCGGTGCGGCGCTTCCTCGGGGAGCTGCGCGACGGGTGGCGCTTCCTGCGTGGCGTCCCGTCGCTCTACCAGAACACGCTCGTGAGCGCCGTGGCACAGGTCTCCATCGGCGCCACGATCGCCCTGACGGTCGTCTACGCCCGCGACGTGCTCGATGGCTCGCTCGTCGCCTATCCGCAGAACTACACGCTCATCGAGGCCGCCATCGGCGTCGGAAACCTCGTCGGCGGCCTGGCCGTGGGCGCGGTCGGGGCGCACTTCCGCAAGGGCCGCCTGATCGTCGGCGGCATCGTCGTCATGGGCGCCTCGATCGCGCTCCTCGGCGCGACGGGCAACCTGCTCCTGGCGTCCGCGGCCTCGGTCGGCTACGGCGTGGCCAACCTCGTCTACGTCATCCCCACCCAGACGCTCTTCGCCGAGCTGACGCCGCTGCGCATGATGGGCCGCGTGGTCGCCATCCGATCGAGCCTCGTCTTCGGCTCGCTGACGCTGGCCATGGCCGTCTCGGGGGCGATGGCCGAGGTGCTGTCGGCCGGCGTGGTCATCACGATCTTCGGCCTCGTGACGGTCGCCGCCGGGGGCGTGGCGTGGCTGCTGCCGGCGATCAGGGACTCGTGACCCGTGCGCGCGGGCGAGCGGGTCGGCATACTACGGCGACTCCCCCTTCCGCCGGACGCCCGACCGGGCCGACCGCGACGGACCCGAACGAACAGAGACGGACGAGGTAGATGACGGACCCCCAGCGACCGGACCCGCAGACACCGGGCGAGGCGCCGACCCCCGAGGAGCTGGCCGCCGCGGAGACCGCGGCGCTGAGCGAGGCCATCGAGGAGACCGAGCCCGAGCCAGAGGCGCTCGAACCCGAGGCGTTCGAGGAGACCGAGGCCCAGGAGGAGGCCGCGCGCAAGGAGGCCGTGCTCGTCGAGGCCGCAGAGGCGGCGGCCGCCATGGCCCCCAAGCGGCCCGCCGCACCCGAGGTCGCGGCAAAGCCCGGCGCAGTCCCGGCGCCGACCGTCGAGGAGCTGCCCTACATCGACGATCGCGTCTCGAAGTTGTGGGTCGGCCTCATCGTCCTGACCTTCGTGGCCATCTTCGCCTTCGGCGTTTTCCTCGGCCAGGGCGGAGTGCTGACGCCGCTGCCCTCGCCGAGCCCCGCGCCCACAGTGGCCCCGAGCGCCAGCCCTGCCAGCGCCTCCCCCAGCCCCACGCCCAGCCCGAGCTGAGTCGGGTCTGACGGCGGCGAATCCCGGAGGCGCGACGTGCGGCGAGAGCGGGATGCGGAGCGCTTCGCACGTCTCCGCGCCCGCATGGTCGAGACCCAGCTTCGGCAGCGGGGCGTGGCCGACGCGCTGGTCCTGGCGGCGATGGCCGAGGTTCCCCGCGAGCGGTTCGTCGACGAGTTCCTTCTGGAGCTGGCCTACACCGACGGCGCGCTCGGGATCGGCGGCGGCCAGACGATCTCGCAGCCGTACATGGTCGCCCGCATGAGCGAGTCGCTCGAGCTCGGCGCGTGGATCGCCGCGCACCCGGAGGGGCCGCCGCGCGTGCTGGACATCGGCACCGGCTCCGGCTACCAGGCGGCCGTGCTGGCGCGGATGGGTGCCAGCGTCATCTCGGTCGAGCGCGACCCGGAGCTGGCCGCCGAGGCGAAGGCGCGGCTCGAGGAACTCGGCTACTGGGACATCCGCGTCGAGGTGGGCGACGGCAGCGCCGGCCTGCCGGCCTTCGCACCCTACGCCGGGATCCTCGTCGCCGCCGCCGCTCCGGAACCGCCCGAGCCGCTCATCGCCGAGCTGGCCGACGGCGCCCGGCTGGTGGTTCCCGTGGGGCGGCGCGACCTCCAGGAGCTGACCGTGGTGCACCGGGTGGGGAAGCGGCTGGAGACCGAGCGGCTGGAGCCGTGCGTCTTCGTGCCGCTCGTGGGGAAGTTCGGCTTCCCGCAGTAGCGCGGCCTTGGGTCGCGGCCGACCCGCGAAGGCCGATCGGCGTCCGGCGTCCGGCGTCCGGCGTCCTGCGTCCTGCGTCCGCATTGTCAGTAGTACTGGCACGCGGCATCGAAAGGCCTCGGACGGAGCCCGCGGACCGCACCTGGCGCACGGATCGCCAGTAGTAGTGGTGCACTGATCGTCAAGAGGAGGTCTCACCGCCGCGGACGTGGCGTCGACGCGGATCGCGTTGCACCGCGCCAGTAGTACTGACACGAACGGCCTCAGGGAGAGGGATCGCCCGCCGCGGCGACCGGACCCGGCACGGACCACCGTTGGCACGTCCCCGATGCTATCCTCCGGCGCGATGACCCACGTCTTCATCTCCCCGCATCCGGACGACGCGGCGCTCTCGTGCGGCGGCCTCATCGCCAGCCTGCGCGAGCTGGGCCAGAACGTGACCATCATCTCCGTCTTCTCCGGCGGTCCGCGGGCCGGCAACGGGCTGAGCGAGTACCAGCGGGCCGCGCTGGGCTTCGGCTCCAAGGCGATCTGGCCCTCGACGGAGGCGTTCCGGCGCGACAACATCGGGGCGGACGTGCCGGTCCCCGCCGGCGCCGCCCCGTGGGCTGCCGACCCCGAGCGGGTGGCGCTGACCCAGGAGTACGCCAACACCCAGGCCCGCCAGTTCTGGCAGCGCGCCGCGTGGACGCGGAGCGCCAACGTCACGAACATCGCAACGCCCGAGCGCCCGCTGGCGGACGCGGTCGGCGGACAGGGTTCGGGCGAGACGATCGACTTCGCCGCCGCCGACGCGATGACCATCCGCCGTGCCGAAGACGAGCGCTATGCCTTCTTCATGGAGGCCTCGCTCATCCAGCTCGACCTGCCCGACGCGGTCTTCCGCGGCTACGAGGGCGACGAGCAGCTGCTCGGCGCCGTGCGCGAGGACGACCCGGCGCCGCACGAGCTGCTGCGCCGCGAGATCCTGCGCCTCGAGCCCCAGATCGTCTACTTCCCGCTCGCCATCGGGGGTCACGTGGACCACCAGCTCTGCCGCGAGGTCGGACTGGCCATGCTCGACGAGGGCCGCCAATGGGTGATGCCCGGTCCCGACCTCGTGGGCCGGACCGCCTTCTACGAGGACTTCCCCTACGCCTGGTGGCACGATTTCGCCGGCGCCGCGGACCTGGCCGGCACGATGGCCCTGCCGCCCGGCGTCTCGCTCCAGGCGCGCTACTGCGACATCGGCGAGGTGCTCGAGCGCAAGGCCAGCGGCCTGACCCTGTACGCCAGCCAGATCGTGCGGCTCTTCGAGAGCGAGCAGGGCATGCGCGACGACCTCGCCGGCTTCCACGCGCGCGTGGCCCTGGCGGGCGGCATGCGCGGCTTCGCCGAGAGGACCTGGACGCCGGTCCGGGCGTAGGCGGGAAGCGAAGCCAGGGAGCTCCGGATGCCGGCGCGGGAGGTGCTCCCCGAACGTGTCGCCCCGCGAGCCGTCCGACACGGACTGTTGGCCGCGGGTGCGATCTACTCCACGTTCTACCTCGTGCTGCACGTACTGGGCACGCCTACGGACGCGCACGAGTACTGGGCGACGGGGTTCGACGAACTCTACCGGGGGTACGCCCTCTTCGGTGGGGTCGGCTACGCCTACTCGCCGGTCTTTGCACAGGCGATCGCTCCGCTCAGGGGCCTGCCGTGGCCGGTGTTCTACCTTCTCTGGGTCGGGCTCTCGACTGCCGCCCTCGCGTGGCTCGTCCGACCGCTTCCCTGGGGCTGGCGCGTCCCGCTCTTCCTCCTCGCCGTCCCAGAGATCCTCACTGGCAACTTCCACCTCCTGATCGCGGTGGCGATCGTCGTCGGCTTCCGGCACCCGGCGACGTGGGCCTTCCCGCTTCTGACCAAGGTGACGCCCGGCGTGGGGCTCGCCTGGTTCGCCGCGCGTCGAGAGTGGCGCTCCCTTGCGATCGCGCTCATGGCCACGGGGGCGCTCGCGCTCGCCTCGTTCGTGCTGACACCGGAGCTTTGGCCCAGATGGCTCGCGACCATCTACGCTAACCGCGACGCCACCGGGCCCGCGCTCATCGGCTTCCCGCTGGTGCTTCGGCTGCCGGTGGCACTCATGGTCGTGGTCGCCGCCGCGCGCGCCGACCGGGCGTGGCTCATCCCCTTCGCGGTCGTCATCGCGATGCCGCACGTCTACCTACAGAGCTTGGCGGTGCTGTTTGCGACGGTCCGTCTGCTACCGTCAGCCGCGGCCTTCGGCCGGGAGGCTGGCACGAAGATCGCCGCCCCGGGACCCCC
>Ga0209640_10002054_pt1 | contig 17464 bp, 18 predicted proteins | sample RifCSP10_1_FD_184018 | JGI IMG/M metagenome (GOLD analysis project Ga0209640, IMG submission 184018) | Soil microbial communities from Rifle, Colorado - Rifle CSP2_sed 10_1 (SPAdes) (version 2) | ecosystem: Environmental > Terrestrial > Deep subsurface > Rock core/Sediment | place: Rifle... | reverse complement strand
ATAGAAGAGCTTGAATCGGGGAATAGAGGTGAACTTAATGGGATTATCCTGGATTTAAGAAATAATCCAGGAGGTCTGCTCACTCAAGCCGTGGAGGTGGCTGATGAGTTTATTGACGAGGGTCTTATCGTCAGAGTCAAGGGAAGAGTGGAAGATCAATCTACAGAGTATTATGCTACCAAAAAGGACAACACTCCAGGTTATCCTATTATAATTCTCGTAAACAAAGGGAGTGCAAGCGCATCTGAGGTTGTAGCGGAAGCACTGCAGGATAAGAAACGAGCGATTATTCTTGGCACAAAAACCTTTGGCAAGGGTTCTGTACAGAGCATTATCAAGCTTGAGGATGGTTCAGGGCTTAAACTCACAACAGCAAAGTTCTATGCACCGAGCGGAAGGTCAATTAACCAGGTGGGTGTAATTCCTGATGTAATTGTTGAAGACTCTCAAGGTAAAGACCTTCAACTTGAGAGGGCAAAGGAACTAATTAAGTTTTCTAAGACCATTAAGACAGCTCCGAGAGGATAAGGAGGTATTTCCCCTTTGGGGAAAAGCAAAAGAGGTTTTAGGAAGCATAAAGCGGGAGACAAACGGCGAAAAAAAGGGGCAGGGAAAATTCCCCTAGTTACTTTTGGATTTATTATTTTTTTTGTTCTATGCCTAAGTGCATTTTTCTATATCAAGAAATGGATGCATGACGGAATTTCCGAAAAAGGGATTTCCTCCTCTGAAAGGTTCAATGATAATCGTAGAAAGCCTAATAATAGGGAGGAGAAGATAGCCAAGGAAAAAAAGACTCGTAAGGCCGTAGAACTGGCAAAATTACCTAAACAAAAGCCATCCATTGTAGAATCTGATAGAAAAATATTTGATAAGGAAAAGCCCAAGGTGGTAATTATTGTAGATGATTTAGGTTTTAAGAAAGAACCAATTGATAAACTTCTAGAAATACCTGCTCAACTTAGCTTTGCTGTTCTTCCAAATCTTCCCTATTCTAAGTATGCGGCTGAGATGGCATATAAAAATGGACGTGATGTAATCCTTCATCTTCCAATGGAACCTACAGACTCTTCGGGCCATGCGGCGGTTGATGCAGGAGAGGATGTGCTTCTTATGGGACTGCCTAAAGATAAGATTCTTGACAAGCTTGAGAAGAATCTATCTTCTATTCCTTACATCAAGGGTGTAAATAACCATATGGGCTCAAAGTTTACAGAAAACACTGAGCTTATGGAGTTAGTTCTTGAAAAAATAAAAAGCAAGGGGCTTTTTTTCGTTGACAGTAGAACATCTGAAACAACGGTTGGCTTTAAAATCGCAAAGAAATTGGGAATCAAGACCGCTGAAAGAGACATTTTCCTCGACGAAGGTTCACAAAGGTCTGATTACATCAGATCCCAGATTGAGAAGCTAATAAATGTTTCTAAAGAAAAGGGTTATGCAATAGGAATTTGCCATCCCTATCCAGATACAGTTAAAGTGCTCTCCGAGGTCATTCCGGATATACAAAAAGAAGTTGAGATAATACCTGTTTCGGGGGTGGTGAACTGAGCATAAGCAAAGTAAGCAATGAATGAGCACAGACTTAACGAAGAAGTAGATCAAACGTAACTTCTAGCAATTTTTTACTTAGTAAACTTATTATAATTGTAACTCTAGGTAATAACCATACTATCTAAATTCATTATTGATCTTCATATTGTGACTAAACATTTGATAAGCGACATGTTATATTTTAACCTTCAAAATTAGTTAGAGAGGTAAAAGATGGGTCTTATTGATGAAATCAGGAAGAAAAGGGATTCATGGATGGGAAGGCTTGAAGAGCACCGTCAGTATGAAGGAGAGTATGAAGATGATTCTATGATCAATAGTGAAAAAGAAGAGGAGGAGATTTTGCGAAAGCGAAGAATGGTAGGGGTATTTACCATAAAAGAGGGGGTAGAATAATACTATTACAGGACTTTATAACCATACTTGACAAGCTCGATTTAATATTTTAGGGTGTAGGAAATTTCAATTAATTTTAGGAGGAGATTGAATGCCGGGAATTGTAGTCGGAAGTAATGAAAGTATTGATAGCGCCTTAAGGAGGTTTAAAAAGCAGGTAGAAAAAGGTGGCATTCTATCAGAGGTAAGAAAAAGAGAGTTTTACGAGAAGCCTAGTGAAAGAAAGAAGAAAAAACTATTTGCGGTAAAAAAAGCGCATCGTAAGAGGCACTAAGAGAGCCTAAGGAAGAAGTTTAGATATTTTTCGAATTTAACCCGGAAGGGGGAACAATTTGGAGTTTATATTCCTAACTTCTTTTTCTCTTCCTTCAATAAAACTGACTAAAAAACTTATACAATCTTCACTTTATGGGGTATTTTGTCTCTGAAACCGTTATAAAAGAGATAAAAGGGAGGTTGAATATTTTAAACCTCATCGAAACCTATTTATCTCTTAAGAGATCGGGAAGGAGTTACGTAGGGCTTTGCCCTTTTCACGACGAAAAGACTCCTTCTTTTCACGTAAATGATGAAAAGGGGGTATTTCATTGTTTTGGATGTGGAGCGGGAGGAGATATTTTTGGGTTTGTTATGCGTTATAAAAACCTCACCTTTGCTGAGGCTGTAGCGGAGCTTTCAAAGCAAGCAGGTATAAATATTGAAAAGACGAATAGAGATAAGGTTAGAAAAACCAGGAGGGATATATTCTTTAAACTTAATAGGCTAGTATTAAATTATTATCACATGCTTCTTCTTGAAAGCGAAGAGGGGAGGGCTGCAAGAGATTATCTGAGGAAAAGAGGCCTTACTTTAGACATCGCTAGGGAATTTTATTTGGGATATGCCCCCTTTGGTTGGGATGCTCTTGCTAAATACTTAGCCAGCAAAAAGGTTCCAACTAGTATAGCAGAGGAAATCGGGTTAATAATCAAGAAAAAAAACAAAGATGAATATTACGATAGATTTCGGGGACGTTTAATGTTTCCAATAAGAGACGTCGAGGGTAATGCGCTAGGATTCGGGGGAAGGACTCTAACCAATGAAGAACCTAAGTACTTAAACTCTCCTGAGTCGGAGATTTACCACAAAGGTCGTGTTCTCTACGGTCTCGATAGGGCTCGGGATTACATTAGACGTAAGGGAGAGGCCGTGATAGTTGAAGGTTACATGGATTTTCTCTCGCTTTACTCTGCCGAGATAAAAAATGTAGTTGCTACTTTAGGCACCGCACTCACACGCGACCACACAGTGTTACTCAAGCGTTTCACAGAGAGGCCAGTTGTTATTTTCGATGGAGATGAAGCTGGTGAAAAGGCTTCTCTTAGGGTTCTTGATGTTTTTCTCGAAGAAGGGATATCACCTCACATTGTTATTCTTCCTAAAGGAGAAGATCCCGCTTCATTTATCTCGAAAGAAGGACGGGATAGTTTATTAAGGTTAATAGAAGGTGCAATTTTGTTAATTGATTTCTATATAGAGAGAATTCAAAGAGATTTTCTAAACAGAAAAATAAGTAGAAACAAGGCGGTTGATATGGTGGTTGAAGTTCTTACAAAGCTCAAAAACCCAATTGAAAGAAGTCATTATATAAGAAAGTCAGGCGAAAACTTTGGTATTAGAGAAAACGAATTGTTATCTCTCGTTGGACATGGAGAAAAAGTGAGAAGAGAGACAAAAGTGGAGATTAAGAAGAAATCGGAATCCCAAGAAAAGCTCATTCTTAGGATTTTGCTCAAGTTTCCAGCGCTTTCTCACTACTTTAGAAGCAAAAACGTAATTGATTTTATTCCCGAAGGGGAAATTAAGAAAATTGTCGAGGAAATTGTTATAAATCGTGTTGACGATGTATCGTCTCTTCTTTGTAGATTTAGTAGCGGTCCTGCTCAAGAGATTATATCTGAGTCTATTTTTTCAACTGATGATGTTACCAATGAAACAACTGCACTTAGGATGCTTAAGGATTGTATAAGAAAATTAAAACTAAAGGCAATAGAAGAAAAACTCAGCATTATGAGGCTTCAGATAGAACAAGCTAAGAGAGAAAAAAAAGATAGTTTAGAAGAGAGGCTAATCCGAGAATATAGAGATTTGATAGAGCAGGAAAAAGGCGTACAGGGAGAGGCGAATGACGATTAAGAAGAAAAAGTCTAAGCACGAACACAAAGCCAATGGCGAGAATAGCATTTTAAATCTCTTATTTGCGGATTCTAATACTGATGAAGAGAAACAGGATGACCTTCTCGAGGACAAAATATCCGTTGAATCTAATGGGGGTGATGAAGAAGAAGGATCTTCATCTTCGAATATAGAGTTTTATACAAGAACTGGCAAAGAAATTGCAATTGATAACGATTTAATAAGATTCTATCTTCACCAAATTGCAGGACACTCCCTTCTTACGAGGGAAGAAGAAATTCAGATAGCAAAAGAGATTGAGAGCGGGAAAAGGATTGTGGCGAGGGCGATATTAAGCTCTTCATTGATGCTTAGAGAAGTAATAAATATCGGTGAGAAATTAAGTAAAGGCGTGCTAAACATAAAAGATGTAACCAACACACTTGATGACGAATCAGATGTAATTGGAGAAGAGGAAATTCTCGTAAAGGTAAAACGTGCTATTGATAAGATTAAAAGATTCTATAGTAGCAACGAGAGAACTAGGAAAAAACTCTACGGCGCTCCTAGAGGTAAATGTGACGCGTTGCGACGAAAGATAAAGAAAAATAATGAAAATATCGTCGCCAATTTAGAGGAGGTAAATCTAAGCAAGCATCAGATGGATAGGATCCTCTCAATTACTAGAAATTACGTAACCAGGATGGAGGAAGTAGAGAGAGAATATAAAGAGGTTCAAAAACACGTAGGAATAACTGATGAAACCAAAATGAGTCTAAAAAAGAAGATACAGGGCACTATAAAAGATGCGGGGGGAAATGTGGAAAGGCTAAGAAGAGCCCTTGAGAGAATCGAACGTGGAGAGGATAGAACATATAGAGCAAGAAGAAAACTGATTGAGTCTAATTTAAGGCTCGTTGTTAGCATTGCAAGAAGGTATATTAGCCGTGGTCTCCCATTTTTGGATTTGATTCAAGAGGGGAATATAGGGCTTATGCGAGCCGTTGAGAAGTTTGAATATCATAGAGGTTACAAGTTTTCTACATATGCTACATGGTGGATTAGACAGGCAATAACAAGAGCTCTTGCAGATCAGTCACGGATGATCAGGATCCCGGTTCACATGATTGAGACGATTAATAGACTTACTCGGGCTTCGAGATTTCTTGTTCAAGAACTAGGACGTGAGCCTTTTCCGGAAGAAATAGCTGGAAGACTAGGAATGCCGATTGATAAAGTAATAAGAATTCAAAAAATTGCTAAAGATCCAATATCGCTCGAAACCCGAATTGGGGACGAAGAAGACAGCAGGCTTATGGATTTTGTTGAGGATGCTCATACAGCATCTCCTCTAGAGGTTCTCGAGATGAAGGAGCTAAAACGGCTGTTAAAAGGTGCTCTCTCGTCGGTCCTTACCACCAGGGAGGAGAAGGTAGTTAGACTCCGATTCGGAATTGAAGGGGAAAAGGAACATACACTAGAAGAATTAGGTTGGGAGTTTAAAGTAACGAGGGAAAGAATAAGACAGATTGAAGTAAAGGCTATAAAGAAGTTAAGGCACCCTGGGAAAGGTCACCCAATTAGAAGTTATGCAGAAAAAAGGTAGTCAAGACCTAGGGTTTTCTTTTAGTAATTCCCTATACGTTACCTTTTTTTCTTCAATTCTTTTGCTTCCTCAAAATAAACAAGTGTTGAATCTACGGTTTTATGACGAAGCATCTTTTTTACTTCTGAAATTGCCGCGCCGCCTTCTATCGCTAGAAGTGCCGCAGTGTGCCTTAGACTATACGGTGTTATTCCCTTCCTTTTAATTCCTGCAAATTTTAAGTAATAATTTACCCTCTCTCTTATGGCACGAGTTGTTACCCTCTCTCCTTTAGCTCTATTTCCGACGCCCCAGATGAGCGGTTCATCTTCTCTTGTTGCACCTCTATATTCAAGGTATCTCTCAATCACTTCCTGTGTCTCTGGTGTCAGTTTTACATATTCATCCTTTTTATCCTTACTTTTTCCTTGAACAAAGATTACTTGCTTTCCGCCCTTAACCTTTATATCTCCTATGTTCGCTCTTACTATTTCTATCTCACTAAGCCCACACCTCACCATAAGATTTATCATTGCAGTGTCCCTTAGTCCAACTGGCGATGATGAGTCAATTACATTGAGTAGAGCCTTCATTTCATCAATTGTTAGAGGCGCTCTAAGGTGTCTCTTTGGTCTACTGCTTCCTCTAACCCTTTTTGCGGGATTTTCTGTAACTAGGCCCTTTGAAAAAAGATAGTCGTAAAGCCTTCTCACAGATGTTAAGTAGGTAGATAGTGAAGTTGGTGAAAGATTCTTAGATAATAAGAAGTCCTTGTATTGTATTATATCATTAGTAGTAAGTTCTTCAGGGGATCCTCCCTTTAGCCATTTTGCAAATTCGCGTAGTGCTTTAAGGTAGGTTTCTTTGGTTGTTTCTCTCCTTGGGAGTTCTTGAATGAATTTATTTATGAGTTCTTCCATAATCGTAGATTAAAGCATGTTTAAGGAGGCAATTCAACTTTGATGAGACTTGACATTTTTATATGCTCATTTAAATTAGATCTAGAATCTGGGTGGCAATACTGAGGAGGAAACACCCGGTCCCATTTCGAACCCGGAAGTTAAGCTCTTCAAGGCCCATGATACTGCCTCCGTACGGTGGTGGGAAAGTAGGTAGCTGCCCTGATTCTTTTTTATTTTTGTAGATTCCCTACCTCAGTAATTAATTTTATAAAACAAATTTAGCACAATAGATATTTAGTATATATTAATTATAGTTATTTATTCTTAAAGTAACGTTTAATGAATAAAAAAACCCGAGTGGGTGTTTTTGTATCAGGAAGCGGAAGCAACCTTCAAGCCTTAATCGATGCTAAAATTCCAAGTGTAGAGATTGTTGTGGTCGTTAGTAACAATCCTGATGCTTATGCCATTGAGAGGGCAAAAAAAAATAAAATCCCTGTAGAGGTTATTGACCACAGAAACTATTCGTCAAGGGAGGATTTTGAAAGAGAGATACAGAAAAGGCTTGATCAATATAAGGTTGACCTTATTGCACTTGCAGGCTTCATGAGAATACTCACACCGCTATTTATAAGAAACTATAAAAATAGAATCATGAACCTGCATCCTGCGCTTCTCCCTTCTTTTCCGGGGACGAACGCCGTCAAGCAAGCCCTAATGTATGGTGTGAAATTTACAGGTTGCACAGTGCATTTTGTAGATGAGGGGGTTGATACAGGGCCTATTATACTCCAAGCCGTTGTGCCAATTTACGATACTGATACTGAAGAAAGCCTACTTGAAAGAATCCATAAGGAAGAACATAGAATTTATCCAGAAGCAGTAAGGCTTTTTGGTGAGGGAAAATTAAGGATTGAAGGAAGAAGGGTTTTAGTCAGCGAGTAGTTTTATAGCCACAATTAACCAATATTAACATGGGTCAATGTCCAATCTGTAAGAAAAAGTATTCTCGAGAAATAGAATACTGCCCTGGATGTCAAGTTGGAATAATTCCTCCTTTTAATGAAACCGTAAATGAAAAGAGAAATGCGTTTGTTGAGGTTTATAGAACTGAAGATGTGCATCTTGCTGGTTTAATTAAAGAGGTTCTGGAAGACCATGAAATACTTTGTTACCTGGATAATTATTATTCACACAGCCTTAATGTGCATCTTTTCTTTCCACTCACTTATCACGGAATAAGGGTCATGGTTTACGAAGAGGATACTATAGAGGCTAAAGAGATTCTTGGTCTTTTTTTTAAAGAAAAATAATTATTTTGCCACTAAGGCACAAAGGAGGGATATGAGTTTTAAAAAGTAGGTTAAGAAGCAAGAAGACAGAATTCAGGAGTCAGAATTTAGAAGTCTTCTTCTGTATCCTGGCTTCAGTTTCCTGGATTCTAGATTCTAACTTCGTGTCTTAGTGGCTTTGTGGTGGAAGAATAGTTACAAAGAAAATTAAATCTGCCTTCCAACTGCCTTAGCAACCAATTTTGCCCTTTCCATAAGTGCTGTAAACTTTGACGGCTTTAATGATTGTCCACCATCGCTTTGCGCGATCTCAGGTTTATAGTGCACCTCAATCATGAGTCCGTCGGCCCCCGCCGCAATTGCCGCTAGCGCCATTGGTGTTACATACTGCCAGTAACCAGTTCCGTGACTTGGATCGGCTATCACAGGAAGGTGCGTTTTTTCCTTAAGCACTGGAATTGCGTTTAAGTCAAACGTGTTTCTTGTAGCAGTTTCAAAAGTCCTTATACCTCGTTCGCATAGAACGACATTGTGATTACCTTCAGAAAGAATATACTCTGCAGCCATGAGGAATTCATTTATAGTAGTGGACATCCCGCGCTTAAGAAGCACTGGTTTATTAGATCTTCCAACATATCTAAGGAGTGCATAGTTCTGAGCATTTCGAGCCCCTATCTGAAGCATGTCAGAATACTCAGCTATCACATCTAAATCATGCGGATCGAGAATCTCGGTGACTATAGGAAGGCCAGTAATTTTTCTGGCCTGGGCAAGCAATCTTAATCCTTCCTCGCCAAGCCCCTGGAATGAATAAGGAGAAGTTCTTGGCTTATATGCTCCTCCTCTTAAGACAGTTGCGCCAGCCTCCTTTACTGCCTTTGAGGTTTCAATAATCTGCTCTTCATTCTCAACCGAACATGGTCCTGCCATAACAACAACCTTGTTATCTCCAATTTCTACGTTTCCAACTTTAACTACGGTGTTCTCAGACTTAAATTCACGACTAGCGAGTTTATAGGGTTGAAGTATTGGAACGACCTTCTCAACACCTGAAAGTATACCAATTGCTTCAAGGTGATGTGGTTTTCCTCTTTCATCTCCAACCGCTCCTATGACTGTTCTCAAGACACCTTCAATGATATGAGCCTTATATCCAAGTTCTTTCACAGTTGATATTACTTTTTCAACCTCTTCTTTAGTAGCGTCGCTTTTCATAACAATAATCATACAACTTCCTCCGCTTATCGTTCCGATCTTTTTTGTATATAAATTTCCATAGTACATGAAGGGCTTTTATTGTCAAATTTGGGTATTGAGTTATTGAATTTGGAGTTGTATAATTAATAATGCTTATTATAGGCAAGGAGGAATGAAATGGGTCGAATAACATTTTTTGCAGCTATAACCATAATAGTTATATCTTTCTTGTCACTAAAGGTTGCATATACACAAACAATGAGCACAGGAACAGAAGTCAACCCACCAGCCTCGCAAACATCGCCGCAGGGAACTCAAACACAACCTCAAGGAACAGATGTGATTCAGGGTCGACCGAATTATCCTGTGATTGATAACTCTGGTAGGGTTTATCCTTACGAGGATTTAAACCCTTTTGGTCTATCTACTCTTGGTCCAGGAGATGATGAATATAATACGGAGGGAAGCACCCTTGGTACAGACCTAAAAAGGAAGAGCAATATAGAGGTTAATCAGCCCAGAGAGAGAAAGCAGCCTGAAGTAACCAACGAGGAGGAGACAGTATCTGGGGGGGAAGAGAGTGCAGGTGAAGGTGGTGAGGAAGCCGTCGAGGTTATACCAGAAGAATCGAGTGAGGTACTAATACCCTCGCCGTTAAGTAAAACTAGTGGGTTCTATAAGTGGGTGGATAAAGATGGAGTCTTACATGTAACAGACAACCCTGGTTCTATTCCTCAAGAGTACCAAGGGCAGCTTACAAATGAGCCTACAAAGTGAGAGGTTAGGGAGATAATCAACCTCAGGAGATTTTAACTGATAAAAGCTTCAGATCGATAAATCAGTAGTCGCTACAGGACTACTACTGTCCACCGAGTCATTGCAAATATTCTTTTTCTTGTCATTTCGAGCCATGTCCTGAGCCCTTCGGCTTTGCTCAGGGTTAACTCCAGCGAAGGAGCAGCGAGAAATCTTAGATCTCTCACATGCGTTCGAGATGACAGCTCATAGTCAGATTGCACCGTCACGGAGTATATAGTTCGATTGAGCTTACGACGAAGTCTTGAGAAAAGTCGAAGGATTCCTAATAATGACGGAGGGGAATGGTTGTTTACAATGAAATACCTGCAGCTTACAGCATGGTATTTCATTGTAACTTTAGTTCACTGTTCTTTTTCAGTAAGTTTTTTTAATTTTTCTTCTAGGTTCTCTACTTTATTCGTAAGCTTTTTAAGCTGTCCTTCTATTGCAAAAAGCGAGTCTATTATTTTTTCACTTTTTATAAAAATAATAAACCCAATTATAATTAATGGGATCAATACGAATATAAGGTGGAACCAATACCCAGCTCCTTCTGATTGTCCCGAGCAGTTGTTAAGTGCTAAGACAAGGGGTAGTATCGCAACTCTTTCTAACCTCATCTAATTAATCCTCCTAACTGCATTGTTCTTTGACGTTGAAACGTATCGACTTAAAGAATATAATAAACTTTAAAAATGTTAAGGGCTTGCCGCTGCTGGGCTTCAATTGTTTTTTTTACGATTATTTTTGGGATCCCAGCAACCATATTATCCTTTATCGCGCCTGATAAAGTGCTTAAATACTTTATAAGGCCATGGTCTAATTTGATTCTTAGAGTCTGCAATATTAAGGTACAGTTGGAAGGCTTGGAGAACGTTCCAAAAGGACCTTGTTTGATAATGTTCAACCACCAAAGCTATTTCGACATATTTGCTTTTGCTGCGACTCTTCCTTTTGATTGGAGGGCAGTGATGAAAAAAGAGCTTGCACTTGTTCCTTTCTTCGGCTGGGTTGCAAAGGCAACAGGGCACTATTTTGTTTCAAGAGATAGCTCTATAAGGTCTTTTCACGAGATTGACAATGTTGCAAAAAGGATTCGCCTTGGTCATCCAGTTTTGATTGCTCCGGAGGGGACAAGAAGCATTGATGGAAAGCTACTTTCATTTAAAAGAGGGGGATTTGTTCTTGCTATGCGTGCTGAGGTGCCTGTAGCTCCTATGGTGATTTTAGGGGGTAAAGATGTTATGCCCAAGGGCTCGATGAGGATTAAGCCCGGCAATATGAAGATAAAACTTCTTCCTGCGATAGATGTAAAATCGCTTTCATCAGGCAAGCTTGGGAGAGATGAGCTTTTAAGTCTCGTAAAGGAGGCTTTGGAGAAAGCCTTGGTCGAGGGTAAAAGGAGCGAGGTTGCATTATAATTTTCTATCAGGTTGTGCTTAAGTTATAAACATTTAGATAGTTAACCTTTCCGCTATATCTTAGTTTTCCTTAATAAACCTTAGGTAGTAAATCTCCTTTTCTTCTTCCATAAATTCCAGTTCATACCTAGTTGTAGGTCTAGTTGGTATGTTATGAACATAACCAGGTAGTGGAAATATGGACTTAAAAATCCCCGTGTCCTCTAAGGTTTCTAATATAGATGAGATATATTCTTCATGGTCGCTTGCTATCTCTATTATACCTTTTGGTTTTATTATCCTAGAAAGGTTTGAAAGAAACTGAGTGTTTATTATCCTGTGCTTTTTGTGACGTTCCTTGGGCCATGGGTCTGGGAAATTTATATAAACCTTGCTGAATGTATTTGGATAAAAGACTTCTTCAACAGCAATTCTGACATCCATAAGGAGGTATTTCAGATTAGCGATATATTCACCCTCGGCCCTTTTTACAGCTTTTCTAAATCGTTTCACCTTTATTTCAATTCCTATAAAGTTCCAATCTGTATTATTCTTTGCGATCTCGATTAAGAATGATCCGTCTCCAAACCCGATTTCAAGCGCTGAATCTTTGTTATTACCAAAGACCTGTGATAAATCGATAGGTAGGTAGTATTCTGTCACATCCAGTATGAAAGATGATACCTTCATATCTTGTCACATATTTGATATAAAAAGGCAATGGATTGATTATTTTTTTACTTTAAACCCTTTTATTAGTTACAACTTACTAAAGATTTTAATGCGATTTAGCTAGCTTGATTCAAGAATACTTCTTATTAGTCCCTCTTCAATCTTTATTCCGTAACTCCCATCAACTTCTACCATCGCCCCTATTTTTCTTGGAAGAACCATCTCTATTCTTCTCTGCCTGGCTTTTTTATCAAGCTTCATTGCGTTAATCATTCGGCTTAGATCAAGCGAATGAGGGGGTTTTGTAGGAAGTCCAGTTTTGTTAAATAAGGAAACTAACCTCTCATACCCATCTAATTTCCAGAATCCGAGCTCAAGAGCTATTTTCCCTTCAGTCACCATCCCCATTGATATGGCTTCACCATGAGATATTTTATAATCAGATATATTTTCAATTGCATGCCCGATTGTGTGACCGAAATTAAGAATTTTTCGTAGATTCGACTCCTTTTCATCTAGTTCCACCACCTGTCCTTTTATTTCACAACCCCTTTTTATAATATGTATAAGGGCATCGGTATTAAAAGAAAATATGTGATCAATATTTTTTTCAAGATACTCAAAAAGATTCTTGTCCTTAATTACTCCGTACTTTATAACTTCAGCTAGACCCTCTCTTATCTCCTTTTCGTGCAGTGTCCTTAATGTATTAACATCTATATATACTCTCCAGGGTTGATAAAAAGCACCAATTAAGTTTTTACCATACGGAGTGTCTACGGCTGCTTTTCCTCCTATGGAACTGTCAACACATGCGACAAGGGTAGTCGGGACTTGGATATAGGGTATCCCTCGATTATACGTTGCTGCTACAAACCCTGCTACATCCCCTACAACTCCACCGCCAAGAGCAATCACACATGAGTCTCTTCCAATCTTGAGTTTTGACATTTCGTCTTCGATTCTAGCTTTGGTATCTCTATCCTTGTGTACCTCTCCTGCAGGGAAGGAAATAAGATGTGAATTTAGTCCTGAATTTGTTAACCCCTTAAGGAGTTTTTGTCCATAGAGAGAAGCAACGTTAGAATCTGATATTATTACATAGGAATGTACAGTTTTTTTATTTTTTAAGTCTAGAGGTATTTTTTTGAGAATATCCTCTCCAATTAGAATTTCGTATGATCTATCTTCTGTTTTCTTTAAGTTTACTCTTACCTTTTCCATTAATATTTCTCGCCTTTAGGTGAAAATATTTTTAACTTAGGACCTATTTCAAGGGTTATATCTATTGGTTCTTGAGATTCATAAACCTCTCCATCTAAGACATATCCTCTGTTTCCTTCTATTCTTACTACTCTCCCTGAACTATTTAAGAAATTGCCTGATGCGTCAGATTTAAGACCTGAGTATAACACCCTTGGAAGCTGATAGAGTGCTTTTCTGAAAAATGGAAACCTCAAATAAAGAATACTAAATCCTTCTCCTGCTGCTGCCTCTTCGGCGAAGACTCTAAAACCAAAAACGAGTCTCTTTACGGTAGATATAGCTATAAGTAGGTGACTTTCAAAGGGAAGCTTTTTATCATCAATATAAACCTTAGATACTACTTCCTTGAAAAGGTCATGGTTGATGTTTGTTAGCGACTTTATACCTGATTGAAGGATAAGTTTTAGCGCAACTCTTACTCCTGCTCCTTCTTTGTAGTACCATTTTATAAATTTATAAAGAAGGCCATCAAGCCAGGTGAAGGTGTAATTAGGGTGATTGAATCTCTTATCAACTACTTTAATAAGTCCACGTTCTATAGTAGGAAGCGTGCTATGGCGATTTAGGGAGTTAATTAACTTATAGCAAGAGGTTATTTGATCACCTCTAAGACCCACATCAGCCGCAAGCATATTCATTGTACCACCTTTTAGAGGTACTATCACTGGTAACTTCTCGCTGCCAAAGAGATTTATGTAAGAAGACAGAACATGATCTATTGTCCCATCTCCGCCGCTGATACCAAGTATCTTTATGCCTTCTTTATAAAATTGTTTAAGAGCTATCGGGATATCATCTGTGTTATTAGTTATTTGAACCAGCCCATGTTCTCCGAGAATTTTCTTTATCGAGCGTAGCTTTGCCGCTGTTTGCTTTTTGTTTATATCTGCAAAGGGATTGAATATAAGTCCGATGGGTTTCATATGGGAAATTCTAACACAGACCAGACAGGGTAGGGTTTCAATTTTTCTCTACCATTTAGCTCAGTGAGTTCCACAAGAAAGCTATACCCTACAATTTCTCCACCGAGCCTTCTTACCATATTACCAACCGCCGCTGCAGTTCCTCCTGTTGCAAGTAGGTCATCTACTAAAACGACTTTGCTGCCGTCTGAAATGGCGTCCCTATGTACCTCAAGCATATCTTTTCCATATTCTAGATCGTAAGAAGCGTTGTAAGTTTTATAAGGTAGTTTTCCTGGTTTTCTCACAATCACAAGACCAAGATTGAGTTTATAAGCTAGTGCTGAAGCAAAGATAAATCCCCTTGCCTCAATCCCTAAAAGATAGTTCACGCTCTTACCCTTGATCATATCGGCCATCGCGTCTATTGCCTGTCCAAAGGCTTTTGCATTTTGAAGAAGAGGGGTTATATCATGAAATATAATTCCCTCTTTCGGGAAATTAGGGATGTCTCTAATGTATTTCTTAAGGTCTTCCATCAAATGTTCTCCTTTGCAGGTAGTATGAAGCTACAAATTCCAAATCACAAGCGCCAAATCACAAACAAGCACAAAATCTCAAATAATAAATTCCAAATTGTTTTGAACCTTGAGTTTTAGTCATTTTAACTTGAGAATTCCCTGTAGGTTGCTACAGGGTTTCAACTGTTTGCATTGCGAGCAGAGCAATTTGACTCCCTTTTTGTCATTGCGAACACATTCGCGGAGCCTGCAGCGGATAGGCGGGACATTCTTGTCCCGCAACAGGATGCGGGGTTTGAAACCCCCGCCTATCTATATACTCCGTGAAGCAATCTGATACAAAGCGTCTGAACGAAGTGAGGAATCTAATTGAGATTGCTTCGGTCGATGTCCTTTATTTCCATTTCTCGTTCTTTTTATTCCCCTTTGAACCACACTGCAGTTCAAAGAATGCTGCGCTCGAAATAATCCTCCTCGCAGCAACTGTGTTAAAAGTCAACCCATTTCAAAAAAATATTTTATAAAATGAGATTCCCAAAAACCTTTCAACCCATAGATGGCTGATAACATACCCCCTTTGACAGCATTGCATTTAGTATTCTAAGTAACTTGTGCATACACGCTACAAGTGCAACCTTCTTTTTCTTGCCTTTTTCTACTAGCCGCTCATAAAATGCCTTTATTCGTGGATCGTGCTTCTTAGCCGATAAAGCTGCCATGTACAGAATCCCTCTTACCCCTGAACGTCCTCCTCGAATACGTTGCTGACCCTTGAATCTTCCACTCTGATTTTGGAAAGGAGCAACGCCAACCAGGGCTGCAATCTGCTTGCGATTTACATGTCCAAGCTCAGGCAAATTCGCCAACAATACTGATGATACCTTTGACCCTACCCCAAAAGCTGTCTCCAATATCATCTGTTTCCTTCTCCACTCCTCATTGTTCTGTATGATTTCTCGAATTTGTTCTTCAATTCCCTCTATCTCCTCACTTATTACCCTTATCATCCTCTCACAACTTACCCTGAGCCTTTCGGAAAGACCCGCCTTCTCCAGTCGATTCTTCTCTGCAGCTCGCATACTAACTAATTGACCCCTCCTTGAGCTCAACTGACCTAACAGTGCTTGATCCACTAATGGCATTGTCATCGGTTCTATCTCTTCACTGTAACACTCAGCATAGTGGGCTATCATAGATGCATCCAATCGATCTGTCTTGGCCAGTTGTCCACTCCCCTTGGCATGATGGTGTATCTTAAATGCATGCTCACGGCTTACTCTAAAACCAAATTTGATTAATGCATTCAATACACCAAGCTCATACCCGCCAGTGGGCTCAAGCACTATCAATGTCGGATTTAATGGCTTCAGCTTCTCACATAACTCATCAAAATTCCCGTTGTTCGACTGTGTCCAACACTCTCCACTTGGACGTACAAAGATATCAAGCGTATTCTTAGAAACGTCAATCCCAACAAAACATCCCTTTACTTTTGGCTCATTCATCGGTTACCCTCCTATATAAGTTCAATTAACCAACTGCTTACTTTTCACATCCTTACTTGTAAATTCAGGCTCATGTATTATGGCCTTTACAACTGTTCGGACTTTGTGAAAAGAAGGGCAAAGCGGCTATGCTGCGAGTCGGTCTCTTAGGACCAAATGACGAACAGTCTGCTTTGCCCCGGTTGGTTATCTGATCAGGATAACTCAACCTAGTCATTTAACATACAAATGACGAAGAGGCTGTCTGCTTATGCGACGATACCCTTGCAGTTTGTTGCAGGGTTTTTCATTTGAGGGGTATCTGAGTTTTTAATTTCTTAAACTGCTTAATTCACATTACGCATATTTTACGCCTTGTCATGCTCGAATGTATTAATCGGGCATCCACGGAATATTATAGAGACATGCCATGGCATGTCTCTACCAGATTCCCGCTAAAGCCCGTACCCGTATGTCTTAAGCCGGTAACATGTGGAATGACAACCTAAAAAGGATAAGTGCGGCTGTCCAAGGAAGCCTGATTTATTGATTTTTCTACAGAAAAACTCCGCTACCTCTCATATTAATAAAAATCCTATTGCTTTAAAATTTAAAATTACATATAAATAAGAGTAATCCTCAAAGGAAAAGGAGGATGATTGATGAAATTAATTCTTGTAATAATTCTTTCAGGAATATTGGGTACAAGCGGAATGAGCCTTGTCATGTGGCTCATAACCCGCTCTGGGCTTGCAAACGCTGATATGATATGGGCAATTGGCAGCATCTATACACGATCATATAGTAATGCGTTACTGCCGGGTTTCATAATGCATTTTGCAGCGGGCATTATTTATGCTTTTTTGTATGTTGTTATTCTTAGTCTCTTCTCCCTTGGCTCTGTCGGCGCTTACATAGGTGTGGGAGCAATGACAGGTGTATTCCATGGCCTTGTCGTGAGCTTTTTACTAGCTGTTCTCGTGGCGGAACACCATCCCATAGAACAATTTCAGAAAGCCGGTTCTGAAGTAGCAGCAGCCCACCTATTTGGACATATAATATATGGACTTATCGTAGGAGCAGTCATAGGAATCGCAGGTATCAGGTTTTTGTAATCCGGCCAGAAAATGCTATCGAACATCTTAAGCAAATCCTGGGGTTCAGCATATGCGGGGTTTTCTAACCCCGCTAGTCCTTACTCTTTGTCATGCCAGAGTGTTACCCAATTAATACATGCGGGTATAAATTTAATTGGGCATCCATTACACTTGTCATACCCGAGTGCAGTTATCGGGTATCCATATTTTTTTATTGGTTTCCCAATAAGGACATTTGGGAATG
>Ga0209640_10002053_pt1 | contig 17464 bp, 19 predicted proteins | sample RifCSP10_1_FD_184018 | JGI IMG/M metagenome (GOLD analysis project Ga0209640, IMG submission 184018) | Soil microbial communities from Rifle, Colorado - Rifle CSP2_sed 10_1 (SPAdes) (version 2) | ecosystem: Environmental > Terrestrial > Deep subsurface > Rock core/Sediment | place: Rifle... | reverse complement strand
TACTGCGCATCGAATGCGGCGAGGCCGACCGGGAACTTGGCGAGTGGTGGACCCGCATCCAAGAGGTGGACGACGGCGAGCGCCGCGCGATGGTGGCGGCGGCATCGCCGTCGAGCGCCCCCCGACCGAAAGCGCGCCGCCGTCGGCGGCGACGAAAATCTCCGCCGGCGTCGCCGACGTGACCGACCCCGCGCGTTCGTATATCGGGATCGGTAGCAATCTCGGCGATCCGATCGCGCGCGTGCTGGCCGGCGTGGCGGCGCTGCGGTTGTTGCAGGATTCGACGCTGGTCGCTTGTTCGTCGCTTTATCGCACAGCGCCGGTCGGCATTACCGACCAACCCGAGTTCATCAACGCCGTCGTCGCGCTCGATACTCAACTGTCTCCGGTGGCGCTATGGCAGCAGCTGTTCGCCATCGAACGCGCCGCTGGGCGTAGTCGTGGCCCGGTTCACGGTGGTCCGCGCACGCTCGATCTCGATCTACTGTTGTACGGCAATCTTCAATTGGCTTCGGCGGATATCACGATTCCACATCCGCGCCTGCACGAACGCGCATTCGTACTGGTACCGTTGCACGAGATTGCGCCGTCATTGCAAGTTCCCGGTGGCGAGTCGGTATCGGCGCTGCGTGGCCGGTGCGAATCGCAATCGGTTATGCGACTAACCGATGATGCGACGAATCGAGTATCGGTTGGATGAAGTCCCCGTATATCGTCGTTGAAGGTCCGATCGGCGTCGGCAAGACCAGCCTCGCACGGCGGCTGGCGGAAGCGCTCGACGCGCGGGCGCTACTCGAGCTGCCGGAGGAAAATCCGTTTCTCGAGCGCTTTTATCAATCGCGCGAACAATTCGCGCTGCCGACGCAATTGTTTTTTCTGTTTCAGCGCGCGCGGCAAATTCAGGAACTGAAGCAGGGCGAGCTGTTCAGCTCCGGTTTTGTCGGTGACTTTCTGATCGAGAAGGATCGATTGTTCGCGCTCGCCAACCTCGATACCGATGAGCTGCGATTGTATGAGCAAGTGTACCAACAGACCGTCCGCGAGTTGCCGACCCCCGACCGCGTAATTTATTTGCAAGCGCCGGTGGATGTGCTGCTTGAGCGGATTCGCCGTCGCGGCATTTCGTATGAAGGGCGGATCGATCGACCGTATCTGCAGGCGCTCGTTGACGGTTATACCCAGTTCTTTCACCATTACACGGCGGCGCCGTTGCTGATGGTGAACGCGGCCGAGATCAACTTCGTGGACCGGGACGAGGATTTTCGCATGTTGCTCGACTACATCGTGCGCATCCGCAGCGGCCGGCATTTTTTCAATCCGATGGCCTCAGCATGAAGCGCGTTGCCGCAGGTAGAGTAGGTGTGCGCTCCATGTGCGATCACATCGACCGCTTCTCCGTATGATCGAAATCACGAGCGGCGCGCAACTGCGCGCGGAAATCGTCGCCGCGCGCGCAGCCGGTAAGCGCATTGCCTTCGTGCCCACCATGGGCAATTTGCACATCGGTCATCGGCGCTTGATGGACGCGGCGCGCAAATTGGCCGACGTAGTGGTCGTCAGCATTTACGTCAATCCCTTGCAGTTCGGCCCGAAGGAAGATTTCGCCGCGTACCCGCGCACGCCCGCCGAAGATCGCACCTTGGCGCGCGACGCAAAAGTCGATCTGTTGTTCACGCCCAATGAATCCGAGGTCTACCCGCGTGGGCGCGAACGACAAACGCAAATCGAAGTGCCGCTGCTGAGCGATATTTTATGCGGCGCGTCGCGGCCCGGTCATTTTCGCGGTGTGGCGACCGTCGTCGCGCGGCTCCTTACGCTGGTGGTGCCCGATGTCGCGGTGTTCGGCAAAAAAGATTTTCAACAGCTATTGATCATTCGTCACATGGTCGCGGATCTCGCCATTCCGATCGATGTCGTCGGCGTTGATATCGTGCGCGAGCAAGACGGGCTGGCGATGAGTTCACGCAACCGTTACTTGTCGGCCGAGGAGCGCAAGACAGCACCGCGATTGCAGGAAGCGCTGCAAGGTTTGGGTCGGGCGCTTCGACAAGGAACGTCAATCACGCAAGCTGAAGCGGCGACACGGGCGGAACTGGAGATTGCTGGGTTCCGACCCGACTACGTCAGTGTCCGGCGCCCAAGCGATTTAGCTGAGTCGCAAGCGGCAGATAAGTACTTGATCGTATTGGCAGCGGCCTGGCTCGGGCGCACGCGCCTGATAGACAACCTTGAGTTCGAAATCTAGATTGGTTTGAATTACAGAACCAATGTACGGATAATTCGCCGCCATGCGTAGAACCATGCTGAAGTCCAAAGTGCACCGCGCCCGCGTCACCCATAGCGAGCTGGACTATGAGGGCTCGATCGCGATCGATTCGAAGCTGCTCGACGCCGCCGACATGCGCGAATACGAACGCGTTGAAATTTATAACGTGACCAACGGCGAACGCTTCGCGACGTACACGATACGCGCCGAGGCCGGCTCCGGAATCATCTCGATCAACGGCGCCGCGGCGCACAAGGCCTCACCAGGCGACATCATCATCATTTGTAGTTACGCGGATTTCGAGGAACGCGAGCTGGCGAGCTTCAATCCGCGTCTCGTCTATGTCGACGCGCAGAATCGAATCGCGCGCATCGGAAATGCAATTCCCGCTCAGGTCGCCTGATTAAATTTGTAAGTCTGACGTCGCGCGTATTTTCAAACGCGCCTATCCGCTCCAGATTAACTTTCCCGAATCCTTGAAGTCGTAGCCGCCGAGTGTTTGCGCCCAGCGCTGGCAATCCGAACCCTTGAGCTGCTCCAGCAGTTTCTGGAACAGCAGGCGGAAATATACGCCGCGGTATAGCACGAAGTCGTAGGCTTCCCAGCCGACTGAGTGAAACTCCAAACCGAATTCCGCGGCTGCTGCGCGCGCGCCGGGCGCGACGTCGGCTTGATCCATGGCGACCAGGGATGCGGCTTCGCGTTCGGAATATGCTTGGGCACTGACGCGTAGGCTCGATACATCAACGTTGTGGCGCGCGAGCGTCTCGCGCAGAAAGCGTTGCGAGCCCGCGCCTTCCTGGCGCATGGCCCAGCGCACACGCGGTGCGAACAGTGTTTGCAGGTCGCCATCGGTGCGTGCGCCCGGCGCAATGATCAAGCCTTGTTCGCGATAAAACGCACGCTGTACCACCCACTCGCGATGGCGCGGATACTGTCGAATTACCGCGAGGTGGCGGTGCTCGCTTTCCGCCGCTGGGCCCCAGTGGATGCCACAGATATCGGCGCGATGGCGCGCGAGCAGATTCAATCCGAGTTGCGTGCCGGTGCTGGTGTAGGTAATGAGCGCGCGCCCTTGGATTTCGTTCGCGAGCTGCATGATGGCGCGAAACAATAATGGGTCGTCGCTGCCGGCGACTACGAGCCGGTCGGTAAGTACACCGCCGTGGGCGGATTCGGTAATCCACTGATCGATGAGTTCGCGCGGGAACAGCCACTTGCCGGTGGCCTTGGTCGCGGGGATCACGCCTTCGGCGGCAAGTGCGTAAACTTTCTTTTCGTGGATATCGAGATACTGAGCAACTTGCTTCACGCTCATGAAGCGCCCGGTCGCCGGCGGAATGTTTGTCTCGCGGAATCGGCGTTGTCCGATTTCGGCGCCCGTTTTCCCCTTGTTGTTCCCGTCGGGGTGCGCCGAAGTCGGCGCACCCGCTCGCCGGCGCCGATCTCCGCCGGAAATCGGCGAATTCTCCGTCTCGCCTCCCGCGAGGGGAGGAGGGGTCGCTCCTGCGCTTCCTGCGCTCGCGACATTCGCACCTGCCTGTGCCGCAGTGTCGGTTCGCTCGCGCGGCTGATCGATCGGGGTGCTCATGCAGATTTTTGCGCGCGCGGTGAGTGGGTTTCGCCGGGCCGCGGTTCCGGGCGCGCGTCAAATGCGATGGTGTCGGCGCCGTTATAAACCAGAAAGTGTTTCCCCTTGGCACGTGCGATGATGGTGACGCCGAGACGGCGCGCGAGATCGAGCCCCATTTGCGTCACGCCGGAGCGCGACAATAAAACCGGAATGCCCATCTGCGCGGTCTTGATCACCATCTCGGACGTGAGGCGGCCGGTGGTGTAGAAAATCTTGTCGCCGCCATCGAGCCGTTCGAGCCACATGTGGCCGGAAATGGCATCGGCGGCGTTATGCCGCCCGACGTCTTCGATGAATATTAGAACGTCGGTGCCGCGACACAGCGCACAGCCATGCACCGCGCCGGCGCTGCGATAAATCTCGTTGTAATCATTCAGGCTGTGCAGCAAGCCGTAGATCGTGGATTGATTGAGCTGCACGGGCGGCAACTTTGTGCGTTCGAGCTTCTCCAGCATGTTGCCGAATACCGTGCCTTGGCCGCAGCCGCTGGTCACCGTGCGCCGCGCGGTGCGCTTATCCAGATCGGAAATCCCGCGAAACGTTGTAACCACGACTGCTTCGGTTTCCCAATCGGCGTGGACCGACTTGATATCTTCGATACGCTCGATCAAGCCCTGATTGCGCAAGTAGCCGAGCGCCAAGGCCTCGGGCTGAGTGCCGAGCGTCATCAGGGTGACGATTTCTTTTTTGTCGACGTAGAGCGCGAGCGGTTGCTCGCCGGCGACGTGCATGTCACGGGTTGCGCCGTATTCATCGACCGCCACCACCGCGTGCGTTGGCGCCAGTCCGGCGCGGCTCATCGTGGGTAGATAGCGCGCCGCGCTCACGCGTTTACCCGCCGGTGGCGTTCATGTGGCGCAGGATAATCGGCGCCTCGGTGAGACTGAAGTCGTGGCCCTTCGGTTTGATCGCCATCGACCCGACGATCGCTTGCTTGAGCGCATCGAGATTATCCGGCTGGTCGCGCAGCACCGCGCGCAAGTCGATCGAGTGCTCTTGCCCCAGGCACAGCAGCAGCCGCCCTTCGGTGGTGACGCGCACGCGATTGCAGGCCGAGCAGAAATTATGCGAGTGCGGCGAGATGAAGCCGACGCGGCTTTTCGTGTCGGCAACGCGATAATATTTCGACGGTCCGCCGGTCGATTCCGTGGTCGGGACCAGCGTAAAGCGTCGGTCCAGATCGCTTTTGATTTGGTCGCTCGAGTAATACGCTTCGGCGCGATCGTGATCGCCAATGACACCGAGCGGCATTTCTTCGATGAAACTAATGTCCATCTCGCGGTCGATGGCGAACTGCACCAGCGGGACGATCTCTTCGTGGTTGCGATTCTTAAGAATCACGGCGTTCAGCTTCAACCGCTCGAAACCGGCCTGGCGCGCCGCTTCGATGCCGCGCAACACCTTATTAAGGTCGCCGGTGCGGGTGATGCGGCGAAAGTGCTCGGCATCGAGGCTGTCCAAGCTGATGTTGATGCGCTTGACGTTTGCCGCGCGCAGTTCCGGCGCAAGGCGTTCGAGCTGGGAGCCATTGGTCGTCAGCACCAGCTCCTTAAGCCCCGGCAAGCGTCCGATTTCATGCGCTAGCCAAGTCACATTCTGGCGCACCAAGGGTTCGCCGCCGGTAAGCCGAATCTTGGAGACGCCAAGCTCGACGAACGCGCGCGCCACTAGCGCCAGTTCCTCCAGACTCAGCACTTGCGAGCGCGGCAGGAACGTCATCTCCTCGCTCATGCAATAGACGCAGCGAAAGTCGCAGCGGTCGGTAACCGAGATGCGCACGTACGTTACGTGGCGACCGAAGCCATCGATGAGTTGTGTGGGGAGCGTTTGCGGTGCATTCACGACAATATCGGTCCGTAGTTTTCGCGATTCTGACGGGCGCGCGCCCGGTTGTCAGCAAGAAACATACCGCGATATGAGGCGCTAAACAGTCGCGGATTTCTACCCCTTAACCGCGAAAGATGGCGCTTGGGCGAGAACCGCATTTGTATCAAAATGACGCAATATCGTAAACCGTGCGAAGTTTTGTACCAACAAATATTCTTGAGGTGGTACCTATTTCACTTTCCCGCTCGATTTTGAACCATGTTATCGTTGGTACGCTACTTGCCTTGGTCGCGGGCACGCAAAAGTCGGTCGATCCATAACTCAAGGCCTATGTCGAATCGGGACACTCAGCAGGAATTGGTCGACCGCATCGCTCTGTCGGTGATCACCGCGCGCGAACCCGTCGCGAACAATCGGTGGATCGACGAGCGCTGGCGCGTCGTGGGGGTCGTCGCCGTTCAGGCCGACGCGCCCCAAAACATCCGGCGCACGTTGCTGCGCTATGGTCCCGACGGCGAACAGTACGTGTGGACCGGGTTTACGCTGTACCTACGTCCGAACGAGGCCGACAGTTACTACTACAACATTATCGGGCAGAACCCGAGTCTCTACATTTACTGCCACAACGACGATAACGGTGAACCTTGCCCGCGCTCCATTACCGCCGAATACATCGACGCCATGGCGCACAGCGAAACCGGCAATGCAACGTTCAGCGTGCCGATGCCGCCCGAGGTGTATCGCGCGATCGAACAATACGTGCTCGCGCATTTTGTCCCGGAAAAACCGAAGATGAAGCGCAAGCACGAGCATGAGGCCAAGCGCGCCGGAATCCGGGAAGATGAGTAACCCGCCGGATACGCTCGCGGGACGCCGTCCAGCCCCCCGGCCGGAAGACGCACGCGAAGAAACGTTCGCGCGCCGGTGGTCGCGACGCAAGCAGGAAGCACGCGCGCAACAAGCGGCGGTTGCGCGCGCAGCGCCGCCGCCGACCGAATCCGCACCGGTGGCGCCGGCGAAGGTGCTCACCGACGTCGATATGCCTGCGCTCGAATCGCTCGGTCAGGATTCCGATTTCAGCGTTTTTATGTCGTCCGGCGTGAGCGAGGCGCTGCGGCGGCAGGCGCTGCGCAAGCTGTTCCTGCTCCCGGGCATCGGCGAACGCTATCAGCTCGAAAGCGAGTATTACGATTGCCACGGTTTCGAGCCGTTGGGAAATATCGTCACGCACGAGATGCGGGAAGAGATCGAACGCGCGGCGCGTGAGCTGAAAGATACGGCGACGGCGCTGCTTTCGGAGGACGGCAAGGATGGTGTCGGCACGTCGCTGAAACCGGTGGAGCAGCAAGCGCCGGCTGACGCGCATTGCGCCGCGTCTGCGCCCGCGCCGCTTGCGGCGGAGGTGAACCAGTCGAATCCGATGCCACCCCAGCCGGCAGGCGCGGCGACCGCGGTTGCAGCGCCATCGACCCCAAACAACGAACAACCGAAGAGCACATGAATACGACCGCCGCGTCCGACCTCCCGCTATCGCAACACGGATCGAACGGCCGGGCGCGCGCGGCGGCACTCGCGGCCGCGGCGGCGCTCGTCGCTCGGCCGACGTCGCTGGTCTCGTATCGTTCCGGCGGAGCGCTGGCGATCATCGGGCCGGAGGCGCTCGCGCTCGCGGCGGCGCGTCGCTTGCCCGCGGCACTGCATCGAACCGTGGTGATACAGGAACCAAACAACGCGGGCGCGCGCAGCGGCTCTGAATCGTCGGCCGCTTCCGGTATCACGGTTGTGCGCGACAAGGTGATTCAGGTGAGCGGTCATCTGGGCCAGTACGCGGTTATCGTGTCGGCGCCGCCGCCCCTCGGCGGGGTCAATCTACAGCAGAAGCTCGGCGGTCAACGGACGCAGTTCGATCTGGTGCTCGATTTGTGCGAACCGCCATTCATTGCCGACGAATTGCCTCCGTTCGGTTATTACGCGCCGCGCGGCAATCCGGAAAAACTGGAAGCCGCGCTGGCTGAACTGCCCGACATGGTCGGGGAATTCGAGAAGCCGCGGTTTTTCGCATACAACGCCGATATCTGCGCGCACGGCGCGAGCGGGCTTACCGGGTGTACGCGCTGTATCGACGCTTGCCCGGCCGGTGCCATCATTTCGATGGTGGAGGAAGTCGCGGTCGATCCTTATAAGTGCCAAGGGGCCGGCGTTTGTGCCACGGCGTGTCCGACTGGTGCCATGACTTATGTTTACCCAACCGTCGCCGATCATCTCGCGAAGCTGGCGGCATTGCTCAAGACGTATCGCGATGCCGGCGGTAGCGCACCGATCATCCTTTACCACGACGCGGAATCCGGCCGCGAACGTATGCAACTGTTGGCGGCGAGCATTCCGGAGCACGTGATCCCGCTGGAGGTCGCCGAGCTGGGCAGCGTGGGTATGGACGTGTGGTTGGCCGCGATCGCGTACGGGGCGGCGAATGTATTTTTGCTTCCGACCGACGCTACGCCACAGCGTGTTGGCGCCGAGGTGCAGGCCCAGATTGACTATACCCGGGCGATTCTCGCCGGGATGGGTTATCGGCCGGATGCGATCGGTCTTATCGAGGGGGAGGATAATGCCTTACAGCGAACGCTGGCGGCCGCCAATGGGTCCACGGTGTCAGCTCCCGCTACCTTCGCCGCGCTGACGGATAAACGTACCAATCTGCGACTCGCGATCGATCATTTATATGAGCACGCGCCCGCGCCTCAGGCCGAGACCGCGCTCCCGACGGGAGCTCCATTCGGCCAAATATTTGTCAACCGCGACGCCTGCACGCTATGCATGTCCTGTGTCGGTGTATGTCCAGCGGGCGCGCTGGCCGACGGCGGCGATCTGCCGCAACTGCAGTTTATTGAAGGCAACTGCGTTCAATGCGGATTATGCGAGACCGCTTGCCCGGAGAACGCGATCGGTCTGAGCGCGCGCTATCTCTACGACCCCGCGGCTCGCCGCGGCGCGCGGCTCATGCATCAAGAAGCACCGTTTCACTGCGTTTCTTGCGGCAAGCCGTTCGCCACCCAGAAAATGATGACACGCATGACCGAAAAGCTTCAGGGCCATTGGATGTTCCAATCGTCCGACGCCCTGAAGCGCGTTCAGATGTGCGGCGACTGCCGCGTGCGAGATATGTTCAACGCCGAGCACAAACGTGGCCAGTTAACATGACAATAGGGTCGAAATGGATATTGCCTGGGACATTTTGTCCCCGGTACTCATTATTCGCAGATATTCCTTGGTTGTTTATCAGCGCTGCTTCCGATAATACGGTCGAGACAGCTGGTCTGGTTATTGCTAAATCGACGCCATCGATGCCGATTCGGTGTCCCGCATGATGGATGCGGTCGAGTCAGCCGCGGATGTCGGGGCGATCAGCGCGGAAGATCAAGCGCGGGCCGAATTATATCGATTGTTGGCCGCGCTCTTGGCAACCCCGCCGGCACAGGAGCTGATCAAGACGCTCGGGCGAGTGGACGTCCCGGCGTCGGATACGGGAAAGGATTTAACCGCCGCGTGGGGCGCGCTCAAGCAAATGGCGCAGCGTGCCGAGGCGAGCGTGGTCGCCGATGAGTATCAGGATCTTTTCATCGGCATCGGTCGGGGCGAGTTGGTGCCGTACGGCTCCTACTACGTCACCGGATTTTTGATGGAGAAGCCGCTGGCGGAATTGCGTTCGGATCTGCAACGCTTCGGTTTCGAGCGCCGGGATGGCGTGCACGAACCGGAAGACCACGTGGCGGCGTTGTGCGAAACGATGGGATTGATCGCGGCGAGCGCGGAATTCGATTTTGCCGCCCAGCGCGAATTCTTCGAGAAACATATCGATCCCTGGATGGGTCGGTTCTTCGGTGATCTCGCAACCGCGCGCAGCGCCGGTTTTTATCGCGCCGTCGGGTTGCTGGGTGAAAGATTCCTGGAGGTAGAGCGAGCCTACCTCTCAATGTTGGTTTGAACACGTGTTTGGCAGACGAGGAGCGAGCATGAGCGACGAGCACACCAGTGAAAAGCGCCGGGAATTCCTGAAGGGCGCGTTGATCGGTAGCGGTGCCGCGCTGGCGGCAATCGCGAGCGGCGGTGCGTTGGCCGCCGCCGAGAAAAAGGAGAGCGCGGCGACGCCCGCAGCGCCGGCGTCGCAGGGTTATCAGACGACCCCGCACGTTCTCGATTACTACAAGGCCGCGCAGTTTTGACGGCAACCCATCGAAGCGCTAATCGGCAGGAGACGGAGCGATGAAGCTGATCAAGAAACAAAGCGGCCAGCCCTACACCACGGCGACCGGCGGTTCCCTCGTTAGCGGCGCGATAGACCGGCGGACGTTCTTACGTCGCTCCGGTATCGCCGTTGGCGGCCTCGCGGCCGCGGGCGTCGTGCCCTCGATGATGAAAAAATCCGAGGCGAAGCCGGCCGATCAGGTCGACCCGAAGGCGGAGATTAAAACGGTTCGCACGATCTGCGGCCACTGCTCCGTCGGTTGCGGAATCATCGCGGAAGTTCAAAACGGCGTGTGGATCGGGCAGGAACCGGCGTTCGATCATCCGTTCAACCTCGGCTCGCATTGCGCCAAGGGCGCGGCGGTGCGCGAACACGGTCACGGCGATCGGCGCCTCAAGTATCCGATGAAGCTGGTCGACGGCAAGTGGCAGCGGCTTACCTGGGATCAGGCGATCAACGAAGTCGGCGACAAGATGCTCGACCTGCGCAAGAAGCATGGACCGGATGCGGTCTTCATGACCGGCGGCTCGAAGCATAATAACGAGCAGTCATACCTGCAGCGTAAATTCTTCGCGTTCTGGGGGTCGAACAACTGCGACCACCAGGCGCGCATCTGCCACTCGACGACGGTGGCCGGCACGGCGGCGCAGTACGGTTTCGGCGCCATGACCAACTCCTACAACGATCAGCACAACTGCAAGAGCATGCTCTTCATCGGCAGCAACGCCGCGGAAGCGCATCCGGTGGCGATGCAGCACGTGCTGCGCGGTAAGGAAAACGGCTCGAAGATTATCGTGGTCGATCCACGCTTCACGCGCACCGCGGCGCACGCGGATCTGTACGTGCGTATCCGCTCCGGCACGGACACCGCCTTTATTTGGGGCGTACTTTGGCACATCTTCGAGAACGGCTGGGAAGATAAAGCGTACATCAGCAGCCGCGTATACGGCATGGACGAGGTTCGGAAAGTCGTGAAGGGCTACACGCCGGATGTCGTGACCGACGTTACCGGTACGCCTAAGGAGCTTGTCTATAAGGTCGCCGAAATAATGGCGAAGAACAGACCGGGCACGTTGGTCTGGTGCATGGGTGGCACGCAGCATCATCACGGCACCGCGAATGTTCGCAGCTACAACACGCTGCAGCTCGCGCTCGGCAACACCGGCAAGAGCGGCGGCGGTTCGAACATTTACCGCGGCCACGACAACGTCCAAGGCGCGACTGACATCGGCCCGAACGGGCATACGCTACCGGGCTACTACGGCCAGGGCGAGCCCGCCTGGAAACACTGGGCGCGGGTCTGGGACGTCGACTACGAATGGATCAAAGCCCGGTTCGACCAAAGCGAGTATGACGACGGCAAGGGCGGCAAGCTCAAGCCCATGGAGATGGCCGGTATCACGGTAGCGCGCTGGGCCGACGCGGTGTTGGAAGACCCGGCGAACGTGACGCAGAAGAGCCCGCTCAAGATGGTCATCTTCAACGGCATGGCGCCGAACAGCCAGAGCCGCGGACCCAATAACAAGAAAGCGTTCGAGAAGCTCGAGGCGCTGGTCATCATCGACCCGTTCCCGACGGTTTCGGCGGTGATGCACGATCGCAAGGACAACGTGTGGTTGATCCCCGCGACCACTTGTTTCGAGACCTACGGTTCGGTGACCGCCTCCAACCGCTCGCTTCAATGGCGCGACAAAGTGATCGATCCGCTGTTCGAGTCGAAAACCGACCAGGAGATTTTGTATCTGCTGGCGAAAAAGCTCGGTTTCGAAAAGCAGATGTTCAAGAACATCAAGGTAGAGAACAATCAGCCGCTGATCGAAGACGTGCTGCGCGAGGTCAACCGCGGTACGTTCAGCATCGGCTACAGCGGCCAGAGCCCGGAGCGTCTTAAGCTGCATCAGCAGAACTGGGGTACGTTCAATACGACGACGTTAATAGCCGAAGGTGGGCCGGCGAGTGGCGAGTACTACGGTTTGCCTTGGCCGTGTTGGGGAACACCGCAATTGAAACATCCCGGCACGCCGAATTTGTATGACACCAGCAAGCCGGTTTCGCGCGGTGGCCTCAACTTCCGCGCGCTCTGGGGCGCCGAAAAAGACGGCGTCAACCTGCTGGCGGAAGGCACCTATCCGGTCGGAAACGAGGTCAAGGACGGCCACCCGACGGTTTCTTACGGTTTGCTCAAGAAGCTCGGCTGGGATAAGGACCTGACGAAAGCGGAGCTCGATACCATCTTGAAGATCGGTGGCGAGAAACCGGACGCGGTCGCTTATGCCACGGATCTTTCCGGTGGCATCTGCCGCGTCGCGATCAAGCACGGTTTAGCGCCGTTCGGCAACGGCAAGGCGCGCGCGATGGCGTGGGAGCTGCCCGATCCGGTGCCGGTACATCGCGAGCCGCTGTATACGCCGCGCTACGACCTGGTCGCCAAGTTCCCGACCTATGCGGACCGCAAGGCGCATTACCGCTTGCCGACGCGCTACGCCTCGATTCAGGCGAAGGATTACTCGAAGGAGTACCCGCTCGTTCTGTCGAGCGGCCGGCTCACCGAGTTCGAGGGCGGCGGCGACGAGACGCGGTCGAACAAGTGGCTGGCCGAGCTGCAGCAGAACATGTTCGTCGAAATCAACCCGGCGGACGCCAACAACCTCAAGGTCCGCGACGGCCAACAGGTGTGGGTCGAAGGTCCCGAAGGCGGCAAGATCAAGGTCATGGCGATGGTGACGCGCCGCGTGGCGCAGGGCACCGTCTGGAGCCCGTTCCACTTCGGTGGCCACTTCCAGGGTAAGGATCTGCGCGACAAGTATCCGCAAGGATCCGATCCGTATGTGCTCGGTGAAGCCGTCAACACCGCCACGACCTACGGTTACGACGCGGTGACGCAAATGCAAGAAACCAAGACCACTCTGTGCCGTATTCGGTCGGCTTGAGGAGATAGAACATGGCAAGAATGAAATTCCTGTGCGATGCCGAGCGCTGCATTGAGTGCAACGGCTGTGTAACCGCGTGCAAGAACGAGAATGACGTGCCGTGGGGCGTGAACCGCCGCCGCGTGGTTACGCTCGACGACGGTGTTCCGGGCGAGAAATCGATCTCGGTCGCGTGTATGCATTGCACCGACGCGCCGTGCGCCGCCGTCTGTCCGGTCGATTGTTTCTACACCACGCCGGACGGCGTCGTGCTGCACAACAAGGATCTGTGCATCGGCTGCGGCTACTGCTTCTATGCCTGCCCGTTCGGCGCGCCGCAGTATCCGCAACAGTCGGCCTTCGGCGTGCGCGGCAAGATGGACAAGTGCACGTTCTGCGCGGGCGGCCCGGAAGAAGATGGCTCGGCGGCAGAGAGGAAGAAGTACGGGAGTAATCGTCTCGCCGAAGGCAAGCTGCCGATGTGCGCGGAAATGTGTGCCACCAAGGCGCTGGTCGCGGGCGACGGCGACGTCGTGGCCGATATCTATCGCAAGCGCGTACTGAAGCGCGGCGGGCGACCGCAGACCTGGGGTTGGGAAACAGCGTATAAAAGTTGAACCGCCCGCAGGGGGTCTCGAATACCAATCGCGGCCCCCTTGGTCGGAAGTTGAGTTCGTATAACCACAGGAGATAGGCGTATGCGTGTTTCCACCGCGATACTCTGCGGCACCTCAGTTTTTCTTGCTACCGCGCTGAGCGGCTGCTCCGACTCCGACAAGGTGACCCTGTATAAACCCGGAGTCTACAAAGGCGCGGTCGATCCGCTGATCGAAAAGCAGCGGTCCCCCGCGCAACAGGAAAAACTCCTGGCCCGATTCAATCAAATTCAAACGGATCGCTGAACACTAGATCCTGCCGATCGATATGACTAAGCACGCGCTTGTCTTGTTCCTTTTGACCGTAACGATATTGGCCGTCGGCGGATGTTCGAGCCGAGGCGGTCGCGATGCCGCGACGAAGCAGGGTTGGGATACAGCGCGTTCGAGCGATACCGAAGATTCGTTGCGGCACAGGCTGGCCTACACGCAACGCGATAACTGATATGAGGAGAGACGAAATGTCCGATCAGGTGACACGTCCGACAGTTACCACCAAGTGGCCGCGCCGCAGGCGCATGATGGCGTGGACTATTGCTACGATCCTGATCGGCTCGATGTTGTTGCCGCTTAGCGGCTACGTGTACATCGCCGTGAACGACGCATTCGCTCAGCAACAAGCGGGATCCGAAGCATCGTCGGCCGACAAGCAAACCAATCCGCGCGCAAATTACTGGCGCGCGGTGCGCCAGGGTTACGACGGCTATACCGCGGTTACCGGACCGTACGCGACCAACGTGTTGATCCAGAACGGCGGCCAGAACTGGCGCCAACTTCGCAACGGCCCAGCCAGTAGTTTTTCTGCTTGGATACTGGCAATCGTGGTTGGCGCCATCGTGTTGTTTACGATCGTGCGCGGCCGCATCAAAATGCGGCACGCGGCGACATCCGGTAAAACCGTCGAGCGCTGGAGCATGAATGAGCGCGTGCTGCATTGGTACGTGGCAGTGCTGTTTATTATTCTCTCGATCAGCGGCCTCAGCATTCTGTTCGGCCGCGAGGTGCTGATTCCGCTGTTCGGCTATGCCGGTTTCGGCATATTCGCCAACGTGGCGATCGCATTGCATGACTATCTCGGACCGTTCTTCGTCATCGGCGTGCTGATCGAGATCGTCGTTTGGTTCAAGGATATGTTGCCGGAAAGCACCGATATGGAGTGGCTACGGCGTGGCGGCGGATTCTTCTCAAAGAACGCGGCGCATCCGTCGGCCGGGCACATCAACGCCGGCGAAAAGTATCTCACCTATTGGCTTGGGTTGGTGTTGGTGGGTGGTGCCGTCTGCGTTACCGGCATCATCATGGACTTTCCGATTTTCGGTCAAGCCCGCGAGACCATGCAGGTCTCAAACCTGATTCATGGAATCGCCTCGATCATATGGCTGTCGCTCACGCTCGGACATATTTATCTCGGTGCGTGGGCGGTTGAGGGCGCACTCACTGGAATGACGACCGGTCGGGTTAGCAGCGAATGGGCGAAGGAGCATCACGATCTCTGGTACGAACGCGAAGGCCGCAAGACGGAAGTCGCGGGAGACAAAGCGAGCCGTACAACCGCGCGCACCGTTTAAACCGGGACAACTTCCACTGGATCCGTCTACGCAGTTTGGGAAAAAAATGAGAAGCATATTCGCTACTTTGTTGTTCCTCGCTCTGGCGATTTCGGCGCCGGTGGCATTAGCAGTATCGAAGGTGACCGTCAACCAGATCGACGAAAAAGGTATCGGCAAGGCGGTCGGAACCATCGCAGTTTCAGACGGTAAGAGCGGCGTGGTACTCGATGTCAAACTTAAAGGTCTCCCACCGGGCCCACATGGGTTTCACGTTCACCAGAACGGGGACTGTGGCCCGAAAGAGAAAGACGGCAAGAATGTGGCCGGACTTGCGGCAGGCGGTCACCACGATCCAAGCAATGCCGGTAAGCATGAAGGACCCAAAGGCGCAGGCCATTTGGGGGATCTACCGGCGCTTACTGTTGGTAAGGATGGGAGCGTTAGCAAGAAAATAACCGCACCGCGCCTGAAGCTGGCTGATCTGCAAGGGCGTTCGATCATGATCCACGCCGGTGGCGACAACTACTCCGATGAGCCGAAACCACTCGGTGGCGGTGGAGCGCGAATTGCCTGCGGCGTAGTGAAATAAGGATTTCCTAAAAATGGCTTTACCCGCGCACGGGCGCCGAGTTTCTCGGTGCCCGTGCGGCGTTTTGGGGGCTACGCTATTATAGGCAGCGTCAGATACCAGCCTATGCCGATCCAGGTCAAATTTTTCGCCAGCCTACGCGAGCGCATCGGTCGCGCGGAAGATGCTATCCCCGCGGCACTAGCACGCACGGTCGCGGATGTCTGGGCGCAGGCGGCGGCGGGCACCGCGATGCCGCCGAATACGCTGGCGGCGGTGAACATGGAGTACGTCGATCTGAATCACGCGGTGAACGAGGGTGACGAAGTGGCCTTCTTCCCGCCGGTGACCGGAGGGTAATCCGTGTCGATCAAAATTCGCGAGAGCAGTTTCGACCCGTACGCGGAATTGCGGCGCTACCAGGAAGAGCTGATTGCAGCTCGCGGCAAGTTCGGTGCGACCTTGAGCTTTGTCGGCACGATGCGCGATTTCAACGACGACGAGTCCGTTCGCGCTATGACGCTCGAGCACTACCCGGGGATGACCGAAAAGCACCTGGAACGCATCGTTGTCGAAGCCAAGCAGCGCTGGCCAATTATCGATGCGCTAATCGTGCATCGCGTCGGCGCTTTGCAGCCGAACGAGCCGATCGTCCTGGTCGCCGTCTGGGCGGCGCATCGCGCTGCCGCGTTCGAGGCCGGGCGTTACTTGATCGAAGAACTCAAGACCCGTGCTCCATTCTGGAAGAAAGAAGTTCGGCCGCAAGCGGATCGCTGGGTCGAACACAACACGCCCGCGGCGGCAAAGCGTTCGCGCTGAGAGTCGAGCGAATTCTCAAACACCGCGATCGAACCCACCTGATACGCAATCCGAATTGATGGCGCAACACCTCGGTGCAGAGCGCGAGCGGTATCGGGCGGATCGCTCGCGACGCGAGAACTTCAAATGTTTCGCGCGCCGAATTGTTCGAAATAGCGCGAGTGTGCTGGTTGGCGTCGCTCTTCTCGCGCCTTTCGTTTCTGCCTCCGCCGCCCCCGACGATTCGTGGAGCCGGGCAATCGCCAAGCGCGATCTCGCCGCCATCGAACGCCTCGCATCCGCGGGCGCCGATGTCAATCGCGCCAACGGCGATGGCATGACCGCGTTGATGCTCGCGGCCGCCGAGCGCGACCCATCGCTGCTGCGGCTGTTGCTGGCGCGCGGCGCCAAAGTGAATGCCGCCAACAATCGCGGCGGCACACCGTTGATGTATTCCGCGACTGGCGCGGACTTGGAGGCAGTTCAGTTCTTGATCGAGCGTGGCGCCAACATCGATGCCCGCGCCGCCAACGGCTGGACCGCGCTGACACTCGCGGCGGCACGCGGTTTCGACGAGATCGCAGCCGTGTTGTTGCAGCGGGGCGCCGATCCCAATGTTGCCGACATCTACGGTTGGACGCCGCTCATGCGAGCGGTGCAGCAAAACCGCCCGGCGGTGGTGCGGGCGTTAATGCGCTCGGACCGCGTGAATCTGGACGCGCAAAACGAAAACGGCCGCACCGCGCTGCATCACGCCGCGCTCGAAGGATTGACCGACATCGCGGGAATGCTGATCGCGCGCGGCGCCAACGCGGCGCTGCAAGATCGTTCTGGCAACACGTCGGTAGCGCTGGCGATCGCCAGCGGACACAAGGCGACGGCAAAGGTTATCGGCGCGGTGGTCAAGAACTAGAGAGCGTTGCGAAGAAACTTGCGCATTACTCCCCTCTCCCCTTGAGGGAGAGGGCAGGGGGAGAGGGGGCGAGCAGCTCTTAACCAGCTGCCGCTAAC
>Ga0209640_10002052_pt1 | contig 17470 bp, 17 predicted proteins | sample RifCSP10_1_FD_184018 | JGI IMG/M metagenome (GOLD analysis project Ga0209640, IMG submission 184018) | Soil microbial communities from Rifle, Colorado - Rifle CSP2_sed 10_1 (SPAdes) (version 2) | ecosystem: Environmental > Terrestrial > Deep subsurface > Rock core/Sediment | place: Rifle... | reverse complement strand
TGCGATCCGCAGCCGCCGGCTTGCCAGCATGCCCGGAGGTTACCTCAATCCAGTCGATAGGCTAGGGACAGGTACAGCGCCCGTTCCGGTTGCGGGTACGCGTTAAAGGAGGTGCCCGCGCCGTTCCTGATGCCGTAACTGTAGTACTCCTTGTCGAACAGGTTGCGCACCTCGAACGCCAGCGTGGCCCGTCCGAGCTTCTGCTCGAGCTTCGCATCGACCAGCGTGTATGCCGGCATGCGCCGGAAGGTATTGGCCTGATCGTTGTCGTAGTACTGCCGGCCGACGTAGCGGGAATTGACGTTCAGCCTGCGCTCGCCGCCGATGGCCCACGACACGCCTGCGGTCGCGATAAGCTCGGGTACAAGGGGCACGTGATTGCCGGAAACGTCGGTGCCGCCGTAGACCCCGGAGCGGAAGCGCGCCTGCTGCACAGCCAGCGCCGAGCGCAGCTCCAGCGCATCCAGCACGCGCCAGTTGCCCTCCAGCTCCAGGCCGCGGCGCATCGTCGGCGACAGGTTGAGCGTGGTGAAGGTGAGCGGGCTGAAGTAGATCTCGTTCTCCAGCTTCATGTCGTAGACGCTGACGCGACCGCGCAGGGTCTTGCGCTCGTACTCCACGCCCAGCTCGGCCGCATCCGAGGTCTGGGGCTGGAGAAACGCCTGGCCGCAGGGCGGGAAGAAGCAGGCGTTGTCGTCGAAGGTGCCGACGCGGAATGCCCGGTTGAGCTTGCCGTAGGCCGACCAGCCGGCGCCGAAACGGTGGCGCAGCGCGAGCTCGTGCGCGCGGAGCGTGTTCGACGCGCGCCGGTCGTCGGGGAAAATCCTCTCCTCCAGCCGGTCCTCGTTGCGCTGCGTGCGAGCGCCGACGACGAGCCGTGTGGCATCGGCGAGCCAGAAATTGAGCTGGCCATAGGCCGCGCTGTTGGTCTGCTCGCCCAGGCGTTGCGAGAACGGCGCGCCAACGGTTTGCGGGCTGGCGGCGCTCAGCGTGCTGTAGTCCCAGCGGTCGAAATCGAGCCCGAGCACGACTTCGTGCACGCGCCCGAAACCGTCGAAGCCGAGCTTCGCCCTCGGCGTGAACGCCCAGTAGGTCGCCTGCGTATCGACGAAGAACGTGTTGTTGAATAGGAATGCGTCGGCACGCTTATCGCGGAAGGCGATATCGGAGGAATACTCGTTGCGCCCGTCGCGCAGGCTGCCCCCCAGCACCAGGTTGGCGCCGGTGCGATTGCCGTAATCGCGCGGATTCAAGCTCTGGCGGCGATCGGCCGCGATCTGCGCTTCCGACAACGCCCCGGGCAGGCCCTGGTGCTGCTCGTCGTAGCCGAAGCGCAGCCATGCGCGCGCCTCGCCCGCCCTCGCCTCCAGCGCGCCGGAAACGTTGGTCTGCTGGAAGCGGTTGTTGCGCCGGTAGCCCTTGGTGTCCTCATCCGAGAGCGCGAGCGAGAAACCCAGCGCCTCGCCCTGCGCGGAGTAGCCTGCGCGGAATTCCTGCGTGCCCCAGCCGCCGAATCTTCCCAGGCCGTAAGCGCGCGTTTCACCCGCCTTGGGCTTGCGGGTGATGATGTTGACCGTGCCGCCCGCGGCGCCGGCGCCGTACAGCACCGCGCCCGAACCGCGCAGGATTTCGACGCGCTCGATGGAATCGAGCGGGATCGACGACAGCTGCGGCGAGGTGATCTCGTTGTCGTTGAGCCGCACCCCGTCCATCAGCACCAGAGTGTTCTCGCCGCCGGTGATGCCGAAGCCCCGCAAGTCGATCTGCTGGTTCGGCGTGCCGCTGTTGTCGCGAATGTTGACAAGGCCGAACTGCGCGAGGATCTCGGCAAGGTTCGAGCTCGCGCTCTGCCGGATGTCGTCCGCGGTGATGATGGTTACGCCGACCGGAAGATCCCGCTTGGCATCCGGAAAGCGCGTGGCGGTGATCACCACGGCATCGTCCTGCGCGAACGAAAGCGACACGAAGAGCGCGGCAAGGATGCCGGCGGCGGCTTGAAGCATGGGAAACCTCTCTGGCGTCATCCCCGACGCATGCATGGTTGAGAAAGCTTCCAGGCCGGTCTCCGGACTTGCGAGGTATGGCGTTCCGCCTTCCCGCGCTGGAACCCGCGCAGTGGCATGGATGGAACGCTTCTCTCGACTACCGTTGCGGGGGCAGTACAGGCTTGGTTACCTGTTTCCCGAACACCTGGCAGCGAATCGCCATGATAACCAAGATAATCAAGATCATGAATCACTTGCAGAAACACCTGTTACTGCTTGACGTTGCTTGAAATTTGAAAGATAGTTGCCAGGTGGAGGCGGAGTTCAACTCACTGGAGGCGAAGGTGGCGCAGTTCGTCACCCTGTGCGAGCGGCTGCGCGCGGAAAACGTCGTATTGCGCAAGGAACTCGCCAGCGCGCAAAGCGACGCCAAGCGGCTGAACGACAAGATCGATGGCGCCAAATCCCGCCTGGAAGGCCTCATCAACCGGCTGCCGGGTTGACGCCGCACATGGCCGACGCCGCCAAGACCGTCGAAGTCAGCCTGTTGGGACGCACCTATCGCGTCGCCTGCGAGGACGGCGAACGCGAGGCGCTGATGCAGGCGGTGGCCTATCTCGACGGCAAAATGAACGAAATCCGCAAGTCCGGCAAGGTGATGGGCGCCGAGCGCATCGCAGTGATGGCGGCACTCAACGTCGCGCATGAGCTGCTCAGCGTCAAACTCGGCGCCGGCTTCGACCTCGGCCAGGCGAAGCGCAGGATTTCCGCCATCGAGTCGCAGCTCGACAGCGCGATTGCCAAACAGGAGAAGTTGTTCTAAAACTTCGCGTGTTCCCTGCCATGTCCGACAGGGCTCATATTTTCCGGACCGATAGCTTCCTCAGGTTGCGGCCCTAGTGTCACTGTTGTGATCGTCCCTCGCGCTGCGCGCCTGCCGGACGAACCTGATGTGACCGGTAAGCGACCACCCTGTTTAGCCAGGGTTCGGGAGCGAGCCCACCGGCATGAGCGGGGAACCCCTTCCCCGGAGAACCACGCATGCGCTACTGGCTGATGAAGAGCGAGCCGGACGACTGCTCCATCGAAGACGCACTCGCCGCGCCGGGGCGCGTCACCGCGTGGAGCGGCGTGCGCAATTACCAGGCGCGCAATTACATGCGCGACCAGATGCGCCGGGGCGACGGCGTGCTGTTCTACCACTCCAGCTGCGCCGAGCCCGGCATCGCCGGAATCGCCGAGGTCGCCAGCGCGTCCTATCCCGATGCCACCCAGTTCGACCGCAACAGCGACTACTACGATCCGAAATCGAAGAAATCCGCCCCGCGCTGGTTCAACGTCGACGTCAGGGCGCTGAAGAAAACCCGCCTCGTGCCGCTGCAGGAGCTCAAGGCACATAAGCCCCTGGCGCGGATGCTGACGTTGCGGCCGGGAAACCGGCTCTCCATCACGCCGGTGACCGACGCGGAATGGCGCACCATCATGAGGATGGTTGTTTGAAGAACGATACGCTGCTTCGCGCGCTCGCCTGCCAACCCACCGAGTACACGCCGGTGTGGCTGATGCGCCAGGCGGGACGCTATCTGCCCGAATACAACGCGACGCGCAGCCGCGCCGGCAGCTTCCTCGCGCTCGCCAGGTCTCCCGCGCTCGCCACCGAGGTGACGTTGCAGCCGCTGGAGCGCTTCCCGCTCGACGCCGCCATCCTCTTTTCCGACATCCTCACCGTGCCCGACGCGATGGGGCTGGGACTCGCCTTCACCGAGGGCGAAGGTCCGCGCTTCGAGCGGCCGCTGCGCGACGAGGGCGCCATCCGCGCGCTCGCCGCGCCGGATCCCGCGGTCGAGCTGCGCTACGTGCTCGACGCGGTTCGCGAGACCAGCCGGGCCCTGGCTGGGCGCGTGCCGCTCATCGGCTTCTCCGGCAGCCCTTTCACGCTTGCCTGCTACATGGTCGAGGGCGCCGGCAGCGACGACTGGCGAGTGCTCAAGACAATGCGGCACGCGCGCCCCGAGCTGCTGCATCGGATACTGGAAGTCAACGCGCGCGCGGTCACCGATTACCTGAATGCCCAGATCGAGGCCGGCGCGCAGGCCGTGATGGTCTTCGACACCTGGGGCGGCATCCTCGCTCACCAGGATTACGAGGTCTTCTCCCTGGGATACATACGGAAAATATTCGAAAAGCTCACCCGGGAACGCGGCGGGCAACGCGTGCCCAGCATTCTGTTCACCAAGGGCGGCAATCCCTGGCTCGCCGCGATGATGGCGAGCGGAACCGATGCTGTCGGCCTCGACTGGACCACCGATCCGCGAGAAGCGCGCCGCATTGCCGCCGGACGCATTGCATTGCAGGGAAATCTCGATCCGGCGGTTTTGTTCGCGCCTGCAGATCGCGTGCGCGATGCCGCGCGCAAGGTCATCGACAGCTTCGGCGTCGCGCCGGGACATGTGTTCAATCTCGGGCACGGTATTCAACCTGGAACGCCAGTGGACTCGGTTTCCGCGCTGGTAGACGAAGTACGCACTTACAGTAGAGGCCTTCGGGCGAAGGGCCGCGCCAGCGCTTGACTTATGCACAAATTTGGGTCGTAAGGCGGCTTGCAGCCATCCCTGCACGCGCTCTAGGGAAGTAGTCCCAAGTATTTGAACAGCAAAGATAAAATGGCCTCTTCCGCGGGGGTTCCTCGCACGGCACTGCCCTGCCGCAACCCTGTGAAGCAAGTATGAAGCGCTTACCCACAGAATTATCCACAAGACCTAAGTCCTTGCGCGATAGGCGGTTTTCGTGTGTTCGAGTGGCGCTGGACGTGCCGCTCGCCAGGCTGTTCGATTATTCGTTGCCCGATGACATGACGGCGGCGGTTGGCGACCGGGTCGTCGTGCAATTTGGCGCGCGCCAACGCATCGGCGTCGTGATGGAGGTTGGCGCGGTCAGCGAATTGCCCGTCAATCGCGTCAAGCCGTTGCTCGCGATCCGCGACGACGCTCCGCGCCTTCCGGCCGACTGGCTGGAGCTGATGCGCTTTCTTTCCGCGTACTACCAGCGCCCGCTTGGCGAGTCGGTCATCGGCGCGCTGCCGCCGCGGCTGCGTTCGGTCAAGCCGCTGCCGCGCAAATCAGTTGCCGCGGTCGAGGGCGAGGCGTCAGCGGCGTTCGTCCCTACGCATCGCCTGACCCAGGACCAATCCGCGGTGTTCGAGCGCGTCGCCGCGTCGCTCGGACGGTTCGATGCGTTCCTGCTGCACGGCGTCACCGGCAGCGGCAAGACCGAGATCTACCTGCACCTGATCGCCCGGGTGCTCGAACGCGGCGCGCAGGCGCTGGTGCTGGCTCCTGAAATCAGCCTGACGCCACAGCTCGAGCAGCGTTTCCGCCAGGCGTTTCCCGGAGCGCGCCTGGCGGTCATGCACAGCGGTCTGCAAGACATCGCGCGCACCGGCGCGTGGCTCGCGGCAGCCCGGGGCGATGCGGGCATCGTTCTGGGCACTCGGCTCGCGGTGCTGGCGCCGATGCCCCGGCTCGCCTTGGTCCTGGTCGACGAGGAGCACGACACCTCCTTCAAGCAGCAGGAAGGGCTGCGCTACTCGGGGCGGGACGCGGCGGTATACCGGGCGAAGCTCGCCGGCTGCCCGGCAGTGCTCGGCACGGCCACGCCCTCGCTCGAGACCTGGTACAACTGGCAGCAGAAGCGCTACCAGCGCCTCGAATTACCCGAGCGCGCCTCTCCCGGCGCCCGGCTACCCGAGGTGCGCACCGTGGACCTGCGGCGCGAGACGCCGGAGCAGGGCTTTGCGCCCTCCACCCTCGCCGCGATCGCGGCGCGGCTCTCGCGGGGCGAGCAGAGCCTGATCTTCATCAACCGGCGGGGCTACGCCCCGGTACTTGCCTGCGAAGCCTGCGGCTGGACGGCGGGCTGCACGCGCTGCTCGGCGCGCATGGTGGTCCACTCCGCGAGCAGGCGCCTGCGCTGCCACCACTGCGGGGCCGAGGAGGCCATCCCGCGTGCCTGCCCGACCTGCGGCAACGTCGACTTGCGGCCGCTCGGGCGGGGAACGCAGCGGGTCGAAGAGACGCTGGGCGCCCGCTTCGCCGGCGCCAGGATCGTGCGCATCGACCGCGACAGCGCGCAGCGGCGCGGCGAGCTTTCGCGCACCCTCGAGCGCGTGCACCGGGGCGAAGCGGATATTCTGGTGGGCACGCAATTGCTGGCGAAGGGACACGACTTCCCGGGCCTGACCTTCGTCGGCGTGCTGAACGCCGACGCGGCGCTGGTCTCCACCGATTACCGCGCCGCGGAGCGGCTGTTCGCGGTACTGGAGCAGGTTTCCGGCCGTGCCGGCCGGCGGGAGCGGCCCGGCGAAGTCCTGGTGCAGACCCGCTACCCCGGGCACCCGCTCTTCAGCGCGCTCGCGCGCCACGACTTCTCCGGCTTCGCCCAGTCTCAGCTCGACGAGCGCAAGGCCGCCGGCTTCCCGCCTTTCGTCTTCGAGGCGGCGCTGCGCGCGGAGGCGCCGAAGCTCGACGCGGCCCTGCGCTTCCTGCGCGAGGCCGCCCGGCTCGCCGAGGCGCCGCCGGCGGTGCGCGTCTATGACCCGGTGCCGCACGTCATCACGCGCATCGCGGGGATGGAGCGGGCGCAGCTCCTGATGCAATCGTCTTCGCGTCCGGCGCTGCAGGGCTACCTGAGCGCGCTCAGCACCGCTCTCTTCGAGGCCGCGCCCCGCCACCTGCGCTGGCACCTCGACGTCGACCCGATCGAATTCGACTGATAATCGCGCATGGCGGATGCCAAGGACATCTTCAAGGCAATCATGAGCGACGGCGCGCGCGCAATCGCGCCTGATGCGGTGCTTGAAGATGTGCACGTAGAGCGCCCCAAGAATCCCGAGCACGGAGACCTGTCGACCAACATCGCGCTTCAGTTGTCGAAGCAACTCAAGCGAAAGCCGCGCGAGGTCGCGCAAGACCTTCTCAACGTATCCACCGCTGCTCTGGTCAAGAGCGGCATTACGACCCAGGCAGGGGTTTCGATTGCCGGACCGGGATTTGTCAATCTCAAACTCAACGCCGTTTTCAAGCTTCAACCCATCGAGCGAGCCCTGCGGGAAGGACGCGACTACGGTCGCGCGCAGGCCGCGAATCCGCAGAAGATCCAGGTCGAGTTCGTTTCAGCGAACCCGACCGGCCCGCTGCACGTGGGGCACGGACGGCAGGCGGCGCTCGGTGACGCGATCGCCACGTTGCTCGAATGGCAGGGACACCAGGTTACGCGCGAGTTCTACTACAACGACGCCGGCGCGCAGATCGACAAGCTCGCCGCCTCGGTGCAGGCGCGCGCGAAAGGCATCAAGCCGGGCGAACCGGGCTGGCCGGCGGAAGCCTACAACGGCGAGTACATCGAGGACATCGCAAAAGATTTTCTTTCCCAGAAAAAAAATCCTGATGATGTCAAAGCAATCCAAAACTTCGCCGTCACCTACCTCCGCAAGGAGCAGGACGCCGACCTGCAGGCTTTCGGCCTCAAGTTCGATGTCTACTATCTCGAGTCGAGCCTTTACACCGAGGGCAAGGTAGAGCAGACGGTCAAGGCGCTGGTCGCGAGCGGCAGGACCTACGAGAAGGACGGCGCGCTGTGGCTGCGCACCACCGACTACGGCGACGACAAGGACCGGGTGGTGCGCAAGTCCGACGGCAGCTACACCTACTTCGTCCCCGACATCGCCTATCACGTGACCAAGTGGCAGCGCGGTTTCTCGAAGGTCATCAACGTGCAGGGGATGGACCATCACAGCACCACCACCCGGGTGCGCGCCGGGCTGCAGGCGCTCGAGCTCGGCATCCCCAAGGGCTATCCGGACTACGTGCTGCACAGCCTGGTCAAGGTGATGCGCGGCGGCGAGGAAGTGAGAATTTCCAAGCGCGCAGGCGCCTATGTCACGCTGCGCGACCTGATCGACTGGGTCGGCCGGGACGCGGTGCGCTTTTTCCTCGCCTCGCGCAAAGCCGATTCCGAGTTCGTGTTCGATGTCGACCTGGCGCGGGAGAAGAGCCTCGAGAACCCGGTGTACTACGTACAGTACGCACACGCGCGCGTGTGCAGCGTATTTTCCCAGGCAAGGCGGGAAGAACCGAATGTTTCCCGCCTGGACAGTCTCACCAGCGAGAAGGAACTGGCGCTAGCGCGCCGGCTCGGAGAATTTCCCGAGGTCGTCGCGGCGGCGGCAGAGGAACTCGCTCCGCATGCCATCGCTTTCTACCTGCGCGAACTCGCCGCCGAGTTCCACAGCTACTATAATGCCGAGCGCATTCTCGTCGATGACGAGACCTTGCGCAGCGCGCGACTCGCGCTTTGCGCGGCAGTGCGCCACACGCTGGCCAACGGGCTCTCGCTCCTTGGCGTAAGCGCCCCGGAGAAGATGTGATGGCTATACCGAGAACCGTTCCCGTGTCGCGCAAGCGCTCCGGAGGCGGCTTCCTGCTCGGCATCTTCGTCGGGGTCATCGTCGGGCTTGCCGTCTCGCTCGGCATCGCGTTCTACCTCAACAAGACGCCGATTCCGTTCCTCGTGCAAAAGCCGAAGCAGGCCGAGAAGGACGGCCAGCCCCCGGCAAAGCCGCCGCCCATCGCCGGGCTGCCCCAGGGCAGCCCGGCCCCGGCCCCCGGCGCCGAGAAGCCGAAGTTCGACTTCTACAAGATCCTGCCCGGCTCGGAGGAGACGGTAAGCGACAAGGAACTGCGCGAGCGGATGCGCGCCTCGCGCGGTCAACAGAATGCCGCCAAGGACGTTTATTTCATCCAGGCGGGCTCGTTCCAGAACCCCGCCGACGCCGACAACCAGAAGGCGCGCCTCGCGATTCTGGGCTTCGAGTCGAGCGTCGAGCCGGCGAACCTGCCCGACAAGGGCACCTGGTACCGCGTGAGGCTCGGGCCCTACACGAAGATCGAGGAGATCAACAAGGTTCGCCAGGCGCTGGCGCAGAACGGAGTCGACGCCAACCTGGTCAAAATCAAGGAACCGCAGCAGTGAGGAGCGACATGAGGAAACTGGCAAAGCTGTTATTCGCAATATTGGTCTTCGCGCCGGCGATGGCGCAGGCGCAGCCGCGGCCCGCCTACACCGAGCTCAATCTCCCGCTGCAGGTCGAAGCCGCAGGCAAGATCGAGGTCTTGGAATTCTTCTGGTACGGCTGCATCCACTGCTACAACTTCGAGCCGGTGCTCGAGACCTGGCTCAAGAAGCTGCCCCGGGACGCGCAATTCCGCCGCGTGCCGGCGATTTTCAACCAACGCTGGGAACACGACGCGACCATCTTCTACACCTTCGAGGTCCTCGGTGCGCTGGACAAGCTCCACCGGCCGTTCTTCGAAGCGATCCATCGCGAGCGGCTGCGGACCGACGACCCCAAAGCGCTCGCCGAATGGCTGCGGAAGCAGGGGCTCGATGCGCAGAAATTCGTCGAGACCATGAAGTCCTTCGGCGTCCAGAGCAAGACGCGCCGTGCCGCCATGATGACCAACGCCTACAGGATCGACGGCACGCCGGCGATGGCGGTCCACGGGCGCTACACGGTAAGCGCCGAGCAGGGCCGTACTTTCGAGGGCATGCTGCAGACGGTATCGGGCCTGGTCGAGCAGCTCAGGAAAAAGAAATAAAGGCCGTCATCACAGGCGCGTCGTCCGGCATCGGCGAGGCGCTGGCACGGTACTACGCCTCGGCGCAATCCGTGCTCGGCCTGATCGCCCGGCGCCCGATCCGCCTGACCCTGCCCGGAACGCTCGCCACGTACGCGGTCGATGTCACCGACGAGCAGGCGCTGGCGGCGGCGGCACAGGACTTCATCGGGCGCTTCGGCGCACCGGACCTGGTCATCGCCAACGCCGGCATTTCGGCCGGGACCCTGGGCGAGGACATCCGCGACGTGGCGAAGCTGCGGCGCGTGCTGGAGGTCAACGTCATCGGGCTCGCCGCGACGCTCGCGGCTTTCGCGCCGGCGATGCGCGCGGCCGGCCGCGGCACGCTCGCCGGCATCGCCAGCGTGGCCGCGTTTCGCGGGCTCGCGGGCAATGGCGCCTATAGCAGCTCGAAGGCGGCGGCAATCACCTGGATGGAGAGCCTGCGCACCGAGCTCTACGGCAGCGGCGTCTGCGTCGTCTGCATCTGCCCCGGTTATATCGACACGCCGCTCACGCGCGTGAATCGCTTTCGCATGCCGTTCCTGTTGAGCGCCGACGATGCGGCGCGGCGCATCGCCCGCGCCATTGCCCGTCGCCCGCGCGTCGCGGTGATCCCGTGGCAGATGGCGCTGGCATCGGTGGCGCTGCGCGCGATGCCCGGGTGGCTCTACGACCGCCTCGCCGCGCACGCCCCGCGCAAGCCGCGCGAGCCCGCCTAGGCCGGCTTGCCGAGGCGCAGCATGGCGTAGCTTCCCGGGGCGTCTTCCAGGGGATCGGCCGGCGCGCGAGCGGCCACCATCTCACCGCCGTTCTGCCGGGCTATCCACGCCTGCCAGTCGTTCCACCAGGATCCCGGGTGCTGGGTGGCCGTTTCGAACCATTGCTCGGGCGTCCCGGGCAGCGCGTCGTTGGTCCAGTAGTGGTACTTCTTCGCCGCGGGCGGATTGACGATGCCCGCGATATGGCCCGAGCCACCCAGCACGAACCTCACCGGGCCGCCGAGGTAACGCGCGCCCCGGTAAGTGGTCTTCCACGGCGCGATGTGATCCTCCACCGTCGAGATGAAATAAGCGGGCAGCGCCACGCGCGCGAGGTCGATCGGCACCGCGGCGAGCGTGATGCCGCCGGGCACGCCCAGCAGGTTGTTGATGTACATGTTGCGCAGGTAGAAGCTGTGCATGCGCGCCGGCATGCGCGTCGAGTCCGCGTTCCAGTACAGCAGGTCGAAGGGGAACGGGTCCTTGCCCAGCAGATAGTTGTTCACCACGAACGACCACACCAGGTCGTTGGCGCGCAGCAGGTTGAAGGTGCTCGCCATTTCCGAGCCTTCCAGGTAGCCGCGCTGGTTCATCTTGCGCTCGAGGTTCGCCACCTGCTCCTCGTCGATGAACACGCCCAGCTCCCCCGGCTGCGAGAAATCCAGCAGGCTGACGAAGAACGTGGCGCACTTGACCCTGTCGTCCTGCCTTGCGGAAAGGTAGGCCAGGGTCGCGCCGAGCAGCGTTCCACCCAGGCAGTAGCCGATGAAATTCACCTCGCGCTCGCCGGTGGCCTTCTCCACGTGGTCGAGCGCGGCCAGCGGCCCCTCGAGCATGTAGTCCTCGAAGCCCTTCTGCGCGAGCTTCGCGTCGGGATTGACCCAGGACACGACGAACACCGTGTGCCCCTGCTCGAGCGCCCAGCGGATGAACGAGTTCTTCTCGCGCAGGTCCAGGATGTAGTACTTGTTGATCCACGGCGGGACGATGACCAGCGGCTGGCGGTAAACCTGCGCGGTGGCCGGCTGGTACTGGATCAGCTGCATCAGGTCGTTTTGGAAGACGACCTTGCCCGGCGCGGTCGCCACGTTCTTGCCGAGCGTGAAGGCGCCCTCGTCGGTCATCGAGATGCGCAATTGCCCGCCGCCTTTCTCGATGTCGGCGAGCAGATTGTTCAGGCCGCGCACCAGGTTCTGGCCGCCGCTCGCCGCCGTCTCGCGCAACACCTGGGGATTGGTCAGCAGAAAATTCGACGGCGAGAGAGCGTCGACATACTGCCGCGTGAAGAACGCGACCTTCTTCTCCGATTCCTCGGTCAGCCCGTCGACGCTCGAGACCGCATGCTGGATGTGGCGCGCGGCGATCAGGTAGGACTGCTTGATGTAATCGAACAGGAAATTGCTCGACCAGTCGGTGTCCTTGAAGCGCGCGTCCCCCTTCTCCGGCTCGGCAACCGGCGCGGCCTGCACGCCCGCCGCCTTCATCCAGCTCGACTGCCACAGGCGCATGGCATCGACCCACCAGTTCACGGTCAGGCTGGCCATCAGGCCGGGGTCGGCCGCCATGCGGGAGTAGAGGTCCATGTAGGCCTTGGCGATACCGAGCTCGTCGCGCGCCGCGGAGGACAGCCCTTCGCCCTGCTTCTGGGCGAAATCGCCGAGGATGCGGGAGGAGCGCTCGGCGACGTCGTGAACCACCTTGGCGAATTCCTCGGGCTGGCTCATGTCCCACGATCCCGTCGCTTCATATCTCACGACCCCATCGCTGCATATCTCATGATTCCGTCGGTGCCGACGGCGCGGCGCGCCTTGCCGGCATAGTACAGGCAGTGCAGGTGGGCGATCGCCTCGCCCATCGCGAAGAAGGTCTGGTGCGCATCGAGCGGCCGCCTGAACAGCACCTCGAGCAGGTCGGCCGCACTTTTCGGTTCATTCAAGGACCGCATCAATTCCGCGAAGCGTTCCTGGTGATGCTGCTCCAGCTGCTGCACGCGCAGGTGCGCGCCGCGGAACGGCCTGCCGTGCGAGGGCAGCACCAGCACGTCGGCCGGCAGCTCGCGGTAGCGCGCCACCGATTCGAGGAACAGGCGCAGCGGATCGCCCTCCGGATCGATCGACCATACGCTCACGTTGGTGGAGATGGTCGAGAGCAGCATGTCGCCGGCGATCAGGACATTGAGCTCCTTGCAGTACAGCGAGAGATGCTCCGGCGCGTGCCCATGTCCGATGATGGCGCGCCAGCCCTGCCTTCCCACTTCCACGCGGTCGCCTTCGATGATGCGCCGGTAGGAAAGCGGAAACTCGGGCACCAGCTCGGCGTAGCGGTTGTTGCCGCGCATCGCCGACATGCCGGCGCTGCGCTCCGCGTCGAGCCCGTTCCTGCGGAATACCTCGAGCACCGCGCTCGCCGTGTATCCCGCGCCGGAGGAGCGCACCGCATGCGCCGTCAGGTATTCGCCCTGCGTCATCCACAGCTCGACACCGAAGCGCTTGCATAACCAGGCGGCGTTGCCCGCATGGTCGGGGTGGTAGTGCGTAACGATCACCCGCTTGATGGTTTTCTTTTCCAGAAAAAGTTTCTCCCAGAGCGTCCGCGTCTGCGCATCCGCAATCCCGGTATCCACGATGGTCCAGCCGCCTTGGTCCTCGAGCAGCCACAGGTTGATGTGGTCGAGCTTGAACGGCAGCGGCATGCTGATCCAGTGGACGCCGGGCGCGACCTGCGTCGCGGCTCCGGGCTGCGGCGTGTCGCGCCAGGGATAGTCTAGCGAGGGGTTCGGGCGGGAGGACATCGGCTAAAATCAGCGCGCACCCTATCATGGAAACGGAACGCGCCGAATTCTCGATCAGCGACCTGGCGCGCGAATTCGACGTCACGCCGCGCGCCATCCGCTTCTACGAGGACCAGGGACTGCTCGCCCCGCGCCGCGAAGGCCAGCGGCGCGTCTACACGCCGCGCGACCGCACGCGCCTGAAGCTCACGCTGCGCGGCAAGCGCCTGGGGCTCACGCTGTCGGAGATCCGCGACCTGATCGACATGTACGAGCCCGGCCGCGACGAGCGCCCGCAGCTCGAGCGCTTCCTCGCCGCGCTGGGGGCCCACCGCGCGGCGCTCGAGCGCCAGCGCGAGGACATCGATGCGCAGCTCGCCGAGATCAGCGCCTTCGAGAAGAAGGTGCGCAAGCAGCTCAAGCGGGGTTGACGTTTACGTAAACGTCAAGTACCCTTTCCGGTTGCCATGAACGCCCCCGCGCATGTCCCTGTCGATCCCCGGTTCGCGCACCGCGTGCGCGAGAGCTTCGGCCGCCAGAAAGCCATGGCGCTGATCGGCGCCTCGCTGACGGCGGTCGGTCCCGGGGCCGCCGAGGTGAGCCTGCCTTTCCGCGCCGATCTCACCCAGCAGAAGGGCTTCATCCACGGCGGCATCGTCGGCATGATCGCGGATACCGCCTGCGGCTATGCCGCGTACAGCCTGATGCCGGCGAGCGCCTCGCTGGTCACCGTCGAGTACAAGATCAACATCCTCTCGCCTGCCACGCGCTCGCTGGTCGCCCGCGGCGAAGTGGTGAAATCCGGCCGCTCGCTGACCGTGGCGCGCGCCGAGGTCTACGCCGACGACGGCAAACACGTCGCCAGCATGCAGCAGACGCTGATGATGCTCGCCGACACGCCGGACCGGCCGGAGTGAATTACCTGCAATTCGACCACGGCGAGAGCGTCGCGATGTTGCGCCGGTCGGTGCAGGGATTCGCGGCGAAGGAAATCGCGCCGCGCGCCGCGGCGATCGACGCGGCGAACCAGTTTCCGCCGGATCTCTGGCCGAAGCTCGGCAGCCTGGGGCTGCTCGGCATCACCGTCGAAGAGGAATACGGCGGCACGGCGATGGGCTACCTCGCGCACATCGTCGCGATGGAGGAGATTTCCCGCGCCTCGGCGTCGATCGGGCTGTCCTACGGCGCCCACTCCAACCTCTGCGTCAACCAGATCCGCCGCAACGGCTCCGCCGCGCAGAAGAAGAAGTACCTGCCCCGGCTGGTCTGCGGCGAGCACGTCGGCGCGCTGGCGATGTCAGAGCCTGGCGCCGGATCGGATGTTGTCGGAATGAAATTAAAAGCTGAAAGGCGTGGGGACCGTTACGTCCTGAACGGCAACAAGATGTGGATCACCAACGGCCCCGACGCCGATGTACTGGTGATCTACGGCAAGACCAGCGATCAGGGCATTACCGCCTTCCTCATCGAGAAAGGCATGAAAGGATTCTCCACCGCGCAGAAGCTCGACAAGCTCGGCATGCGCGGCTCGAATACCTGCGAGCTGGTGTTTCGCGATTGCGAAGTTCCCGCCGAAAACGTTCTGGGCGAGGACGGCCGGGGCGTCAAAGTGCTCATGTCCGGCCTGGACTACGAGCGCGCAGTGCTCGCCGGCGGGCCCCTCGGCATCATGGCCGCCTGCCTGGACGTGGTGATGCCTTACGTGCATGAGCGCAAGCAGTTCGGCCAGCCGATCGGCGAATTCCAGCTGATGCAGGGCAAGCTGGCCGATATGTACACCACCTTCTCCGCCTGCCGCGCCTACGTTTACGCGGTGGGACAGTCTCTGGATAGGAATGAAACCACCAGGAAGGACGCGGCGGGCGCTATTCTCTATGCGGCGGAGAAGGCGACCTGGATGGCGGGCGAAGCGATCCAGGCGCTCGGCGGCATGGGCTACATCAACGAGACGCCCACCGGCAGGCTGTGGCGCGACGCCAAGCTCTACGAAATCGGCGCCGGTACCTCGGAGATCCGGCGCTGGCTGATCGGCAGGGAGTTGTTCTCCGAATCGAGCTAGGAGCTTTCCATGAACAGCGATCCAATCGTCATCGTTTCCGCCGCCCGGACCCCCCTGGGAGCGTTCCAGGGCGAGTTGAAGGGATTTTCCGCCCCCGAGCTCGGCGCCGCGGCGATCCGCGCCGCGGTGGAGCGCGCGAAGCTGCGCCCCGAAGACGTGCGGGAAGTGATCATGGGCTGCGTGCTGCCGGCGGGCCAGGGCCAGGCGCCGGCGCGCCAGGCCTCGCTCGGCGCGGGGCTGCCGCTCGCCGCCGGCTGCACCACGGTCAACAAGATGTGCGGCTCCGGCATGAAGGCCATGATGTTCGCGCACGATGTTCTTTCTCAGGAAATCGATCACATCCTCGTCGCCGGCGGAATGGAATCCATGACCAACGCCCCCTACCTTCTGCCGAAGGCACGCGCAGGCTTGCGCATGGGCCACGGGCAGGTCATCGACCACATGTTCTACGACGGCCTGGAGGACGCCTACGACAAGGGCCGCCTGATGGGAAGCTTCGCCGAGGATTGCGCCCAAAAGTATTCTTTTTCGAGAGAAGAACAAGATCGGTTTGCGATTACCTCCCTGCAAAGAGCACAAAAGGCCAATAAGGAAGGCTGGTTTGCCTGGGAAACGACGCCGATCGCGATCAAGGCCGGCAAGGAACAGAAGTTCGTCGAGACCGACGAGCAGCCGTTCAAGGCGAACCTGGCGAAGATTCCGACGCTGAAGCCCGCCTTCCGCAAGGACGGCACGGTGACCGCGGCGAATTCCAGCTCGATCTCCGACGGCGCCGCGGCTCTCGTCATGATGCGCCGCTCGACGGCGGAGAGGCGGCACCTCGCGCCGCTGGCGGTCGTCATCGGGCAGGCCACGCATGCGCAGGAGCCCGGCTGGTTCACGACGGCGCCGGTGGGCGCGATTGCGAAACTCTTCGAAAAGACCGGCTGGAGCGCCGGGCAGGTCGACCTTTACGAGATCAACGAGGCGTTCGCGGTCGTGACCATGGCGGCGATGAAGGAGCACGGCCTGCCGCACGACAAGGTCAACGTGCACGGCGGTGCCTGCGCGCTCGGCCATCCGATCGGCGCATCCGGCGCGCGCATCGTGGTCACCCTGATCGGCGCGCTGCGCAAATACGGGTTGCGGCGCGGCGTCGCCAGCCTGTGCATCGGGGGCGGCGAGGCCACTGCACTCGCCATCGAGCTCGCTTGAAAAAGCAGCTGCAGAAGCTGCTGGATCGGGCACGCTTCATCCGCACCTACGGATTTCGCGTGGTCTCGGTCGGCAGGGACAAATGCGTCCTCGAGCTGCCGCACCGGCCGGCGCTCGAGCGCCCGGGCGGGATCATCAACGGCCCCGCGCTGATGGCGGCCGCCGACTGCGCCATGTGGCTCGCGATCAAGGCGCGCATCGGCCTGGAAGGCGACGCGCTGACCTCCGAGCTCAACACGGCTTTCCTCGCCCCCGCCAGAGGCGAACACGTCTACTGCACCGCGCGCATCCTCACCATGGGCCGTCGCCGAATCTATGGCGTGGCCGCATGCCATGGCAAGAAGGGCAAGCTCTTCAGCCACCACACGGTGACCTATGTCCGGCCAGTCTGAGGACAGGAACGAGGAAATTCGCCAGGCGGTGCGCCGCTATGCGGCAGAGCAGCTCGCGCCGCATGCGGCGCGCTGGGATCGCGACAAGGAGTTTCCGCGGGAGGCGCTGAAGGGCCTCGCCGCCATGGGGCTCTACGGCGTCGCCATTGCCGAGGAATGGGGCGGCGCCGGAATGAACTACACCGCTCTCGCCGTCGCCTGCGAGGAAATTTCCGCAGGCGATTGCTCCACCGCGACCATCGTCTCGGTCAACAACCTGGTCGCAGGGATCCTCGCCGGTTATGGCAATGCGCAGCAGAAAGAGAAATTCCTGAGGAATCTGTGTTCGGGGAAGACCCTCGCAGCCTTCGCCCTGACCGAGCCCCAGGCCGGCTCCGACGCATCGGCCATCACCACGCGCGCCGAGCGGCAAGGCGGGCACTATGTGCTGAACGGGGTAAAGCAGTTCATCACCTCGGGCAAGAACGCCGACTTCGCGGTGGTCTTCGCGGTAACGGCCAAGGGCGCGGGAAAGAAGGGGATCAGCGCCTTCCTCGTCCCGACTTCCACGCCCGGCTACGTCGTGGCGCGCATCGAGGACAAGACCGGGCAGCGCGCCTCCGACACCGCGCAGATCGCACTCGAGAACTGCAAGGT
>Ga0209640_10002050_pt1 | contig 17477 bp, 12 predicted proteins | sample RifCSP10_1_FD_184018 | JGI IMG/M metagenome (GOLD analysis project Ga0209640, IMG submission 184018) | Soil microbial communities from Rifle, Colorado - Rifle CSP2_sed 10_1 (SPAdes) (version 2) | ecosystem: Environmental > Terrestrial > Deep subsurface > Rock core/Sediment | place: Rifle... | reverse complement strand
TTGCCCCCTTCCCCCTGCACGTCCGCGTGCTCGAGCATGACGACCGCATCGGCGCCGCGCGGCATCATGCCGCCGGTGGCGATGGCGACGGCCTCGCCGCGTCGAACGGTCGTCGCGGGCACGACGGCCGTATGAATCACCTCGTCGGCCAGCCGCAGGAGTCGCGGGACCTCTTCGGATGCGCCGAACGTGTCCTCGGCAATCAGCGCGAAGCCGTCGACGTTCGAGCGATCGAAGGACGGCACGTCGACGGGCGAGACCACGTTCGTGGCGAGGACGCGGCCGAGCGCCGCATCGAGCGCGACCGGCTCGATGCCGCGAGGGGCGAGATCGAGCGCCGCGCGGAAGCGCCGTTCGGCCTCGTCGCGGTCGAGCACCTGCAGGAACTGCTCCTGCTCCCGCCCCCCGAAGCCCTCCGCGAAGGGGGGCTCACGCATAGAGAAAGACGTCGACGTCGGCGCCAGATCCCCGATGCCGACGCTCGTCAGAGCCTCGTGTTGACCGTTTCGTGGACATGCGCCGAGGATACCCCTCTCGCGTCAGCGAACCGGCACGCGGCGCCGAAGCTCGTCGAGGAAATTCTGGAGGAATACGACGGTCCCACCAAGCTTCGCCAGCCACACGCGCGGCTTCCCGGGGACGAACGAGTCGCCGTTGTCGGTGTAGGCGACCGACATGATCGAGTCGCCGTTCCGGTACAGCAGCTCACGACCGCCACGCGACCAGACAGGATCGACGCCCCCGCTGTTCGAAATCTGCCACTTGCTGCCGCCACTCGACGATGACGGCCGAAACGGACGGACGTAGACCTCGCCCTTCCCCGACTCACTCGATGTGTACGCCAACCATTTCCCGTCGGGGGAACACGTCGGCCTGAGCGCGATGGAAGAGCCGAGGCGCGTCGCGGCTCCGCAGCGGCGACGGCGGTCGGTGGCGTTTCGTCCAACAGTTCCCACGCGTCGCCGATGTCGCGCAGCCGCTTCCTCGGGTCCTTCTCCAGACATTTTTTCAGCAGTCGGCGAACCTGCATCGGCACGTTGTCCCACCGCGGCTCGCCTTGGATCACCTTCGCGAGCGTTTCGGTGACGTCTTCGCCCTCGAAGGCCTTTCGGCCCGTGACGAGCTCGAAGAGCACGGCGCCGAACGCCCAGATGTCCGCGCGCTTGTCCACGACCTTGCCGCGCGCCTGCTCGGGGGACATGTAGGCCGCCGTCCCCAGGATGACACCGGCCATCGTCATCGCGGGTGTGGTGACCGTCGGCGACTGCGACGCCATCGGTGACGCGATGGAGGCCACACCTTTGGGTCCAGCACCATCGGCGGACCTGATGAGGTCCGCCCTGCTCTCGACGAGCTTGGCGAGCCCGAGGTCGAGCACCTTGACGGCGCCCTCCGGTGTCAGTGTCACGTTCGCCGGCTTGAGATCGCGATGGATGATCCCCTTCTCGTGCGCCGCTTCGAGCGCGTCGGCGATCTGGCGCACGATTCCCAGGGCCTCAGCGACCGGAATCGGACCTTGCGCAATGCGGTCCGCGAGCGTCGGCCCCTCGACCAACTCCAACACGAGCGTACGCGCGACGTCGCGATTCAGCTTCGTGTCGCGAGCGCGATAGACTTCGCCCATCCCGCCTTGACCGAGCGGCGCTATCACCTCGTACGGCCCAACGCGCGTGCCAGCTCTCACGACAGAAGGGGTGAAGGAGCGGCAATTATAGATCTGGGGATCCCTCGTTGCGAAATCAGATTCAATCAGATAGACTGCCCTCGATGAAGACGCTGTCGGTCACCGAAGTGGCCAGGAATTTCAGTGCCGTGCTCGACGCGGTCGAGCGCGATCAGCAGGAAGTCGTGCTCGTGCGCAATCAGCGACCCGTCGCCCGGCTGATTCCGGAAGCGCCACGTCAGGACGCCTTGACGGTTTTCGGCGATCTCTACCGGACGCTCGACGACGAAACCGCCGACGCGTTGAGCCGCGCGTTGACGTCACGGCGGAGGAGCCGGCGCGGCCGCGTCTCGGAGCTGCGACAGCCGTGGGATGGTTGATCGACACCAGCCTCTGGATCGCGGTCGAGCGCGGAAGGCTGGCCGCGGCTGACATTCACGCGCTCACCGGACCGGAACCGGTGTATCTGTCACCAGTGAACATCGCCGAGATCCGATTCGGCCTCGAGCTGCTGCCCTCGGGCCCGCAAAAACAGCGAGCCACCGCCGCGCTGCGGCGCTTGCGCCGAAAGCCCCAACTGCGGATCACGGTCGAAACCGCCGACACGTTTGGATCGCTGGCGGCGCAGCTGAAGAAGATCGGGAAAGACCCCACCGTGCGGATCAACGACCTGTGGCTGGCGGCGCAGGCGATCCAACGCAAGTGTCGCCTCCTCACGTCGAACGGAAGGGATTTCGCCGACATCCCAGGCCTGCCGGTGGTCGTTCTCGAGCTGCCGTAGCGGTGCAGTCGAGCATCACCTGCTCGATCCCGCGCGGAGCGGGATCGACGGCGGCGCGAGAGCGACGCTCCGCCTCGTCGTGGTCGAGGACCTGCAGAAACTGCTCCTGCCCCCGCCCCCCGAAGCCCTCCGCGAAGGGCGGCTCACGCATAGAGGAAGACGTCGACGTCGGCGCCGGCGGGGAAGCCTTCGCTGTCCTCGTCCACGATCACGAAGCCGTCGGCCCTGGTCGTCGACGAGAGCACCGAGGCGCCGGAGACCGAGAGCGGCTCGACGCGCCCGCCCTCGAGCCGCACACGCGCGTAGTCCACGCGGCCGATCGGCGAGCTGATCTTGCGTGCGAGCGCGGCGCGCAGCGACCGGTACGGCCACGCCTTCGGTCGACCACCAAGCGCCAGAATCGCGCGGCCGGCGAAGAAATCGTAGGCGCAGAGGGCCGAGACAGGATTGCCCGGCAGCAGGAAGACGAGCCGCCCGCCGAGCCGTCCCATGCCCGTCGGGCTGCTCGGGCGCATCGCAATGCCGTGCACCGCCAGCTCGCCGTGTGTGGCCAGAAGCGTCGGCGCGAGATCTTCGATGCCCACGCTCGATCCGCCGGACACGATGACGATGTCCGCGTCGGCGTGGAGGGCCGCGAGAATCGCAACGGGCTCGTCAGGGACCAGGCCTGGGAAATCGACGATCGCACCATCGCGCTCCGCCAGAGCGGCCAGCATCGGCCCGTTGGAGTCCGTGATGCAGTAGCCGTGCGGCCTCGTGCCTGCGGGCAGCACCTCATTGCCCGTGATGACCAGCCGGACGCGGGGCTTTCGGATCACGCTCACCTGGGGGAGTCCGATCGAGCTCATCAGGCCGAGATCCTGTGGTCGCAGGAGACGGCCTGCCTCGAGCACCGGGGTGCCCGCCGCGACATCTTCGCCGCGCCGCCCGATGTTCTTGCCCGGCGAGACGGTGGAGACTGCGGCCACGCTACCGGGTGCGTCGGGGTTGGCCTCCGTCGACTCGGCCGGCAGCACCGCGTCGCTCCCGGCCGGCATCGGCGCCCCCGTCATGATGCGCACGGCCTCGCCTCGGGCGAGCGCTCGACTGAACGGCGACCCAGGCAGCGCGTCGCCGATGACTCTCAGCGCGACCCGGCTGTACGGCGTTGCGCCCTCGGTCGAGTCCGCGACGACGGCATAGCCGTCCATGGTCGCGCGATCGAACCCGGGCACGTCCACGTCGCTGACGATTGCTGCGGCGAGGACTCGCCCTGAGGCGACACGCAACGACACGTCTTCGGGCTCGACCAGACGGAGCTGAGCATCGAGCCACGACAAGGCCTCACGGACCGTGTGGCGCCGCGCGAAGCCGCGCATCCGGACGTTGTGCGGAGCGGGAGGAGTGATTTCCGTCACCGTCGTTCGGGTCGTTCGGATCGTTCGGGTCGTTCGGATCGTTCGGATCGTTCGGACCGTTCGGACCGTTCGAGCTGAACGACCCGACCGACACGCACGGTCCGAACGACCCGAACGATCACGACATCGTCTCGGCCAGGATGCTCCCGCCGCCGAAGCTCATGCGCCCGGGGACGTCGCCGCCTGGCGTCACCTTCACGGCGCAGTACTTGAACTCCGGAATCTTGCCGAACGGATCGAGCACCGGGTTGGTCAGCATGTTCGCCGCCGCCTCGTAGAAGCAGAACGGCACGAACACCGCGCCGCGCGGCGTCCCATCGTCCGCCCGCGCATAGAGCGAGATGCTGCCGCGGCGGGACGCGATCGTCAGGATCCCGCCCGGCGGCACGCCGAGATCGTCGAGATCCAGCGGATGGACCGACGCGACCGGTTCCGGCTCGATGTAGTCGAGCGCCCCGGCGCGGCGCGTCATCGACCCGGTGTGCCAGTGCTCGAGCTGCCGGCCGGTGATGAGCACCATCGGGTAGTCGGCGTCCGGACGCTCGTCGGCCGAGATGAGGTCCGCCGGGACGAACGTGCCGCGGCCGGTGGCGGTGGGGAAAGCGTCGATGAAGACCACCGGGTCGCCAGGATCGCCCTCCTTCACGCACGGGTACGTCACCGACGACTGCTCTTCGAGCCGTTCCCACGTGATGCCGGCAATCGAGTCCATGCACAGGCGCATCTCGTTGAACACTTCCTTGGGATGGGTGTAGTGCCAGTCGAGCCCCATTCGCCGGCCCAACTCAACGAGCAGCCAGAAATCCTCTTTCGCGTCGCCGGGCGGCTCGATCGCCTTCCGTCCGAGCTGCACCATGCGGTCGGTGTTGGTGACCGTGCCGACCTTCTCGGGCCACGCAGTGGCCGGCAGGACGACGTCGGCCAGGTAGGCCGTTTCAGTGAGGAAGATATCCTGCACGACGACGTGGTCGAGGGCGGCCATCGCGTCGCGCGCGTGATCGAGATCGGGATCCGACATCGCGGGGTTCTCGCCCATGATGTACATCCCGCGGATCTCACGCTTCTTCGCGGCGTGCATGATCTCGACGACGGTGAGGCCCGGATCGGGATCGAGCGTGGTGTCCCAGAGCTTCTCGAAGCGCTCGCGCGCCGCCGGCGTGTTCACGCGCTGATAGTCCGGGTAGAACATCGGGATGAGCCCGGAGTCGGATGCCCCCTGCACGTTGTTCTGCCCGCGCAGCGGATGCAGCCCCGATCCCGGCTTGCCGATCTGACCGGTCGAGAGCGCCAGGGCGATGAGACACCGCGCGTTGTCCGTGCCGTGCACGTGCTGCGAGATCCCCATGCCCCAGAGGATGATCGAGGCCTTCGACGTCGCGTAGAGCCGCGCAACCTCCCGGATCGTCGGTGCGTCGACGCCGCAGATCGGGGCCATCATCTCGGGGGAGAACTTCTTCACGTTCTCGGCGAGCTCGGCGTAGCCGGACGTGCGGTCGCGGATGAACGCCTCGTCCACCAGCCCCTCTTCGACGATGACGTGGAGCATCGCGTTGAGGAGCGCCACGTCGGTGTCGGCGTTGAACTGGAGGTTGTACGTGGCATGCCTGGCAAGATCGCCGCGGCGCGGGTCGGCGACGATGAGCTTCGAGCCAGCCTTTGCGGCGTTCTTGATCCAGGTGGCGGCAACCGGGTGATTCACCGTGGGGTTGGCGCCGATGACGAAGATCACCTCGGCGTTCGCCACGTCGCGCACCTGGTTCGACACGGCGCCGGAGTTGATGCCCTCCATCAGCGCCGCGACGCTGGAGGCGTGGCAGAGACGCGTGCAGTGGTCCACGTTGTTGGACCCGAACCCCGTCCGTACCAGCTTCTGGAAGAGGTACGCCTCCTCGTTGGTGCCCTTCGCCGAGCCGAAGCCGGCGAGCGCGCGCTTGCCGTAGGTGTCGCGCACGTCGCGCAGGCCCTTGGCGGCGAAGTCGAGCGCTTCCTCCCAGCTCGCCTCGCGGAAGACCTCGGACCACTTCTCCGGATCGACCGTGAAGTCCTTGTGCTTGGGCACGCCCGGCTTGCGGATCAGCGGCTTCGTCAGCCGGTGGCGGTGCTGGACGTAATCGAAGCCGTAGCGTCCCTTCACGCACAGGCGGCTCGAGTTGGCCGGGCCGTCCTTGCCCTGCACGAACAGAATCCGGTTGTCCTTGACGTGGTAGGTGAGCTGGCAGCCGACGCCGCAGTACGGGCACACGGAGTCGACCGTCTTGTCGGGCACGGTCAGCGCGACGTCGCGCGCCGGCATCAGCGCGCCGGTTGGACAGGCCTGAACGCACTCGCCGCAGGCCACGCAGGTCGAGCTCCCCATCGGATCGTCCAGGTCGAAGACGATCTTCGAGTGGCCGCCCCGGAAGGCGTATCCGATGACGTCGTTCACCTGCTCTTCGCGGCAGGCGCGGACGCAGCGCTTGCACTGAATGCAGGCGTCGAGGTGAACCGCCATCGCCGGATGGGAGAGGTCTTCAACCGGCTGCTGGCGCGAGCGGAATCGCGGCTTGCCCACGCCCGTCTTCTTCGCCCAGAGATCGAGCTCGGAGTCGAGCGTGTAGGACGTCTCGGGGATGTCCGACAGCAGCAGCTCGATCGACATCTTCTGGCTGGTCACGGCACGGGGGCTGTTGGTGGTGACCTCCATGCCCTCCTTCGGATAGCGGCAGCAGGACGGGGCGAGCACGCGCTCGCCTTTGATCTCGACCATGCACGTGCGGCAGTTGCCGTCCGGGCGCATCCCCTCCATGTAGCAGAGGCGGGGGACCTCGATGCCGTGGTCCTGCGCCGTCTGGAGGAGCGTCTTATCGGCCGGCGCGGCGATGGTCGTCCCGTTCAGCGTGAAGGTGATGAGCGGAGGAGTTACCCCGATGTTGGTCTGATGCATCAGCCGACCACCTCAGTCCACTTCCTTGGGGAAGTACTTCAGGACCGAGAGCATCGGGTTCGGCGCCGCCTGCCCCAGCCCGCAGATCGAGGCATCCATCATCGCCTGTGACAACTCCTGCAGCAGCGGCGTGTCCCACATCCGCCCCTGCATCAGGTGCAGCGCCTTCTCCGTGCCGACGCGGCACGGCGTGCACTGGCCGCACGACTCATCCGCGAAGAACTTCATCACGTTGCGCGCCGCGGCCGTTGCGGTGTCCTTGTCCGACAGCACGACGACTGCAGCCGATCCGATGAAGCATCCGTACTGATTGAGCGTGTCGAAATCGAGCGGCACGTTGGCCATCGACGCCGGCAGGATCCCGCCGGAGGCACCGCCCGGGAGATACCCGTAGAGCGTGTGGCCGTCGAGCATGCCGCCGCAGTACTCGTCGATGAGCTCCTGCAAGGTGATGCCGGCCGGAGCCAGGTGCACGCCGGGCTTCTTGACACGTCCGCTCACGGAGAACGAACGCAGCCCTTTGCGGCCGTTCCGCCCCTGCCCGGCGAACCAGCCAGGACCCTTCTCGACGATCTCACGCACCCAGTGCAGCGTCTCCATGTTGTGCTCGAGCGTCGGGCGGCCGAACAACCCGACCTGCGCCACGTACGGCGGTCGCAGCCGCGGCTCACCGCGCTTGCCCTCGATCGACTCGATCATCGCGGACTCTTCGCCGCAGATGTAGGCGCCGGCACCGCGACGGAGATGAAACTCGGGAATCCTGCATGGCGGCCTCGCCTGAAGAGCGGCGAGCTCGCGCTCCAGGATGGCGCGGCAGCCGTGGTACTCATCGCGCAGGTAGACGTAGACGGCGTCGATGCCGACGGCCCAGGCGGCGACGATCGCGCCTTCGAGGAAACGGTGCGGATCGCGCTCGAGGTAATAGCGATCTTTGAACGTGCCCGGTTCGCCCTCGTCGATGTTGATCGCCATCAGACGCGGCGCCGGTTCGGCGGCGACGATCTTCCACTTGCGGCCGGCAGGGAACCCGGCCCCGCCGAGGCCGCGCAGACCCGAGTCCTCCATCAGGGCGATGACTTCAGCCGGCGTTCGCGATCCGTCGAGGCACGAGGCCGCGAGCGCGTATCCACCGGCCGCGCGGTAGGCGGCGTACTCGACGTGGCCCGGTGTGATCGTCGCGTCCGACGTGGCGTGCGTGACAGCCTTCGCCTTCACGCGCGAGACGACGCTCTCGGTCGTGGCGTGCGGCACGGGGTTCTGACCGACCACCGCGACGGGCGCCGTCTCGCATCGACCCACGCACGGCGCATGGAGCACCCGGACGTCCGCGCCCAGCAGTCCGGGCAGCGCCTTCAACAGCTCGTGCGATCCCGCAAGCTCGCACGCAATCGAATCACACACGCGCACGGTGATGGCGGGCGGCGCAGCCTCGCCTTCCTTGACCACGTCGAAGTGGTGATAGAAGGTCGCGACCTCATAGACCTCGGCCATCGCCATCTTCATCTCGGAGGCGAGCGCCACCAGATGCGCGGCGGAGAGGCAGCCGACACGGTCCTGAATCCTGTGCAGGTGCTCGATCAGCAGATCGCGGCGGCGCGGCGCGTTGCCGAGCAGCGCGCGTACCTCCTCCAGGGCCATGGGGTCGACGGCGCGGCCTTTGGGCGTTGCGCGCACGCGCGAGCGCTTGCCTGGAGACGGCGTCTGGACGGTCGAAGCGGACCGGGACGTGGCTGTGTGATCGCTCATTCGTGGCAGGGTGAAACACCCATGTTATCATCACGTTACGCAGGCCGACCTGGTTGCCGGTTGCACACCATGTACGTCGAATTCCTGGGCATTCCCCGCGAGCGCGCCGGCATCTCGGAACTCGAGGTCGAGGCGGCGACGCTCGGCCAGCTTCTCGGAACGCTGGCGGCGACGTGCCCTGCCCTGCGCGAGTTCATCACGGCGGATGGCCTTCATCCCTCCATCGCAGCCAACCTGAACGGAGACGCGTTCGTCAGAGATCCCGAGACGCGGCTCGCGAAGGGCGACAGGCTGCTGATCCTCTCCGCTGACGCTGGCGGTTAGCCGGCCGGCCATGCCATCCGGGTACCACGGCAGCTATCTTCGCATTGACGTGTCGAGCGGCCGCGCCGAGCGAGTACCGCTGTCCGACACGGTGCTCCGGCACTACATCGGCGGCAGCGGCCTCGGCGCGAGGCTGCTGCTCGACGAGGGCGGCGCGACCGCCGATCCGCTCTCGCCGGAGGCGCCTCTCGTCTTCGCCTTCAGCCCGCTCGTCGGCAGCCCTCTCACCACCTCCGCCAAATTCGCCGTCGTTGCTCGAAGTCCCCTGACCGGTCGCTTCAACGATTCGCTCGCGAGCAGTGGCTTTGCCCTGGCCGGCAAGCGCTGCGGCTGCGACGCCATCGTCATTGTCGGCTGTGTCCCCACGTGGTCGGTGCTCGTCGTGGATGATGGAGAGATTCGACTCGAGCCTGCCGGCGATGTCCTCGGCGACCCCTGTCACGTGGCCGAGGAGAAGCTCCGGGCCCGGCTTGGCGCCGACTATCGCATCGCCTCGATCGGTCCGGCCGGCGAGCGTGGCGTGCGCTACGCCACGATCTCGCACGACGGGCGGCACGCTGGTCGCGGCGGCAGCGGAGCGGTGCTCGGTAGCAAGCATGTCAAAGCAATTGCCGTGCGCGGGACCCAGCGGTGCGACTGGGCCCATCCGCGCAAACTGACCGAGTTGAGTCGCGATTTGTCGAAAAGGTCGTTTGGCCCCGCCACGGCCAAGTACCGTGAGCTCGGAACGGCGACCAATCTCCTGACCTTCAATCGCTTCGGCGCGCTGCCGACGCGCAACTTCCAGAGCGGGACCTTCGAAGAAGCGGCGAGCCTGGCGCCAGAGCAGCTCAGCGTGGCGCATGCGCGCACCCGCGCGAGCTGTGTGGCGTGCACCATCGGCTGCGAGCACATCTACGCCCTTCCCTCGACTGCCTTGACGGAGGGGGAGCCACGACGGGGCGTGCGCCTGGAGTACGAGAGCATGTTCGCGCTCGGCTCCCTGTGCGGCGTGGGCGATGGCGACGCCGTGCTGCGCGCGTCACGGCGCTGCGACGAGCTCGGCATCGACACCATCAGCGCCGGAGGCACCATCGCTTTCGCGATGGAGTGCGTCGAGCGCGGCCTGCTCGATGAGCCGTGGCTCACGTTCGGCAGCGGCGACGCGGTGCTGAAAGCCATCGATCTGATCGGCCGGCGCGACGGCGTCGGCCGGATGCTCGCGGAGGGCAGCCGGCGGGCTGCGGAGGTCATCGGCCAGGGGAGCATCGCCTTTGCGCCGCAGGTGAAGGGGCTGGAGATTCCCGGCTACGAGCCGCGCGCGCTCCAGACGATGGCGCTCGGCTTCGCCGTGGGAGCTCGCGGCGCCGACCACAATCGCAGCGGCGCGTACGAGGTGGATTTCTCGGACAAGGTCGACCGCAGGCACGCCACCCTCGATTCCGTGCGCCATGCGATCGACACGGAAGACAAGGCCGCGCTGATGGACTCGCTGATCCTGTGCAAGTTCCTGCGCGGCGTCTTCACGGATTTCCACGCCGAGGCCGCCGACATGCTGCAGGCAGTCACTGGCTGGGACGTCACCGCTGACGAGCTGCGCGAGACGGCTCGGCGCATCGTTGCGTCGAAGCGGCAGGTGAATCTGCTCGCCGGGTGGACGCCCGACGAAGACACGCTGCCCGAGCGTTTCCTCGACGCGCCGCTCCCGGGCGACGCCGCGGCGCTCCTGACGCGCGAGCGCCTTCAGGAGCTGGTCGCCGAGTACCATCGTCAACGGGGATGGTAATCACCAACGAGTCATCAATCAACGATCTCAAGATCAACAATTCAGTATTTTCGCTTCAACTGCCGCATCAGATCGAACTTCGCGGTGTCGGCGACCGCCATCACCGCCATCACGCCAGCCTGGACCGGGTCGCTCACGACCAGGTCGGCCGCGTCGGGCACGCTGCCCGCCATGTTCAGGGAGATCACCGGCAGGCCGTTGGCGCGGACCTCCTCGACGGCCTTCGTGATGTCGCCGCCCATCAGCGCCCCGGCCAGCACCAGCATCTTCACACGCGGCAGGCGCATGACCGCCCGGACGGCCGCCGCCAGCTCCTGCTCGCCGACGAGCGGAATCGTGTCGATCGAGATCCGTTCACCGCGGATGTTGTGCCGGTCCGCCTCGCTGATGGCGCCCATCGCGACTTGCCCGACCTGTGCGCCGCCGCCCATGACGATGATCCGCTTGCCGTAGATTCTGGCGGAGGACGGCGTTTCGCGAACCGTCTCGACCCCGTCCACCCGGCCCAGTTCCTCGACGACGACGGCCAGACGCTCCTCCGGCATCGTCACCTCGAAGTAGATCCCGGACGAGGGACTGCCGGCATGAAGATCGACGTGCGTGATGTTGGCGTCGTGATCGGCGAGAACCTTCGTCAGGGCCGACATCATGCCCGGACGGTCGATCACGGTGATCAGGATGGCGTGGCCGCTCATTGAGGGTTGAATCTAGCACTGCCTACTGCCTACTGCCTACTACGACGTTCTATAATCCACGCCACCATGAAACACACCTCTCTCATTTGCGGTGCACTTCTTGCGGCAGCCGCGCTCGTCCCGGGACGGGCGGCGGCTCAGGGACAACCGAACATGTACGGACCTTCCGTGACGTCCGATCAGGCCAAGACGGCGGCTGCTGCAGCGGTGGCCGAGGCGCGAAAGAACCAGTGGACCATGGCGATCGCGGTCGTGGATACGGCCGGTGACCTCGTGTACTTCGAGAAGATGGACCACACGCAGGTGGGGAGCGTGGAGGTGGCCATCGCCAAGGCCCGCTCGTCGGCCCGGTTCAAGCGGCCCACCAAGGCGTTTCAGGACGCGCTGGCCGCCGGCGGCGAGGGGTGGAGGGTCCTGTCGCTCGAGGCCGCGGTGGCGGTGGAAGGCGGGGTTCCGCTGATCTCCGGCGGGCGGATCATCGGAGCCATCGGGGCGTCCGGCGGAACGAGTCAGCAGGATGGCGTGGTCGCCGGGGCCGGAGCGGCAACGCTCAAGTAGCGTGCGATCCTGATGCTTGTCGGTGCGGGCTGACGCTCTCCACGGTGCGATCCTGATGTTTGTCGGTGCGGTCCGACACTGGCCGGTGCGATCTCGACACTTGTCGGTGCGAGCCTGACAGCGTTCTGTTCGCCGCAGAGTCGGTGCGATGGTGACGACCGAGGAGATTTCGGCGGTATTGGCGCGTCTTCAGGACGGCTATAGGCGTCGTGACGCCGCCGTGCTGGCCGCCATGTATGCGGAGAATTGTGTTGTCGAGAGTCCGGTCGCAGGTGTGCACGTCGGCCGGGAAGCCACCGAACGGGCCTTCAGGACTATCTTCTCGGCGTTTCCCGATCTACGTATGCACAGCGACGAGTTTCTGGTGCTGGGCAATCGTGCCGTCTGGACCACGACGGCCGAGGGAACCGACACAGGCGGGTTGATGGGCCTTCCACCGACCGGAAAGCCCTTCCGCACTTCCGTCATCTTCATGTTCACGTTTGGCGACGGCTACGAGATCGTGCGAGAACGTCGCATCTATGATTTCAGCCGGCTCCTGTTGCTGCTGTCAGGGGAGGCTGAGCCGCCGACAGAAGGTCCGCGCCTGTATCGTGAGCTATTGGACAGAGCGCAGCACGAGCACGAACTGAAGACAGCTGCGGAGATTCAGCGGGCGCTGCTTCCCCAGTCGCGACACACAGGCACTGGCTTCGAAGTGGCGGCGACATCGGTGCCTTGCCGCGCGATCGGCGGCGACTTCTTCGACTATTTCAGTCTGTCGGACGGCGCATTTGCTTTTGTGCTCGGCGACGTCGCTGGAAAAGGGCCACCCGCAGCCCTGCTCGCCGCCGTGCTGCAGGGCATCTTTACGGCCAACACGCATCGGGGTCTCGAGCCGGCCACTGCGATAAGTTCGGCCAACGACGCGCTCGTGCGTCGAGCGATCCAAGCGCGCTTTGCGACTGCCGTCTACGCCGTTCTCGCGGCTGACGGTCGGTTGGCGTACTGCAACGCTGGCCACAACCCTCCAATTCTTCTCGGACAATGTGGCGTGCGCCGACTGGAAACCGGCGGCCCGATAGTTGGGGCCTTCGAACACGCAACGTACGAGGAGGAGACGCTACAACTCGATCCCGGCGACGTGTTCGTGGCCTTCAGCGACGGGATGACGGAGGCGCGAAACGAGGAAGGCGAGGAATTTGGAGATGAGCGGCTAGTCGCCTGCGTCACGGACAATTGCGGGCGCGTGCCGGCAGCCTTGCTTGACTGCCTGCTCGACGCAGTTCACGAGTTCAGCACGGGCGCGCCGCAGACCGACGACCTGACGGTCTTGGTCTTGCGTTACTCGGGAGCTGACTGATCGACGCACCAACAGACGCAGCGCGATCGCACCGACGAACGAAGTGGGCTCGCACCGACTAGCGTCAGCCCGATCGCACCTCTGGCACCGACGAGTGTCGAGATCGCACCAGCGAAGCGTGCTCGCACCGACGTTCATTTCATAAATGTCTGGCGATGTAGCCAGGATTACATCAACGTAGCCTCGGTACCCCTTGCGGCCCCAGGGGCGACCGTGTATCTTGGAACAACGACACGCGCACGGAGGCGCGTATCGTCCTGCCAGCGTCGCTGGCCCCGATCCCCGGCGCACAGCTCGCTCCTCGTTGTAGCGAGCGCACCAGCCGCGCCCGTTGAGCCGCTTCACGCTCCCAGCCGAGCACGCGTGCGCCGCGTGGCGCGATGTTCGCAACGCTGCGTCTGGAGTGCTCGATGTCCCTGCCGCTTCTGAAACGGGCGACCGATGATGGCGTGACGTTCGCGCTGACGCGGCGGTCCGCCTCCCCACCGCCCATTCCGGAGATGCGCTCCCTCGACGTGCCGCGCATGCCGAACCGGCTGCCGGGGCCGGGCGAGCAGTACCGGTTTCACTTCGACATGGGGACGTGCATCGGCTGCAAGTGCTGCGTCGTGGCCTGCAACGAACAGAACGGCAACCCGGCGGCGATCAACTGGCGCCGTGTCGGCGAGGTCGAGGGCGGGTGGTATCCGAAGGCCACACGCGCCTACGTGTCGATGGGCTGCCACCACTGCCTCGAGCCGGCCTGTCTGGAGGGCTGTCCGGTCGACGCGTACACGAAGGATCCGTCGACCGGCATCGTGCGCCACAGCGCCGACGCGTGCATCGGGTGTCAGTACTGCACGTGGAACTGTTCCTACGGTGTGCCGCAGTACAACGCCGAGCGCGGCGTCGTCGGGAAGTGCGACATGTGTCACGGCCGCCTGGCGATGGGACAGACACCGGCGTGTGTCAGCGCCTGCCCGGAAGGGGCGATCGCGATCGAGATCGTCGACGCGGCCGAGTGGCGCACCAGCCTTGCCTCGCGCCACACGACGCCCGGTGTTCCTGCTGCCGACGGCAGCCTGTCGGCGACGCGCATCACCATACCCGAAGGGTTGGCCCCGAATACCCGACCGCGTGACATCACCCACGTCACACCCGAGCACGCCCACTGGCCGCTCGTCGTGATGACGGTGCTCACCCAGTTGTCGGTGGGCGCCTTCGTGACGATCTGGCTGCTGCAGATCCTGAGCGGGGCCACCCGTCTCGGCATCGCCGCGATGACCTCGCTCATCGCCGCGGGACTCGCACTGGGGGCCTCGACCCTGCACCTCGGTCGTCCGATTCACGCTTACCGCGCGTTCCGGATGTGGCGGCGATCGTGGTTGAGCCGCGAGGTGTTGCTGTTCTCGGCGTTCTCGGCCGTGGCGAGCCTGTACGCCGGTGCCCTCTGGTTCGGCGTGGTCGGCAGCACGCTCGTCGGCGCGTCGACGGTCGTGCTCGGTGTGGCGGGCGTGTATGCCAGTGCGCGGATCTACCGGGTCCCATCACGACCCGCGTGGAACACGCCGTACACCATCGTGCAGTTCGGGCTCACCTCCGCCGTGCTCGGGCCGCTCCTGGCAGCGGCTCTCGGCGCGGGCGATGTGCGCTGGCTCGGGCTGGCGGCGGCAGGGATGGCGGGCGCGCAGTTCGTCCTGCTGGCGCTCCGGTTCTTCCGGTGCATCGCCTCGGAGAGCCTCGAGCTGCGCGGCACGGCGCGCCTGCTCTCCACCGTGCTGGCGAGGCCCCTGCTGGCGCGCGGCGTCCTGCTCGCGCTGGGCGCCATCGTCCTGCCGTTGCTTGTTGGTCCGGCTGCCACCTTCGCCGTCGGCACGGCTTCGGCGGCCAAGGACGGACAGTACGTCCTCCTGCTCGCCCTTGTGCTGGCGCTCGCCGGCGAGATCCTCGGCCGATACCTCTTCTTCGTGAGCGTCGTCCCGCGGCACATGACCGCGCCATACCTCGCGTCGAGTAGTGAGGCCGCATGACGTTCCTGCGCGCCATCGGCGTCGACACCCGCGCCGACGAGTACGCCTACACGGTCGATCCGGACGCCGGCTACATCTCGGCGCGAACGGCTCCCGAGCGCTGGGTTGCGACAACCTGTGGGTACTGCTCCGTGGGGTGCGGGATGCTCGTCGGTGTCCGCGACGGTCGTGCCGTCGCCGTTCGCGGCGATCCGAATCATCCGGTCAACGCCGGCCTGTTGTGCCCCAAGGGGCTCTCCGAGCACCACACCATCGAGACCGACAATCGGGCGCGCGTGCCTCTGCTGCGGCGCGACGGCCCGCTGATGCCGGTCACCTGGGACGACGCGCTTGGCACGATGGCCGCCCGGTTCAGAGACGTGCAGGATCGCTTTGGCCGTGAGTCGATCGCCGTGATCAGCACCGGCCAGCTCGTGACCGAGGAGTTCTACGCGCTCGGCAAGCTCGTCCAGCTCGGCCTGGGGACCAGGCACTACGACGGGAACACGACGCTCTGCATGTCCACGGCGGTGGCCGGCTACAAGCGCTCCTTCGGCAGCGATGGCCCGCCGGGCGCCTACGAAGACCTCGAGCGCGCCGATGTGATTCTGCTCATCGGCGCGAATATCGCCGAGAACCATCCGATCCTGAGCCGCAGGCTCCGGGCCGACCCTGGCGCCACGGTGATCGTCGTGGATCCGCGCGTGACGAAGACGGCGATGATGGCCGATCTGCACCTCCCGATCCGTCCGCGGGCGGATCTGGCACTCCTGAACGGCCTCATCCATCTCATCATCGAGCACGACCTGGTCGACCGCCAGTACATCGAACGGCACACGACCGGCTTCGACCTCCTGCGTGAGTCGGTCCGCGAGTACACGCCGGAGCGCGTCTCGGAGATCACCGGACTCGCCCCCGAGCTCGTCTACCGGACGGCGTGGGTCTACGCCAACGCCCGCGCCGCCTTCATCGGCTGGACGATGGGGGTGAACCACAGCACGAAGGGCACCGAGACGGTCAACGCCATCAACAACCTGGCGCTCATCACCGGCAACATCGGCCGCGCCGGGGCGGCGCCGTTCTCCATCACCGGGCAATGCAACGCGATGGGCACACGCGAGGCGGGATTCACGTCGAGCCTGCCCGGCTACCGTGCCTTCGAGTGCCCCGCCGACCGGGACGAGCTCGCCTCGTTGTGGGGCATCAGCGCGGACCGCATCCCACAGGCCCGTGGCCTTGCCTATCCCGACATCATCGAGGCGGCCCTCGAACGCAGGGTCAGGGCCCTGTGGATCATCGCCACCAATCCGATTGTGTCGTTCCCCAACCTCGGGGCGCTCCGCCAGGCGCTCGAAGGGCTGGACTTCCTGGTCGTGCAGGACGGCTATCACCCGACGCCGACATCCGAGTACGCGCACCTGGTGCTGCCCGCGGCCATCTGGGGCGAGAAGGACGGGACGTATACCAACTCGGAGCGGCGCGTGAGCCGGGTCAATCGTGCGGTGGCGCCCCCCGGAGACGCACGGCCGGACTTCGACATCTTCCTGGACCTGGCGCGGGTCCTCGGCGTGCGCGACGAGCTGTTTCCCGGGTGGACGACGCCCGCCGACGCCTTCGAGGAGTGGAAGCGCGTGTCGGCCGGACGGCTCTGCGACTACTCGGGCATGAGCTACGAGGCCATCGAGCGGCACGGGGGCATCCAGTGGCCGTTCCCGGCGGGAGCGGAGCAGCCCGCCGAGACGCGCCGCCTGTACACCGACGGGCGCTTCCAGACCGAGGACGGCCGTGCGCGGCTGCTGCCGGTGGCGTGGGAACCGTTCCCCGAACAGCCCACCGACGACTATCCGCTCGTGCTCAACACCGGCCGCACGGTCGAGCACTGGCACACGCGCACCAAGACGGGCAAGGTTCCCATCCTCGAGCATCTGTCCCCGAAGGCTTGGGTCGAGATGAACCCGCGCGATGCGCGCGCGCGCCGGCTGAAGCCACAGGACCGCGTCGACGTGGTCTCGCGGCGCGGGCGCATCCACGATATCGAGCTGCGCGTGACCGAAACGGTCGCCCCCGGCCAGGTGTTCGTCCCCTTCCACTACGCGGAGGCCAACGCAAACCAGGTGACGCAGAGCGCGTTCGACCCGATCTCGCGAGAGCCGAACTACAAGCAGTCGGCCGTTCGGGTGGAGGCCACTGGCCGGGACTCGGGACTGGGGACTCGGGGCTCGGGACTGGGGACTCGGGACTCGGGATTCGGGACTCGGGACTCGGGACTCGGGATTCGGGACTCGGGACTCGGCG
>Ga0209640_10002049_pt1 | contig 17481 bp, 12 predicted proteins | sample RifCSP10_1_FD_184018 | JGI IMG/M metagenome (GOLD analysis project Ga0209640, IMG submission 184018) | Soil microbial communities from Rifle, Colorado - Rifle CSP2_sed 10_1 (SPAdes) (version 2) | ecosystem: Environmental > Terrestrial > Deep subsurface > Rock core/Sediment | place: Rifle... | reverse complement strand
CTCCCTTCCGCACGGCGCTAGTGCACCTTCCGCACCTTCTTGTTGAGATAGTCCATGAGCACGAACTCGCCGAGGGTGTAGGGGGTCGTGAAGTAGGCCTTGCCCCGGCACATCTCGCTGACCTTCTTCACGAAGGCGACGAGGTCGCGGTCCCGGGCGAGCATGAAGGTGTTGATGAGGATCCCCTGGCGCCGGCAGTTCGCCACCTCCTTGAGGGTGAGGGCGACCACGCGGGGGTCGAGGCCGAAGGGGTTTCGGTAGATGCGGCCGTCGGCCTCGGTCAGGGCCGAAGGCTTGCCGTCGGTGATCATCACGATCTGCTTCATGTCCTTGCGCTGGCGGGCCAGGATGCGCTGGGCGAGCCTCAACCCTTCACGGGTGTTCGTGTAGTAGGGACCCACGCGGACCTTGACGAGCTGCGACAGGGGCACCTCTTCGGCCGAATCGTGGAAGAGCACGAGGTTCAGGCTGTCTCCCGGGAACTGGGTGCGGAGGAGATGGGAGAGCGCCAGGGCCACTTTCTTGGCCGGGGTAAAGCGGTCCTCGCCGTAGAGGATCATGCTGTGGGAGCAGTCGAGAAGCACCACGGTGGCGCAGGACGACTGGTACTCGGCCTGGTGGACGAGGAGGTCCTTGTAGTCCACGTCGAGCGGGACCTTGAGGCCCTCGCGCCGCACCGCGGAGAGCAGGGTGCCGCTCACGTCGAGGTTCAGGGTGTCGCCGAACTCGTACTCCTTCGAGGGTCCGGACGATTCCACGCCGGTGGCGAGGTCCCGCGTATCGTGCCGCCCGAACGAGGACCTTCCCAGCGATCCCAGGAGGTCGCGTAGGGCCTTGTAGCCGAGGAAGTCGACGGCCTTCTCCGTGAGCTCGAACTTTATGGGCGGGCCGGCCGGGCCCACCCCTCCCCCGCTCGTGGGGTCGTCGAATGGTCGGCCTTCGCTCGTGCGCAGGTAGCCTTCGCGCACCAGCCGCTCCACCGTCTTCTGCAGGAACTGCTCGAGCGCGTCCTGATCGTCGAAGAGCTTCTGGAGGTCCTCGTCCGAGAGGAGCCCGCGTCGCATCAGCGCTTCCAGGATGGCGTCGTGCAGGGCCTGTAGGCTGTCCTCGTCCCACTCCCCTTGCTCCTCGCCGAAGCCGCTCTGCATCAGGAAATCGGACAGCTCCCCCACGAGGTCCTCGAGGTTCAGGTCTTCCCAGAGCTCGCCGACGTAGCGGTGATATCGGGTGACGGCCATGGCCTTCGCTCAGTTCACCTGTTTCTTCATCTTGCGCAACCGCTCGAGCCGTTCGAGGTCGAGGTCCGCCTCCGCCCGCCTTTCTAGGGCCACGAATCCCCGGTCGTCGCTGCGGCCGATCTTCTTCTGCGCCCAGAGCCCCTCGAGGATGAACTCGGCGGCGGCGGCCACGGCGGGGGCCGGGGACCCCGCGACCGCACCCAGGGCGCCCACGTTCGCCAGGAGCTCGGGAACACGGCTGAGCTGGGCGACCACCTCGGCCGCGGGCGCGTCGTCGCGCAGCTTCAAGGTGCCGCCGCCCTCGAAGAAGGCCACCACGTTCTTGAGGTTGGCGGAGCCCAGGTAGGTCGAGAAGACCTCCCCCACCGCTTCGCGGATCAGCTCCCGGGCCACGTTCTCGGCGCCCACCAGCTCGCCTTCGTACTCGAGCTCGAACTTGCCCGTGAGCGAAGGGAGGGCCGCGTACACGTCGGACACTCGAGGCACCACCGGCGTCTCCTTGCCCAGGATCGCCCTCCGCTCGGCGCTCGAGATGGCGTTCTCCAGGGCGCTGATGGGGAGCCGCTGGCTCACCCCGCTCCGGCGGTCGATCTTCCGGTCTCGGCGCGCCGCGAACGCGATCCCTTCCACCACCTCGCGCACGTAGCGCGGGATCAGGAGCGCTTCTCCGCGGTCGGTCCACGCTTCCTGCTGGGTGATGGCGACGCCCTGCTCGATGGTGGCGGGATAGTGGGTACGGATCTCGCTGCCGATGCGGTCCTTGAGGGGCGAGATGATCTTGCCACGCGCCGTGTAGTCCTCGGGGTTGGCGGTGAAGACCATGCAGACGTCGATGGGCAAGCGGACCGGATAGCCCTTGATCTGGACGTCGCCTTCCTGAAGGATGTTGAAGAGGCCGACCTGGATCCTGCCCGCGAGGTCGGGCAGCTCGTTCAGGGCGAAGATCCCGCGATGAGCCCTGGGCAGGAGCCCGTAGTGCATGGTCAGCTCGCTGGCCAGGTCGTGGCCGCCCCGCGCGGCCCGGATCGGGTCCACGTCGCCGATGATGTCGGCGATGGTGACGTCCGGGGTGGCGAGCTTCTCCACGTAGCGCAGTTGCGGGGTGAGCCACTCGAGGGGGGTGTCCTCTCCGCGCTCGGCGATCAGGTCGCGTGCGTACTTGCTCAGGGGAGCGAAGGGGTCGTCGTGGATCTCGGATCCGGCGACCGCAGGAACCAGAGGATCGAGGAGGGTCTGTAGGCTCCGCAGGAGCCGGCTCTTGGCCTGGCCGCGCAATCCGAGGAGGATCATGTTGTGGCGCGACAAGACGGCGTTCGTGACGAGGGGGATCACCGTCTCGTCGTAGCCCAGGACGCCGGGAAAGAGGGTCTCTCCGGCGGCCAGCTTGCGGATGAGATTCCGCCGCATCTCTTCCTTGACGCCCGGTCCTCGTCCGGCGACACCGCTCTTTCTCAACTCGCCAAGGGTCCGGGGGGTGGACATTCGGGCCTCCGACCCCATTATAGGCGGCCACGACGCGTCGCCCGGGAGAGGCAGCCTCGAGTCGAACCTGCCCTGGGATTAGCCTCGCCCGCGGCCGCTACTTGGTCGGCTGCTTGATCATGTCCAGGAAGCCCTGGAGAGTGGAGAGCTTCCGGGTCGAGGCCGAGTAGAGCCGCGCGGAGAAGACCGCGGTGGCGGCGTGGCCCGCGAGCAGGGTGAAGAGCTCGTAGTCCATGCTCGTGAATGCGGTCTTCTGGACGAGCAGCTTGTTGATCGAGATCACCCCGATCACGCTCTCCTTGATCTTGAGCGGGATCACGGCGATGGGCTCGGCAAAGGGGCTGGGCTCGCGCCGCGCCACGTTCTCCGCGAAGAAGTTCTCGCCGTTCTTGGCGGCCTCCCCGATGAGCCCCTCGCCAATGGCGATGGTGGTGGCGGTGGCCTCCTGGCCTTCCGAGGTCTCGAGCTCCAGCTGTCCGGTCTTCTCGCTGACCATGAACAGGTGGAAGACCTCGGCCCCGATCAGGTTGATCACGATCTCCTGGACGATCCGGACGACCTCTTTGTAATCGAGAGTCGAGTGGAGCTGGTAGGAGGCCACGTAGAGGTTCGCGAGGTTGTTGTTCTGCTCCTCGATCTCGATGTAGCGGTCGGCGAACTCCTTGTTCTCCTCCTCGACCTTGCGGTAGCGCGCGTCCAGCTCGGCCAGGCGCTCTTCGAGCTCACGGATGCGCCGGGTCAGCTCGCGCATCCGGTCCTCGGCGGCGGCGGTGGCGCCCGCGGTCTCGAGAGACGCGATCTTGAAACGGAGGCGCTCGTTCTCCTTCAGGAGCTCCTCGGTGAACTCCTTGGCCTTGGCCACGATGTGCAGGAAATCCTGGCCTTTCTTGAAGGGATCTTCGATCGTCATTCTCGCGTCCTCGGCGGCGGCCACTTCGGTGAGCGTCCTCGCGGGAGTCCTCCCGCTTCGAACACCAAGGAGACGCCGCCTGCGGGTCTCCTCATTCTCGCGTCCTCGGCGGCGACCACTTCGGAGACGCCGGCTGCGGGTCTCCCTTGGTGGCCACCTCGGCCGGCATTCTAGCCCAAAAAACGAGGAAGGCAGGCGGCGAGGGTGCTCAGGCCCGCCCGGAAAGGGCCTGTATCTTCCTCTGGAGGAAGGCGTTTTCGAGGGCGACTCCCGCCTGGTCGATGAACATCTCCAGGGCCTCGAGCCTTCGGAACTCGCCTCCGGTGTCCGGGTTGTCTCCGAAGAGGACCGCGATGCTCTCGCGGTGGGTCACGAGCGGGAAGAGAGCGACCGTGTTCGACTGAAACCGCCCCACCTTGCCCAGGAGGTGCTTCGTCCACTTGCCCTCGGGCCACGATCCGGCGAAGGGCCGGCCGCTCTGCACGGCGTCGCGGAAGGCCGAGCCGTCGGAGAGCGAGATCACGACCTCGCGGGCCAGGAGGTTGAGGCTCAGGCCGCGAGGGGCGGGACCGAAGCCCCCGAGCCCGCGCGCCTCGCCGTTCTTGATGAGAAAGAGGATGGACCGCTCGAAGAACTCGCGCGCGACCTTCATCACCAGCATGGCGATCTGGTTGGCGTTCCCGGGCCCTCGGAGCTCGGTCAGGCGCCGGTGAAGCAGCGACATCTGCTCGGCCAGCTCCTCGGCCGAGGCCTCGCCCCGGGGGAAAGGGACCGCTCCTTCCGGGGTGGGCTTCTTGGCGGCCCGCAACGCCGGCCGCGTCAGCTTGGGAAGCACGTCGGCCAGGAGCTTCTTGGCGAAAGCCTGCATGTCCGCTTCGAATTGCTTGGGGTTGAGCTTCGCGAGGCCGGGCTTGAAGACGAACGACGAGACCCCCATCTGCCGGGCCCGCAGGTGGAGAGCCGGCTTCAGGCTCTCCGTCATCATCAGCACCGGGGGGTGGAGGTTCATCTTTCCGAGCCGCTTCACGACCTCGAAGCCCCCCTGGAAGGACGTTCCTCCCGACGTGGGCATACCCAGGTCGGCCACGAGCAGGAACGGGGTGTTCTCCCGGCCGAGCCGCCCCCCCTGCTTCACCGCGGCCTCGGGGTCGCCGGCTTCGACCACCGCGTACTCTTCGGCACGGAAACGGTCGGCCAGGAGCTTCCGCACGTCGTCCTCGTCGTCGACGAGCAGGATCGTCCGGATCCGAGGCGCGGCCTTCGCGGATTCGGGGGCGGGGCGGCTCTCCGCGACGGGGCCCCCTTCTTCCGGGGTGGGGGGCGGCATGCGAAAGGCGGGGATGGGGATGGTGGCCCCTTCCTCGTAGTCCGGGGGGTAGGGCATCGAGGCCGCGGCCTCGTGCATGGCCACGATCTTCTTGGCCTCGGGGTCGCCGGCCAGGGCCTCGACCCCGACCTCCTCGGGCTGGGCGAACGATGCTTCCACGGCCGCCGTCGAGTCGCGCCGGTCCTCGTCCATGCCCCGGGCCAGCTCGAGCAGCAGCTCCTGGGGGTTGATCCCGTAGTCCAGGGTCTCGAGAGCGATCTCGCGTTGGCCCACGACCTTGGGCGGGCCCGCGGTGAGGCTGAAGTTGAACTGGCCTTCGCGAAGCCGGATGAGCTGCTCGAGAGCGATCTCGATGCGGCTGCGGATGGCCTTGCCGCGCGCTCCCTCGGAGAGGGTCGCCACCCGAGGCTCGACGGGCAGGCTGTCCCAGGTGAACGCCGCCACCACGAGGCCGTCCAGGAACACGATCCCGCCCTCACCTTCCTCGGCCCGGATGGTCAGGTACCCCGTCTTCTTGCTGAAGGAGACGATCTGGAGGATGTCGAGGAGGGGCAGGTCCTCGAGGTTGCCGGTGAGGCTCATCTTCTTTTTTCCGCGTCCTCGGCAGCGCCTGCGTCATCAAACGCCCGCGCGGGACCCAGTCCCGCTGCGGACGAGTCAGAGACGCCGCCTGCGGGTCTCTGGGTTTCCGCGTCCTCGGCAGCGCCTGCGGGTCTCAGGGTCTCCGCGTCCCCGGCCGTGGCTGGCTGAACGAGGGTCACCGCGATGAGGATTCTACACCGCGGAGAGGATGGCGTCGGCGATCTCGGGAAGGGGTACCGCGCGGTCGACCACGCCGGCCTCGATCGCCGCCTTGGGCATGCCGTAGATGACGCAGGTCTCTTCGCTCTCGACCATGGTGCGGCCCCCGGCTTTTCGGATGGCGCCGAGCCCTGCCGCCCCGTCCGAGCCCATCCCCGTGAGGACCACCCCCAACGAGCGGGCGCCGAAGACCTCGGCCACCGAGGCCATGAGCACGTCGGCCGAGGGACGGTGGAGGCTCGATCGCGGCTCGTCGTCGAGCCTGACCTCGACCGCCTCACCCCGGGGAACGAGCTTCAGGTGATGGCCGGCGGGGGCGATCAGCACGCGTCCGGGCCTCACCGCTTCGCCGTCCCGGGCCTCGTGCACGGGCAGGGTGCTGCGGGTGGCCAGGCGATCGGCCAGATACCGGGTGAAGCCCAGGGGAATGTGCTGGACGACCAGCACCGCGGCCCCCAGCTCCTTCGGCAGACGAGGGATGATGGCCTGCAACGCCGTGGGCCCCCCGGTCGACGCTCCAATCGCCACCACGAGGGCCCGGGTCGAGCCGGACGCCGCCGACTCGAGGGGGACCGGCGGCGGCTCGGCGGACCGCGTTCGGCGGGGCGAACCCGCGAGCGCGCGGACCTTGACCCGAAGCTCCTCCGTGAGGCTCAAGAGATTCATCTGCCCCTGGGCGGTCGACTTGTCGACGAAGTCGAGGGCCCCGAGCTCGAGCCCGCGCAGGGTCACGTCGGCCCCCTCGGAGGTGAGAGACGACAAGAGCAGGACGGGAACCGGCGCTTCCTTCATGAGGCGTTCGAGGGTCTCGAGACCGCCCATGTGGGGCATCTGGACGTCGAGGGTGACGACGTCCGGCCGGAGCTCGCGGGCCATGGCGATGCCTTGCCGGCCGTCCGCCGCTTGACCCACGACCTCGATGTCCGGGGAGGCGTTCAACATCCGGGCCACGGCCTGGCGCACGAACCGGGAGTCATCGACGATCAGGACCCGGATCTTCTTCGGTTTCGCGCTCATCGGGGCGTCTCCGGCCGTTGGTAGACCATGGCCCCCTGGAAGCGAATGGGGGTGAAGGTGTCCGTGATCCGCGAGAGCGACTCCGCGTGGCCGAGGAAGAGGTAGCCGCCGGGATGAAGCGAATCGTAGAAGAGCCGCACCGCGCGCAGGGTGGTCGCGTCGGAGAAGTAGATGAGGACGTTGCGGCAGAAGATCACGTCCGCGGGAGCGATGCCTTCGAAGCTGAAGGGGTCGAGCAGGTTGCCCCTGCGCAGGCTCACCATGCGTCGAAGCACGTCCTTGGCCTGCATGCCCACGGGGCTCTTGACGAAATGGCGCTCGGTCGCGGCCACGGTCATGGCCCGGAAGGAGTTCTGGTGATAGAGCCCGCGCTCCGCCTTGCCCAGCGCTTCGGGATCGACGTCCAGGCCGACGATGCTCACCTGCCAGCCCCAGAAGAACTGGCCGCTGTCGTACACGATCATGGCGAGGGTCAAGGCCTCTTCGCCGGTGGAGCAGCCCACGGACAAGACGCGAAGCGTCCGCCCCCCTTCCCGGGTCTTGCGCTCCTTGACGTTGCGGAGGGCGACGTCCGCGAAGACCTGCAGCTGGGCCGCCTCCCGGAAGAAGTAGGTCTCGTTGTTGGTGAGGTGGGAGATCATCCGCGCTTCCTCTTCCCCGCGCTGCGGGCCGAAGCGGAGGTAGCGATAGTAGTCCTCGAAAGAGAGGAGGCCCAGGCTCGAAAGGCGCCCGGCCAGGCGTGAGCGCAGCGAGTCGCGCTGGCTCTCCTCGAAGAAGAGGCCGAACCGCTCGTGGATGAACTCGCGGAGCAGACGGAACTCTTCCTCGGTCAGCTCGGCGTCGTGGTCCGAGGGGCGAAACAAGGCTCACTCCATCGCGGTGGGGGGGGCCTCCAGGGCGCGCGCAGCCGCGGAGAGGGTCATCGGGGGGCGAGCTTCTTCAAGGCCTGGGCCGCGCTCTGCCGCACCGCGGGGGAGGGGTCGGAGGCCTTGAGGTCCATGAGCGGCCGGAGGGCCTCCCGGAAGCCGCCTTCGCCGAGGGCCAGGGCCGCGTCCGATCGTACGGGCGCGCTGTCGTCGGTCAGCGCGGAGAGCAGCAGGCGGCGGGCCGACCGGTCCTCGATGCGCCCGGCCAGATCGACGAGAAGGCGCCGCACCTCGGGAGGCGCGGCCGGGAGGGCCCGCTCCATCTCGGGCAATGCGGGGGCGCCCAGGCGACGCAGAGCCTCGACCGCGGTCGACTGCAGGCCGGCGTCGGAGAGGGCCTGGAGGAGCCGGCCCGCCGCACGCGCATCCCCGATCTCGCCGAGGGCCGCGGCCACGGCACGCCGGACGGTGGCGTCCTCGTCCGCGAGGTGGGAAAGGAGCGCGGGCACCGACTTGGCGGTGCCGATCCGGCCGAGGGCGGTGGCGGCGCCGCAGCGGACGGACCAGTGCTCGTCCTCGAGCGCGAGGAGGAGCGGAGCCACGGCCTGGGCATCGGCGATGGAGCCGAGGCCCTCGGCCGCGGCCCGGCGCAGGTTGCGGTCGGGATCGCGAAGCACCTCGACGAGGTGCGGAACCGCGGCCACGGCCCGGATCGCGCCCAGGGCCTCGACCGCCGCGAAGCGCAGCTCCTTGCGCGGATCGGACAGGAACGGCAGGAGGCGAGGGAGGGCGGCCGCGTTGCGCACCTGCCCCAGCGCGCGCAGGGTCACGAAGCGCATGCGGGGGTCCGGGTCGTCGAGGACGGGAATGAGGTCGTCCGCGCCGTCCGGCTCCTGCAGCTTGCCCAGGGATTGGACGGCCTGCTGGCGGACGAGGCTGCTTTCGTCGGAGAGGGCCGAGCGCAACAAGCCCTTCACGTCCGCGGCATCGATCTCGCCCAGGGCTTTCAGCACCGCCCGGCGCACGTTCTCCCGAGGATCGCGGGAGACCTCGATGAGCGCGGCCACCGCGCTCGGGTCGCGAACGAGGCCCAGGGTCTCGGCCGCGCGGATCCTGACTTCCTCCTCGGGGTTGGCGAGCGCTTGCAGCAGGAGAGGCACCACCCGCTCCGGGGCCATGCGCGAGAGGGCGGCCATGGCGCTCTCCCGAATGAGCTCGCTCTCGTCGGCCAGCAGCTCGAAGAGCAGCATGGCCGCGTCCTCGTCTCCCAGCCGACCGATGGCGGCTGCGGCTTCCGCACGCACCTCGGGCGACGGGTCGTGGATGAGCGGCGCCACGAGGTCGATCCCCCCCGGGGGTGCGATCCAGGCGAGGCACCTCACCGTCCCCTGCCGGACCAGGTCGTCGGTGTGCTCGAGGCCGTGGCGGTAGGCCTCGCGGTCGCGAAGGCCGATGGACACGAGGGCGTGCGACACGTACTCCTGGAGGCCGGTCTCGGCCAGGAGGTCGATGAGCAGGGGTTCCGCCCGCGGCTCCTTGAGCCAGCCGAGGGTGATGACCGCCGTCCTCCGGTTGTGAGGGTCCTCGTCGGAGAGGGTCGTGAGCAGGTGGTCCACGAGGTCCCCGCGGGCGAGCGCGGCCTGGACGTCGGGATCGAGGCTCTCGCCCCCGGCGGTGGCCCGCTGCTCGATCTCCACCACCGCGCGCACCGCGAGGTTCCGGAGCGCGGGCTCGGGGTCGTAGAGGTAGGGCACGATCCGGGGGAGCGCGTCCCGGTCGGCCAGGCGCCCGAGCGCCTCGAGCGCAGGTCCGCGGAAGAACTCGTCGCCGAGAAGCTCCAGGAGGGCCGGGGCCGCCCGCGGATCGCCGATCTCGCCGAGCGCGTGGATGGCCGGGTACTGAAGCCAGGGCTCGGCCTTCAGAGCGTCGATGAGCGGGAGCACGGCCTCGCGCGCGCCGATCTGGCCCAGGCTGGCCGCGGCCGCATGGCGGACGTTCACGTCGGGGTCGCGCATGGCCCCGATGAGGGGATCGATGGCGCGAGGGTCCCGGAGGGAGCCGAGCATGATCGTCGCGAAGTTCCGGACCTCCTCGTCCGGGTCGCCGAGGAGGCCGAGGAGGGGCTCGGTGGCGGCCGCCCCCAGCCGCACGTAGATCTCCATGGCCGCGTTCCGCATCCCCGCGTTCTCGTCGTCGCGCAGCGCCCCCTCCAGGGCGGGCAGCAGCGCCTCCTCCGGAAAAGCGGCGAGACGGTCGGCGGCGTTCTGGCGGACGGGCCAGCTCTCGTCGGCCACGGCCAGGAGCAGCGGGGAGATCGCCTCCTTGGCGCCGGAGCGGCCGAGGTCCTCGACCACCCGGCGGCGCACCGACTCCTCGCCGGTCCGCAGCGCCTCGAGCGCCGCCTGGATGTCGAGCGTCACTGCAGCCGGAAGACCGCCACGAGCTTGGCGAGGTTCTCCGCCTGCTGGGCCAGGTTGCTGGTGGCCTTCGACATCTCCTCCACCGTGCTCAGGTTGTCGCGGGCGATCTCCGAGATGTTCTCCATGGCTTTCAGCACCAGCTCCCCGCCCTTCTTCTGCTCGGCGGTGGCGTGCGAGACCTGCTGGGTCATGCCGTTCATCTTCTCCACGGCGTGGATGATCTGCCGGCTTCCCTCCGCCTGCTCCTTGGTCGCGATCCCCACCTGGGACGCGATCCGGTTCATGTCCTCGACCGCGGTGCGCACCTGGCGGCCGCCCGCCGCCTGCTCCTTCGTGGAGTAGGCGGCCTGGGTCATGACCTTCTTGATGTTCTCCATCGCGGAGCGGATCTGCCGCGAACCTTCGGCCTGCTCGCGCACCGCGGTCGTCACCTGGGTGGTGGCGTTGTTCATGTGGGACACGGTCTGCAGGACCTCGGACGAGGCCTGGGACTGCTTGGCGGTGGCGCCGGCGATCTGCCCCATGAGCTGGCTCGATCGGCTCACCGACTCGATGATGCTGCGGAGCGCCAAACCCGCCTTGTCGGCGAGGGCGATTCCTTCCTTGGTCTGCACCGCCCCCGCCTTGGCGGCGTCCACCGCGTCCCCGGTGTCGGTCTGCACCTGGCGCACCACCTCGCCGATCTCCTTTGCCGCCTCCACCGAGCGTTCCGCGAGCTTCCTCACCTCGTCGGCCACGACCGCGAACCCGCGTCCCGCCTCCCCCGCCCGTGCGGCCTCGATGGCCGCATTGAGAGCCAGGAGGTTCGTCTGGTCGGCGATCTCTTCGATGACCTCCAGGATCTTGCCGATCTCCTGCGAGCGCTTCCCGAGGCCGGTGATGACCCGGGCGGTGTTCTCCATGGTCTCCGAGATGCTCTTCATCCCGTCGATGGTCCGGCCCACCGCCTCGTCCCCGGTCTTGGCGTCGTGGCTCGCGCGCTGGCTGATCTTGTCCGCCTCCTCCGCGAGCTTGGCCACGTCGGTGACGGCGCCCGCCATGTCGGATACGGTGACGCTCGTCCGGTGGGCGGCGGTCGAAAGGCTCTCCGCGTTCTTCGCCACCGAGGTGATGATGGAGGTCATCTCCTCCACCGTCACCGAGGTCTCGGTCACGGTCTCGGCCAGGCTCTCGACGCTCCGGGCCATCTGGTCGATGGAGACCGTCATCTCTTCGATGGTGGCGGAGGCTTCGGTGACGTTGCTGGCGAGGGTCCCGCTGGAGCGGGCGACCTGCTCGATCGACGCTCCCATCTCGGTGATGGAGGACGACGTCTCCTCGACGTAGTTGGCGAGGCTCTGCGAGTTGGCGGCCACGGTCTGGATGGAAGCGGCCATCTCCTCCATCGAGGTGGAGGTCTCCTCCGCGGCCTGGGCCTGGCCCTGGGCGCCCTGGTTGATGAGCCTGGCGTTGGCCGAGATCTGGCCGGCCGAAGAGGCCACCTGCACCGAGGCCTCCTGGATGTTGTCGACGATGCGACGGAGATTGGCGACCATCTCCCGGAGGGCCTTGGCCAAGGTGCCGATCTCGTCCTCGCTTTCGATCTGGAGGCTCTCCGAGAGGTCTCCCCTGGCCACCGCGGACGAGAACTCCACCATGTGCTGCAACGGCCGGAACCACCAGCCCACGAGGTACCAGCCTCCGAGCGCGCCCAGGGCCACGAGGCCGAGCCCGAGGAGGACGGTGGTCAAGAGCCGCCGCCGCTGCTGCGCGCGCATGACGGACTTGGTGATCGCGACCTCGACCCCGCCCTTCTGCACCTCGGCGGGCTTGGCCTCGGCCGGCGCGGCCAGGCCCAGCTCGGCGGCCATGTCGCCGCCGCCGGCGGAGCCGGTGACCGGCGCCCGGAAGAGCCTGACCTCCTCACCGCCGGCGGTGACGGCATCGCGCTCCTCGAGCTCGGTCGCGGGAGTGGCCGGAAGGTCCCGCAGGACCGGGCCCTTCTGGACCAGGATCTGACCCTTCCCGTCGCGGATGACCGCGGCGATCACGTCGGACCCTTCGCCCGTCCCGGACGAAAGCGCGCCGTCGAGGAACTGCGTGAGCAGGGGCTTGTCTTCGGTGAGGACCCCGTACTTGGCGTTGTAGGCGAGGTTGGCCGCGATGTAGCGCCCGCGCTTGGCGAGCTCCCCGCTCAGCAGAACCTGGCTGCCCACGAGGTCGTAGAGGGCGGACCCTCCCCCGACCACGAAGGCGATGCCGACGACCAGGGTCACGAGCTTCGAGCGGACCGACGTCATCGAGAGAGCCATAGCCGTCCCTTCGTCAGAAGACCTTGTTCGCGAGGCGGAGGGCTTCCTCCGGAATCTCGATATGGAGCTTCTCCGCGATCTTCTTGTTGACCACGAGCTCGGCCCGCGGAACGAGGACGGTCCCCCGGGCCGTCTTGTCCCCGGCGGCCATCCGGTTGACCAGGCCCGCGAGCTGCTCACCCACCGAGACGAGGTCGGGCCCGTCGCTCACGAGCGCCCCTTCCGCGACCAGGGCGGGCGAGAAGCTGAAGACCGGCTTTCCTTCCTTCAGGGTCTCGGCGAGGATGAACCGCCGCGTGTCGTCGCCCAGCAAGACGGGGTCGGCGGGTATCCAGATCGCGTCCACGGCCTCCGCCCCCTTGAGCAGCGACCGGAGGGCCGCGGGCACGTCCTTCTCCGAAGCCACCGACCTCGCCACCAGGTTCACCCGGACGACGCTGCTGGCCTTCTGCGCCTCCTGGACCGTCCTGTCGTCGCTGCTCATGAGGCCGATACGGCTGCCCCGGGGATAGACCAGGCGGAAGGCGGCGAGCTGGTTCTTGAGGGGCACCGAGAACGTCACCCCGGAGATCGTGGCGGAAGTGAGGCCGACCCTGGTCGGGTCCTGGACCATCGCGTAGATGAGGGGGGCCTCCGGCAGGAACTGTCGCGCCACCTGGGCGGCCATCGGCCCCAGGGTCACGAGGATCGCGTTTCGCGCCTTGAGGGCGCCCAGCACCCGCTCGCCCTCGGCGCGGTCTCCACGGAGGTCGAACTCGGTCACGGTGTGCGCCGAGGTCCCTTTCCGGAAGGCGTCCAGGGCCGGCCTCCAGGCGGCCACGTCGCTGCTCTTGAGAAGCGCCACCTCGGCGGCGCCGACGAGGGCCGGCGCGGCCCAGGCCAGAGCCGAAAGCAACAAGAGCCGCCCTAGCGCCATCGGTCCTCCCTTCGAAAACCGGCGAAAGCGACGCCTCATGCGGGCGCCGCCGCTGCTTCGCTGAGCTCGACCGCGAGGACGGTCGGCAGCTCGATCAGGATGATCAGCCGACCCTCGAGCTTGGCGACCCCGCGCAGGTAGTCGCCTCCCTTCTGGACGACCTCTTCGGGGGCAGGCTCGATCAGGGAGACCGGGACCTTCAGGACCTGGGACGCTCCGTCCACCAGCAAGCCCAGCAGGCGTCCCTTGAGGGTGACCACCACGATGCGCGAGAGCTTGGTCACGCCGACCTCTCCCAGGCCGAGCTTCTTCTTGAGGTCGATGACGGGAATGATGCGGCCGCGCAGGTTGATGACGCCCTTGATGAACTCGGGGGCGCGGGGGACCTGCGTGATCTCCGTGACCCGCCGGATCTCCTGCACGAGGCGCACGTCCACTCCGTATTCCTCCCGATCGAGGAAGAAGGTGGCGAGATGCTCGGTCTGCTCCACCGCGACCCGCTCTTCCCGCGCGGGCGAGGAGAAGAAGGAGATGCTGTGTCCGCGGGCCGGAGCCGCCTCGGCAGGAGCGGGCAAGAGGGGCGCGGGCTCGGCTGCCCCGACCGTGTCCACGAGCGAAGTCGCTCCCTGGAGACCGCCGAGGATGTCCTCGGCCAGGCCGGAGGGCGGGAGCTCGAACCGCTCTCCAGGAACGGCCTTCGCATCGGCGGCCCCGTCCGCCGGGAAGACGAGGGCCTCTTCGAAAGCGGGCGCCACGGGCGCCTCCGGGGTCGGGGACGGTCCCCCGTCGGCCTCGGCGGTCGGAGCGGCGGGGTCTCTCTCCCGCTTCAGGTCTTCCTCGAGCGGCACGCGGGCGGCCTCGGACGGCGGCCGTTCCACGGCCTTCTGCCTTGCCCGCTTGCGTGCTTCGGACATGCGTCCCATGGCTTCTCTACCCCGCCTTCCGGACGAGCGGCTTGTCCAGGAAGTCGCGGCCCCGGGTCACCGCTTCGACCACGCCGACGTCGACCTCGGTCAAGCCCCGCACCATCCCCTCGAGGAGCGATTCGGTGGCGAGCTGGTTGAGCACGCGCGGCAGGCCTCCCGAGACCTCGTGGAGGAGGAGGGCCGCGGGCTCGTCGAAGAGGAAGCGCGAGGCCCCGGCCACGCTCAGCCGATGGCGGAGATAGGCGATCGTGTCTTCGGCGGTGAGGGGCGTGAGGTGGAACTGGGCCCCGATGCGCTGGGTGAGCGCGCGGTAGGCTCGGTGTCGAAGACGCTCGCGGAGCTCGGGCTGGCCCACGAGCACCACCGCGATGAGGTTGCGGTCGTCGAGCTGGAAGTTCGTGAGCAGCCGGATCTCTTCGAAGGTGGCCTTGCCGGGGATGAGATGGGCCTCGTCGACGATCGCAAGGGCGGCGCGGCCGGCCTCGTCCAGCTCCAGGAGTCGATCGTGGATCTGGCCGAGGAGGTCGTTCGCGTGGAAGCGCGGGCTCGCGACCCCCAGCTCTCCGGCCAGGGTGTGGAGGAACTGCCGCGGCGACAGCCGTGGGTTCAAGATCATCGCGATCTCGTACTTGTCGCCCAGGCGGTCCGCGAGCGCGCGCGTCAGGAGGGTCTTGCCCGACCCCACCTCTCCGGTGAGGAGCGCCAGGTCCATCTCCTCGACCGCGTAGAGGAGCTGCTCCAGGGCCTCCTCGTAGACCTCGTTCAGGAACAGGTAGCGGGGATCCGGTGTCTTGCGGAAGGGCCGCTCCTTGAGACCGTAGTGGGCTTCGTACACGGTCCTAAGCCTCGACCCCGGCCACGGCCCGGCCCTGGGTCGCGCCGTGTCGCCGGCCCTCGAAGAGGGCGGCCACGTCCAGGATCAGGACCACGCGGCCGTCGCCCATGATGGTGGCCCCCGCCACCGCGAACGCGGATCCGGAGATCACCGGGTCCAGAGCCTTGATCACGATCTCCTGTTGTCCGAGCAGCCGGTGGACCACGAGCCCCAGCCGCTTGTCTCCGCGCCCGAGCACCACCACGAAGGCACCCTCCTGCCCGGGGTCGCCTCGGACGCCGAACGCTCGGGCGAGGTGCAGCAGGGGGACGATGCGGTCGCGGATGCGCAAGGTGTCGTGTCCGTTGATGCGGGTGATCTCCTGGGACCGGAACCGAAGGCTCTCCACCACGGAGCCGAGCGGAACCGCGTAGGTCTCGCCCCCGACCTCGACCATGAGCGCGGAGATGATGGCGAGGGTCAGGGGGAGCTGGATCGTGAACTTGGTCCCGGCGCCGGGGAGGCTCTCGGCTTCGACCAGGCCGTTCAGCTTCTCGATGGACTTCAAGACGACGTCGAGGCCCACCCCGCGCCCGGATAGATCGGTGACGGTGCGCGCGGTGGAAAAGCCCTCGGAGAAGATGAGCTGGACGGCGTCGTGGTCGCTCAACACCTCTTCCTTGCGGACCAGGCCCGTCTCGACCGCCTTCCTGCGCACCTCGTCGACGTCGATGCCGCCGCCGTCGTCGACGATGGTGAGAAGCACCTGGTTCGACTCCTGCGACGCGGAGAGGAGCAGGGTGCCGGTCGGCGATTTGCCGCGGGCCACGCGCACGTCGGGCGACTCGATCCCGTGGTCCACGCTGTTGCGGATCATGTGGACGAGCGGCTCCCCCAGCTCGTCGATGATCGCCTTGTCGACCCGGGTGTCCTCGCCCTCGAGGATCAGCTCCACCTGCTTTCCTTGCTGGCGGGCGAGGTCACGTACGAGACGGGGGAAGCGCTCGAAGACGTTCCGGATGGGCAGCATCCGGACGTCCATGATCGTCTCCTGGAGCTGGCCGCTCACCCCCGCGACCTGGTGGACGGCCTCCAGGAGCTCGCGGCCCGCCCCGTGAGCGGCGAGGGTGGGGGACAGGTCCTTGGCTACCTGCTGCAGCTTGGTGCGGTAGACGATCAGCTCGCCCACCAGGTTCAGGAGGTGGTCGAGCTGGGAGAAGTCCACGCGCACCATGCTGGACCGCGTGGAGAAGCGGGCGTCGATTCCCTTCCGGGCGCCGGGCGCAGTGGAGGCGTCCGCGGTCGCCGCCTCGGACGCCGGCGGTTCGGCAGTCGGAGGCCAGAGGGGCGCGGGGGCGGCGGGCGCGACCGTCGAAGGGGTCCCCATCGGACCGGCGGACGGCGCCTCGGGCCGACGCGGGGCCGGCGGGCCCGTCGAGCATCGCCGTCACACGCTCGCCGACGCGCCGCCGTAGCTTGTGTGCCGAAATTTTCTTCTGCATCGCCATCAAGCGGTTGCGCCGCTCGGTCATCGTTTCGGCGTCCACTTTGTGTTCGAGTGAGAAGCTCTGCGCCGTTTCTTCGTCCGAGTAGGTGAAGACGCCCATCCAGTCGAACTCCGCGACACGCACGAAATCCACTACCTCGCGAAAATCCGCTTCCGTCTCGCCGGGAAAACCCACGATGAACGACGTGCGAATTGCCACGCCGGGAATTGTCGCGCGAATCCGCTCGATCATCGGCAGGAATGCTTCGGCGCTCGAGCCGCGCCGCATCCGCGCCAGCACGCTGCGGCTGGCGTGCTGCAGCGGCACGTCGAGGTACTTGCATAGCTTCGGATGACGCGCAATCGTGTCCAACAGCCGCGGCGTGATGCGATTCGGATAGCAATAGAGGAAGCGCACCCAATCCAGCTCTTCGATCTGCGCCATCCGTTCGAGCAGCAACGGCAGGCCGTCGCGGAGTCCTAGGTCTTCGCCGTAGCAGGTGGTGTCCTGCCCGATAAGCGTGACCTCACGCACGCCCGCGCGCGCGAGATTTTCCGCCTCGCGCACGACGGACTCGAACCGCCGGCTGCGGAAGCGCCCGCGAAGCTGCGGGATGATGCAGAACGAGCACGGGTGGTCGCAGCCCTCGGCGATTTTGATGTAGGCGGAGTAGGAAGGCGTGGAGAGTACGCGCGGCGTGAATTCGTGATAGAGATAGGGCTCGATGGAATCTCCGCACTCGCCGTCACCGCCGCAGGCGGCGAGGACACGCTCCAGCTCATTCGTGCCGATGACGTCATCCACCTCGGGGATTTCCTTGCGGATCTAGTCTCGGTAGCGCTCCACCAGGCATCCGGCCACGACCAGCCGTTTCGCCGAGCCGGATTTCTTGTATTCCGCCATTTCCAGAATCGTCTCAATCGATTCGCGCTTGGCGGGCTCGATGAAACTGCAGGTGTTGACGATGAGAATCTCCGCGTCCTCGG